>Ga0316191_10001011_pt1 | contig 19319 bp, 15 predicted proteins | sample Eddworburr2cm_MG_FD_204928 | JGI IMG/M metagenome (GOLD analysis project Ga0316191, IMG submission 204928) | Coastal sediment microbial communities from Maine, United States - Eddy worm burrow 2 cm | ecosystem: Environmental > Aquatic > Marine > Coastal > Sediment | place: USA: Maine... | reverse complement strand
TCCCGGCGGCGCCGCTAATGTCGCAGTCAACCTCGCACGCCTCGGAGCCGCGGTCCGGCTGGTCGGGGCCGCCGGTACTGACGAGGCGGGCGCGATTCTCGGTATGCGGTTGCGGGAGGCGAACGTTGCAAGCGATCTCCATGTGGACGACGCTGTTACCACGATTGCCAAGCTTCGCGTGGTAAGCCGCAACCAGCAGTTGCTGCGGCTCGATTTCGAAGACCTGGCGCCGCGCGCGGCAGCGGATACGATCATGGAAAAGGCCATCACCGCGCTGCCCTGGGCCGGTATCGTCGTATTGTCGGACTACGCTAAAGGGGCACTTGCGAACGCGCAACGGATCATCGCGGCGTGCCGCCAGCACGGGGTGCCGGTGCTGGTCGATCCGAAGGGCGACGATTTCTCAAGATACTCCGGGGCCACGCTGTTGACACCCAATGAGCGCGAGTTCGCGCGGGTCGTAGGCGGGTTCGACGGGGATGATGATCTGGAGGAAAAGGCGGCCCGGCTGTGCGCCGACCTCGGCCTCGATGCATTGCTGATCACCCGCGGCGAACGCGGTATCTGCATCGTCGAAAACGGCGGCCGTACCCAGCACCTGGCGGCGGAGGTGCGCGAGGTGTTCGATGTGACCGGCGCCGGCGATACCGTGATCGCGACGCTTGCCGCCGCGCTCGGCGCCGGGCTGACCGTCGGGGCTGCTGCCGGGCTTGCCAACCTTGCGGCCGGCCTGGTCGTGCGCAAGCTTGGTGCCGGGGCCGTGACCCGCGGCGAGTTGCGCCTCGCGATGCATCGCAGCGGCTCCGCCGGGCTGGCCGGACTGGATCTCGCCGAGGTGCGCGCATTCGTGCGGGAGGCGCAACAGCGTGGTGAGCGCGTGGTCATGACCAACGGCTGTTTCGACATTCTCCATGCCGGCCACATTGCGTTCCTGCAGGAGGCCAGAAGCCTCGGTGACCGTCTGCTGGTTGCGGTCAACGATGACGATTCCGTGCGCCGGCTGAAAGGCGATGGGCGTCCGGTGATGAGCCTGGACGACCGGGTCGCCTTGCTATCCGGTCTTGCCGCGGTCGACTGGGTCGTGAGTTTTACCGAGGACACGCCCCAGACGCTCATCGCGGCAGTATCGCCCGATTTGCTGGTTAAGGGCGGCGACTATCGTATCGAGGATATCGTCGGCGCCGACCATGTCCGCCGCAGCGGCGGCGAGGTACGAGTCCTGTCGTTCCTCGATGGTCGCTCGACCAGTCGCATCATCGACACCATCCGCGAGCGGTGAGCAGACCCGGCGGCACATCCGCGCTGCGCGCACTCTATATCGGGCTCTCTTATCTGGCGGCGCCGGCGGCGTTCTTTTTGCTGTTGTGGCGTGGTTTCTCCAATCACGGTTACTGGCAGCGGCTTGGCGAACGGCTCGGCTACGGCGCGGCCCGGGCGAGCCAGGACACGATCTGGATACATGCGGTGTCGGTCGGCGAGGTGCAGGCGGCCGTGCCGCTGGTCGAGGCGCTGGTCCAGCGCTTTCCGGGCATCCCGATCGCAATAACCACGATGTCGCCCACCGGGTCTGCGCGCGCCGCCGCGCTTTTTGGCGATCGTGTCCTGCACAGTTATGCACCGTATGACCTGCCGGGCGCCGTGGCCCGGTTCTTCGACCGGCTGCGGCCGCGGATCGCCATCATCATGGAGACCGAGCTGTGGCCGAATCTGTATCACGAGTGTGGCCGCCGTGGCATACCCCTGGTGCTGGCGAGCGCGCGGATTTCGCCACGCTCGATGGGCCGGTACCGTGTGCTGGTGGGGCTTTTTCGCGAGACGCTGTCGCACGGCATTGTCATTGCCGCGCAGAGCGCCCGCGACGCCGACCGTTTCATCCAGCTGGGGGCGCCGCCGGAGCGCACGCATGTGATCGGAACGTTGAAATTCGACCAGCCGCTGCGCCACGACCAGGCCGGCTGGGGGCATGACTTTCGCCGCCGCCACTGGGCCTCGCGGGCGGTCTGGATTGCCGCCAGCACGCATCCTGGCGAGGAGCAGACGGTGATCGGTATCCAGCAGCGGTTGCAGCGGCGGGGGGAGAATAGAGTGTTGCTGCTTGCCCCGCGCCATCCCGAACGTTGCGACGTCGTCGAGCAGTTGCTGCGGGATTCGGGTCTGCGTTACTGCCGCCACAGTGTCGCCAGAGCGGGCGACATAGCGGGGTGTGAGGTTTTCCTGATTGACACGCTGGGTGAGCTCAATGCCTTTTACGGCAGTGCCGATATTGCGTTCGTGGGTGGCAGCCTGGTGCCGATCGGTGGCCACAATCTGTTGGAGCCCGCCGCGCACGGGCTGCCGGTTCTGACCGGTCCATACAATTTCAACTCGGAAGACGTGCTGGATCTGCTGGTCGCCGCGGGCGCCGCCGAGGTCGTTGCCGATGAGCGGGAACTGCAGGCTCGGGTTGAGTCGCTGCTGGCCGACCCGGCGGAAAGGCAGCGCCGCGGTGCGCTCGGCCGCGATGCGGTTGCCGCAAATCGCGGCGCTGTCCGGCGCCTGCTGGAATTTCTGCAGCCGCTGATCGAGGCAAGCGATGCGGAAGGATCGGCGCCGGCGCGCAGCGGCCTCGGGTCTAGCGTGTCGCCACGCTCTGGTTGAGCCAGCTGTCGACTTCCATCAGGTCGCGCGGACTCAAAATCCCGGCGGCCTGTTTCAGGCGGATGATGTTGACGATGTAGTCGTACTTGCTGCGGGCGTAGTTGGTTTCCGATTCGAACAACCGGCGCCGGGCGTCGAGCACGTCGACCGTGGTCCGCGTGCCGACCTCGAACCCGGCCTCGGTCGCCTCGAGCGCGGTCTGGCTCGACTCGACCGCGCGGCGCAGTGCCTTGACCCGCGAAATCTCTGCCATCAGGCTCAGATAAGCATCGCGCGACTCGCGTTCGGTTTCGCGCATGACCCGTTCCAGCCGTTCCTTCGCTGCTCGTTGCCGATAGACCGCTTCGCGGACATTCGAGCGCACCCGTCCACCCTGGAACAATGGCACATTCAGTTGCAGCTGGATCGAGTCGGTGTCGACATCCGCATCGGAGTCAGTCGGCGAGGTTATAGCACCCGCCGGATCGGGAAATACCGTCGTACTATTACCGTCTGTGGTCTGGTCGAAATTGCCGGTTGAAGCAACCAGGTCGAGGGTAGGGTAGTAGCCGGTGCGCTGGATCTTGATATCGTCGCTGGCAATATCGAGGTTTACCCGGCTCGACAGCAGCGCCAGGTTCTGTTCCAGCGAGCGGTTCACCCACGCATCCTCATCGGCGGGCAGCGGGATTGCCAGCGGCAGATCGTCGCCGGGTTGTTGCAGTTCCGCGTAACTCTCGCCGGTGATCTCGCGCAAGAATTCGGCCGCCGTGGCGAGATCGCGCTTGGCGGCAATTACCGCGGCAACCGTATTGTCATAGGCGGCCTGGGCTTCCTGCACATCGGTGATCGCAATGAGTCCGACCTCGAACCGTTTTTCGGCCTGTTCCAGCTGGCGCGCGGTCGACTCCAGCGCGGCCTCGGCGGAATCCAGCGTGTCTCTGGCGGCCAGCACATTGAAATAGCGCGCGGAGACACGCAGCATCAGATCCTGCTGCGCTGCCGAATAATCGATCTCGGCCTGGGCCGCGACTTTTTCCGAGCGCCGGTACTGCACCCAGCGATCCCAGCGGAATACGCTCTGTCTGAGCTCGAGGCGCCAGATCTGGGTGTCGGCATTCTCGTCGAAATTGCGCGGAACCGGGGTGGTCTCGAGCGTATCCTGGTTGACCTGAAGAAAGGACGAATCGCCACTCTGGTCCTGTTCCTCGTAGGTGTAGTTGAAATCGATCTGCGGCAACAATGCGCTGCGTGACTGCGGCAATGCCTCGCGGTTGGCCAGGCGCAGCGCGTCGGCCTCGCGAATCTGCGGGTCGCTGATCCGCGCCCGCTCATAGACTTCGATCAGGCTCTCGGCGCTGGCGGTGGAAAAAACCGCCCAGCAGGCGGCGAGTACGATCAGACATTGGCGTCGCTCAAGCATTGCAGGTTCCTCTGCACAACAGTCAGGAACACCTGGCGCTAGGTGTTATAGTTGACTATATCACTAAATCGGTTAAGCACAAACCCGGTTTTTATTGGTCGGGGCCCCCGTGCCCGGATTCTCCTTCATTGCAGACCACGCAGACATCAATTGGTTGCAATGAATCCCGAGGCCTCGTGTTCGTTGCCGGTCCCGGGTCGTCGCGCGATGATACCTAGAATTCGAAATGAGTGATTTCCGGCACATTTTTTAGCGGCGGTACGACTGTTTCGAATAATGCTTCCTGCACCCATTCCTCATCGGTCACGCGCGTGATCAGAAGCGCCTCCATCACCGGGGCCTCGCCGACAACGACGAACAGACGGCCGCCGATCTTCAATGCATCGCGAAAACGCTGATCCAGGCGCGGCAGGGAGCCGGTGATCGCGACGGCGTCATATCGGTTGCGCTGGGCGAGATTCATCGCATCCGCGCAGTCGATGTTGACGTTGTCGACCCCCAGCGCGGCCAGCCTTTCGCGCGCGCGGATACAGAAATCCTCGTGGATCTCCATACTCCTGACGCGCCCGGCGAGACGCGCAAGGCATGCGGTCAGGAAGCCGCTTCCCGTGCCGATTTCCAGTACATTGTCGGTGGTACGCAGCTCGAGGGCCTGCAACAGTCGCCCCTCCTGCTGCGGCGTCATCATGGTTTCATCATGACCCAGATCAATGGCAGTATCGGCGAACGCCAGCTCCCGGTAAGCTTCGGGAACGAAATGCTCCCGGGGTACCTGGGTCAGGGTGTCGAGGACCTTCTCGTCGAGAACGTCCCAGGCACGAACCTGCTGTTCGACCATCTGCACCCGGGCCGAATCGAAATTCATTGCCTGGCTCCTGCTAGACCGCGCGCGGGCGGGAAAGGCCGTAAAGGTTACGGACTGGACGTTTCCGTGACAAGCAGGGGCGGGGCATTATGGTTAATCCATCGGCTGCATGGCCGCCCATGAGATATGCTTGAGCGAAAACAAAATACGCGACGGCGCGACCGTCTTCCCCTACGCACAGACGACAAGAGCTCTGGATGCCCGCTGACCGGCTGACAATAATACTGCTGCTCGTCGTCCTGGCCGCTGTGATCCTTATCCTCGGTGGAGCCCTGTGGCTAACACGGCAACGTATGCGCGAGCGGATCGAGCGCCTGCGTGGCGAAATCGGGGAAATTGCTGACGGCGGTCTTTTCCACGAGCGGGTGTCGCGGTCCGCGGCAGACGATCCGTTTGCCGGGCTGGAGGCCAGTATCAATGCCGTGTTCGATGCCGTTCAGGGCGTCGAGCGCGAACAGCGTGAGCGCGATACGTTGTTTCACGGGCTCGCCGAGCAGGTCGATCAGGCCGTCGTCATCCACCGTGACACAATCGAGTTCGCCAACCCGCGCCTGGCCGCGCTGCGCGGCGTGCGCCAGTCCGATCTCGAGGACGAGGCGTTCACGGACCTGATTCACGAGCCGTACCGCGAGGAACTCCGGTCCTATCTCGAGCCGGTCCTGGCGGGTCGCAAGGCAGGCAAGCCGTTCGAGGCGCAGATGCTGGACCGTCACGGTAACGGCGTCTGGGTCAGGATCACGTCGCATCCTATCCACTATCAGGGCCAGCCGGCGGTGATGTCGGTCATCCTCGATATCTCTCATCAGAAAGCGCTGGAGGCGGCGCTGGAACAGGGCCGGATCCAGACCAGGGTGACCCTTGAAAGCGTCGCCGAGGGAGTCGTGACCACCGACAGCGCCGGCAAAATCGACTACATCAACAGCGCGGCCGAACAGCTTACGGGGGTTCTCAGCGCGGACGCGCTCGGGCGCCGCTTCAGCGACCTGGTTTCGCTGGTGGATGAGAGTGACCGGCGCCGGGTGGCGGACCCGGTGCGCGCCTGTCTTGCGCGCCAGCAACGCATCGTGATGGGCGGTCGTACCCTCTTGTTGCCTGCCGTCGGCGATGATGAGATCGCGGTGGAAATGACCGCATCGCCGATCAACAATCTCGCTGGCGAAACCGTCGGCGCGGTGATCGTGCTGCGCGACGTATCGGAAATGCGCGGGCTCGCCCGGCAGATGACTTACCAGGCGAGCCACGATCCGCTGACCGGGCTGATCAACCGGCGCGAATTCGAGAGCCGGATCGACGAATCCCTGGCGACTGCGCGCAGCGGTGAGGCGAGTCACGTGCTCTGCTACCTGGATCTGGATCGCTTCAAGGTCGTCAACGATTCGTGCGGGCATGCCGCTGGCGACAATCTGTTGCGCGAAGTCGCCGGACTGATCAAGGATAAGGTGCGCGACTCCGATTCGGTAGGGCGTCTCGGGGGTGACGAGTTCGGCATGCTCCTGGTGGGCTGCCCGCTCAAGAAAGCCCGCCAGATTGCCGATGAGGTCGTTCAGGTTATCAATGCCTACCGCTTTGTATGGCGCGACAAGATTTTCGCGCTGGGCGCCAGCATCGGGTTGGTCGAGATCGGCCTCGAAAGCGGTGCTCTCGAAGATCTGTTGAGCGCGGCCGATTCGGCCTGTTACGTCGCGAAGCAGAACGGGCGGGGCCAGATTCACGTCTATTCGTCGCGGGACGAGGCGAAAGCCCGCCACCGCGGCGAGATCCTGTGGCTGCAGAAACTGCAGGGCGCGCTAAAGGACGACCGCTTCGAGCTTTACACGCAGTCGATACTGGCGCTCGGGCAAGGAGGCGGCAGTGGTCCGGGCGTCGAGGTACTGCTGCGGCTCCGCGGCGAGGACGGTGTCGAAGTCTCACCATACGAATTCATGCAGTCCGCCGAACGCTATCACCTGATGCCGCAAATAGATCGCTGGGTGGTGCAGACCACGCTGGCTGCGCTTGGCCGCGACGTGATCCGGCTGCCACGCAAGCGCAGTTGTTCGATAAACCTGTCGGGTCAGACGCTCGGCGATGAGCAGTTCCTGGAATTCGTCGTCGATTGCCTCGATCACAGCGGTGTTTCGCCGGATCGGATTTGTTTCGAGGTGACCGAGGCTGCCGTGGTCGACAATCTCAGTCATGCCAGGCGTTTTATCGAGGTACTGCACGGCATGGGCTGTGAGTTCGCGCTGGACGATTTCGGCAGCGGGCTCGGGTCGTTTGCAAATCTCAAGAATCTGTCGATCGATTATCTGAAGATCGACGGGTCCTACACCCGAAATCTGGGCGAGGATACGGTCAACCGGGCGATGGTCGCCGCGTTGATCAAGCTGTCGCGAACGCTGCGGTTCCAGGTTGTTGCCGAACAGGTCGAAGACGAAGACTCCCTCGAGACGGTCCGGGAAATGGGCGTAGATTTTATCCAGGGCTATGCGGTCGGCCGTCCCCGCGCGTTGCACCTCGCAGTTACAGAGGTGACGGCAAATACTGCATAGGTCGTGATGGGCCGGTAGCGCTGCGGCAAAAAAAACGCCAGCCCGAGGGCTGGCGTTTTCGCGAGCAGATTTGTTGCGGCGATCAGACGATCAGCGCAACGATCAGCAACGCGACGATGTTGATGATCTTGATCAGCGGGTTGATGGCCGGACCCGCGGTGTCCTTGTAGGGGTCGCCCACGGTATCGCCGGTAACGGCCGCTTTGTGAGCGTCCGATCCCTTGCCGCCGAAGTGACCGTCCTCGATGTACTTCTTGGCATTGTCCCAGGCTCCGCCACCGGTGGTCATCGAGATTGCGACGAACAGTCCGGTGATGATCGTGCCAAGCAGCACACCACCGAGCGCCTGCGGGCCAAGCAGCCAGCCCACCAGCACCGGTACCAGGATCGGCAGCAGCGACGGCACGATCATCTCGCGGATCGCGGACCGCGTCAGCAGGTCGACCGCACGCGAGTAGTCAGGTTTGCCGGTGCCTTCCATGATGCCCGGGATTTCCTTGAACTGGCGCCGGACCTCGGTCACGACCGCGCCGGCCGATCGTCCGACGGCCTCCATCGCCATCGCGGCGAACTGATACGGTACGAGACCGCCAAGCAACAGGCCGATAACCACCATGTGATCGGAAAGATCGAATGTCATCGACGCGCCGAGGCTCTCGAGCGTATGCGTGTAGTCGGCAAACAGCACCAGCGCGGCAAGGCCGGCGGAGCCGATCGCGTAACCCTTGGTAACAGCCTTGGTCGTGTTACCGACCGCGTCGAGCTGGTCGGTAATATTACGGACCTCCGGCGGCAGCTCGGCCATTTCGGCGATGCCGCCCGCGTTGTCGGTGATCGGCCCGAAAGCGTCCAGCGCGACGATCATGCCGGTCATTGACAGCATCGATGCCGCGGCGATGGCAACACCGTACAGACCCGCCAGTTCGAAAGAGCCCCAGATGCTTGCGCATACGGCCAGCACCGGCAACGTCGTTGCCTTCATCGAAACGCCGAGACCGGCAATGATGTTGGTGGCGTCGCCGGTGGTCGAGGCTTCGGCGACCATTTTGACCGGTTTGTAGTCGGTGCCGGTGTAGTACTCGGTGATGACGACCATGGCCGCGGTCAGCGCCAGGCCGATCAGGGCGGACAGATAAAGGCCCATCGGATTCGCGCCCGGAACTCCCTCGAACATCATCGTTGTCGCGGGATAGAACGCAATCGCGGCGATTACGCCGGAAACGATCACGCCCTTGTAGAGAGCCCCCATGATCTTGCCGGAAGCTCCGGTACGGACAAAAAACGTGCCGATGATCGACGCGATGATCGACAGGCCGCCGAGCACCAGCGGATAGAGCACGCCGGCGCTACCGAGCTGATCCACCATCAGGCCGCCGAGCAACATACAGGCGATCACGGTTACCGCGTAGGTCTCGAAAAGGTCTGCCGCCATGCCGGCGCAGTCGCCGACATTGTCGCCGACGTTGTCGGCAATCACGCCCGGGTTGCGCGGATCGTCTTCCGGGATGCCGGCCTCGACCTTGCCGACCAGGTCGGCGCCGACATCGGCGCCCTTGGTAAAGATACCGCCACCGAGTCGGGCGAAAATCGAGATCAGTGAACCACCGAACGCGAGCCCGATAAGCGGTTTGAGCGCCTTGTCGACGGGCAGCATTCCGCTAAGGATCCAGTAGTAGCCGGCAACCCCCAGCAGGCCGAGACCCACAACCAGCAGGCCGGTAATCGCACCGCCGCGGAATGCCACGGGCAACGCGACCGCGACGCCGTGGCGGGCCGCTTCCGCCGTGCGGACGTTCGCGCGCACCGACACGAACATACCGATATAGCCGGCCAGCGCCGAGAATACCGCGCCGATCACGAAACCGATTGCCGTCGGCAAATCGAGCGCTAGCGCGAGTACGATCGTCAATACCACACCGACGACGGCGATGGTGCCATACTGCCGATTCATGTATGCGTTGGCGCCTTCCTGGATCGCGGCCGCAATTTCCTGCATGCGGTCGTTGCCGGCCGGCTTTGCAAGTACCCAGCGGGCCGAAACGGCGCCATAGACAATCGCCAGAATGGCGGATCCAAGCGCCAGCAACAGCGCAGTGCCTTCAGACATTTCTAACCTCCTGAATTTTTTGCCGTCAGAGCGACATCAAGACGATGCCTGCTCACAGCCGGACAGGCGGATCCCCAGACCCGGCCAGCCCGACAAATAAGGTGAAATCGTTACCGTTTGCCGCGGTATCGCCGACGGTTCGAACCAGCCGATTCTGACTTTATTCCGGCTGACCGGGCCCGTCGAAGGCCGCGGATCATATCACAAAATCGTCGCCCAGCTTTTTCGCGACAGGGGTATTTTTCAGCTCCACATAATGCGGCAGACCGTTGCGGTAGGGCGGATAGGCCTCGCCGCGAATCAACGGCGACAGGTAACGCCGGCACGCCGCGGTGATGCCGAAACCGTCTTTGCTGATATAGCTCTTGGGCAGCTTTTTTTCGCGATTGGCAACTCGCTTCAGGTCCGCGACATCGATTTTCCAGCGATAGGGCTTGTCCGAGGTGCGTTTAATGACCGGCATCACGGCGTTGCGCCCGGACACGGCCAGTTCCACCGCCGCTTTGCCGACGGCATAAGCCTGATCGAGATCAACCTGGGAGGCGATATGGCGCGCCGACCGCTGCAGATAGTCCGCCACCGCGTAGTGGTATTTGTAGCCGAGGTGCTCCTTGACCATCGCTGCCACGGTCTGTCCGACACCGCCAAGCTGGACATGCCCGAACGCGTCGCGGCTGCCGGCGTCGGCGAGGAACCGCCCGTCGGCAAATGCGGTGCCCTCCGAGACCACGATCACGCAGTAACTCTGCTTGCGGACGGTTTCATCGACCCGTTCGAGGAATTTCTGCTGCTGGAACGGCACCTCGGGCAGCAGGATGATATGCGGCGCATCTCCCGGCTTCTCTGCCGCCAGACCGCCCGCGGCAGCAATCCAGCCGGCGTGCCTGCCCATTACTTCGAGGACGAAAACCTTGGTGGAGGTCCGCGACATCGAGTACACATCCATGGCGGCCTCGCGGGTCGACACGGCGACGTATTTGGCGACCGAACCGAATCCGGGGCAGTTGTCCGTTATGGGCAGGTCGTTGTCCACCGTTTTGGGAACCCCGACACAGGTGATCGGATACCCGAGCTTGCGCCCGATCTGCGATACCTTATGGGCGGTGTCCATCGAATCGTTGCCCCCGTTGTAGAAGAAATACCCGATGTCGTGGGCCGCGAAGACCTCGATAAGACGCCGGTATTGCGCCTCGTTTTCCTCGAAACTCTTCAATTTATAGCGGCAGGAGCCGAACGCGCCGCCCGGCGTGTACTTCAGCGCGGCAATGTTGCGGGCGCTCTCCTTGCTGGTATCGATCATGTCTTCGGTCAATGCGCCAATGATGCCGTCGCGACCGGCGTAGACTTTCGCGATCTTGTTGCGGTGCTTGCGTGCGGTTTCGATCACCGCGCAGGCCGAAGCATTGATGACGGCCGTTACGCCACCCGACTGGGCGTAAAAAGCATTCTTGCTGGACATGACTGAATTTCCTCGTCGGACTCGATGAATTCGGGCTAAAACCCGGCCGCTGCCGGGCGCGAGCGGCAAGCTTAGCCGATCTCGGCGATGCAAGCATTTGCATTGACGCGGGGCAGGCGGGCCGGTAGGTTTACCAACCTTGCTGTAATTCCCTGTTTCGCAAGTTAAGGATCCTCAGGTCATGCGTATTGTGATGCTCGGCGCACCCGGTTCTGGCAAGGGGACGCAGTCCCAGAAACTCGTCAGCAAATACGGTATTCCACAGGTTTCGACCGGAGATCTTCTGCGCGAGGCGCTGGCCTCGGGTTCGGATCTCGGTAAGCAAGCCAAAGCGGCAATGGATGCGGGGCAGCTCGTGTCTGATGAGATCGTTCTGGCCATCATCCGCGAACGCCTGGCACGTCCCGACGCGAACGAGGGTTTCATCCTCGACGGTTTTCCGCGCAACCTGGCTCAGGCTGAGGCGCTCGACGGTGTGTTGCGCAGCCTTGGCCAACCGCTCGACGGCGCCGTGCTGATGGACGTCGAAAACGACCTGCTGATGAAGCGCCTGACCGGGCGGCTGAGCTGCAAGGACTGCGGAGCGGTATTCAATGTTCACTTCTCGCCGCCGCAGGTCGAGGGCGTCTGCGACCAATGCGGTGGCAGCCAGCTCGTGCGCAGGGCCGATGATAACGAGGCCACTATCGCCAACCGGCTGGAGGTTTACGACCAGCAAACCAGTCCGCTGATCGACCACTATCGTGAACTGGGTTTGCTTATCAGCGTCGATGCGGTGGGTGAGCTGGACGAGGTGTTCGAGCGCATCGTCGCCAGCCTGGACGCGGCCGTGCCGGTCTCTGACGGCGCCGGCATTGCCGATGCCGCGCGCGCCGCTCTGGCCGCACACGACGAGACCATCAGCAAAAAAAAAGACTGAAACAGGCGAAATCCGGGACCGGCGCTGCTGCCCGGGCGAACGCCACCGGGCTGCGAAAACCGGCCAGTCGAAGCACTGCTAAAAAAACGCCGGCCAGGGCGCGCCCGGGCGCGCGGGCGAGCGCAGCTTCGATCCCGGAGAGTGCGAATCCTGGCGGTAGCGGTACCGCGGCCACCGCGCCCGCACGGAAAAAAGCCGCCACACGCAACAAGCCGGCGGCAAAGAAGCCAGCTGTTGCAAGGAAATCGCCCGCGGCCAGCAAGGCTCCCGCTACCCGAAAGTCCTCCACGACCAGAACTATTGCTGCGACCGGTAAGTCTCGAGCGGCCGCGAAGCCCGCTGTACGAAAGAAACGTACGGTCGAGAAACGGGTAACGTCGAAAGGCAGTGGCGCGGGCGCCGCGGCTGGGGTGGACGTGGCAACTACAATGTCTGCGCGACAGGCCGATGACGCAGCGGCCGCCCGGGGAGGCGCCGGGGCTGACAGCCAACGCGCTCGCGTCGATCAGACCAGGGAAACGTCCCCCGGTGGCGGCAAAACAGAGGTGGAGCTCGCCACGAAAGGCGCAATCCAGGGCCAGAATGAGAAAAAGGGTGGCGAAAAAAACAAGGAAAAGGGCAAAGACCGCAGCAAAGAAAACAGGAAAGGTGGAAAGGATTCCGCGCAACAAGGGCTGAAGGGCAAGAGCGAGAGCCGCGGCAGGAAAAAATACAAGAAGAAAGACAAGAAGAAAGACAAGAAGAAAGACAAGAGGAAAGAGAAGAAGAAAGAGAAGAAGAAAGAGAAGAAGAAAGAGAAGCGCAAGGCGGGGAAAAAGGGCAAGGGGAAGACAGGCAGGAAATAAGACCCATGCGCCGCGGTTCGGCGCCGGACGCCGGTTGCCCGGATCGTCGTGGCCGCTACGGCTCCAGCAGAGCGAGCAATGCTTTGCCGGCCACTTCGCGACGCCAGCCCTCGAGGACATCCAGATCGCGCCGTCCGCGGGCGAGATTTTCCAGGTCCACTCGATTGGCCAGTAAACCGGCGCCGATTTCATGTTCTTCGGCACAGGCAGACAGGCAGGCGCGCAGCGCCTTTGTGAGTTCCCGCTGCTCACGGGTCAGCGGCGCCACCGCGGCCTCGATCTCGACCGCTTCCTCCGTTTCCACCGGCGCTGCGAGCAATCCGATCAGCGTTTCGGCATAGCGGCGCGCCACGGGTTCGGGCAAGCCGTCGATTTCCGCCAGCTCGTTGCGGGTGCCCGGGCACTGGCGCGCGAGGTCGAGGATCAGGCGATCACGAAAAATCCACTGCCGCGGCCGGTTGCGCTGGATTGCCTCGCGCTCCCGCCAGGCGGCAAGCCTGCGCGCCCGGGCGCGGGCGTCCGGGTCCAGCCGGCCAACACCTTTGATGCGGCGCCATGCGTTGGCCGGGTCGGCCGTGTACGTCGCGGGTCGCAACATCCGTGCGCATTCCTGCTGGTGCCAGCTGGTTCGGTCGAGTGCCTCCAGCCGCTGCGCCAGCAACGGCTGGATTCGTGCGAGATAACGGACATCGTCAGCCGCGTACTCCAGTTGCGCCTCACTCAGCGGGCGGCGCCGCCAGTCGGTGCGGGTCTGGCTCTTGTCGAGTTCGACATTCAGTAACTCGCGCACCAGTTGGGCATAGGAGATCTGCGCATCGAATCCCGTCATGGCCGCTGCAACCTGGGTATCGAACAGGGACACCGGCAATTCGCCGGTTTCCTGGAAAAACATTTCGAGATCCTGGTGTGCGGCATGCAGCACGATGGTACGGCGAGGCCCCCGGAACAGCCCGGCAACGGCGGCCGGTCGCTCCAGTGCGAGGGCATCGACGCAGAACAACATGTCGGCGGTACACACCTGTACCACGCACAGGATCGGGAAGTAGGTATCCTCGCGCATGAACTCGGTATCGAGGGCAATCAATGCCGCCTCCTCGAGTTGCTCCACGACGGTGTCAAGTTCCGTGTCGGTGACGACTAGTTGCATTCGGTCTGTGCCAGGCGCTGATTCGGTGGGTTTTTCAAGGCGACGCTACGGTATCATGCTTTCCACTTCGCGCATCCGGTCCGCAATCGTGCTGGCAATCTATCAGGCCTTCTTCGACATCATCATGCAACGCCGCGGCCCCCAGGATCTCCCGGCATCCTGGTTGCTGCTTGCGATAAGCGTCGTCCTCTATGCGCTGGTCGGCAGCGTGCTGTTGTCATTCTACGTTTCAGCGCCGTCGCAACTGGTCGCCGAGCTGGCATTGAACGTTGCAGTTGTCGCCGGTTTTTATACGCTGGTTCTGAATATCCGCGGGTTTTCCGCCCGCCTGGTGCAGACACTGACGGCGTTATTCGGATGTGACGCAGTCTTGTCGGCATTCATGTTGCCGTTTCACGGCTGGCACGCAATGCTCGAGCCGGACAGCCCGGTCGGCGTGTTGCCTCTGGTGGGGATTTCGGTGCTCCTGTTCTGGACCTTCGCCGTGGCAGGGCACATTCTTCGTCACGCGCTCGAAATACCCTTGCTCGGTGGTGTCCTGGTCGCGATGGCGCAGTTTGCGGTCGGCGTCGCGGTGACAGCCAATTTGTTGGGGGCGCAATCCTGATGCATGTGCATATTCTTGGTATTTGCGGGACCTTCATGGGCGGTATTGCAGCCCTGGCGAAAGCCGCGGGCCATACGGTGACAGGCTCCGACAGCGGTATCTACCCGCCCATGAGCGACGAACTCGAGCGGCTCGGTATCGATGTGTTCGAAGGCTGGGGTAGCGCCCAGTTTTCGCCGCGCCCGGACATCGTGATCATCGGCAATGCGATGTCGCGTGGCAACGAGGCGGTCGAGTATGTGCTCAATGAGGGCCTGGACTACGAATCCGGACCAGCCTGGCTGGCTCATCATGTGTTACGCGAGCGTTGGGTCCTGGCGGTGGCCGGTACTCATGGCAAGACGACGACGACGAGCCTGCTGGCATGGATCCTCGAGCATGCAGGGTTGGAGCCGGGATTCCTGATCGGCGGTGTCGCTGAGAATTTCGGCCTGACGGCGAGATTCGGCCGTGCCCCGTTTTTTGTGATCGAAGCCGATGAATATGACACGGCATTTTTCGACAAACGCTCGAAGTTCGTTCATTACCGGCCACGCACGCTGATCCTGAACAATCTCGAATTCGATCATGCGGACATCTTTGCCGATCTTGCCGCCATCGAGTGGCAGTTTCATCAGTTGCTGCGGACCGTTCCGGCGAACGGCCGGATCATCGTCAACGCCGGGGACCGCAACCTGGCGCGGTTGCGCGCGCGCGGGTGCTGGACGCCGGCCGAGACATTTCGTCAATCGGATCAGCCGGGCTGGTCCGTTACGGAGGAGCCAAAACTACTTCCGGATCGTGACCAGGGCGCGGAATGGCAGGTCGAAGCAGTTGCCGTGGATGGGGCGACCCGGCTCGACGTGCGCCGCGGCGGTTCGCCGGCATTCACCGCGCATTCGCCGCTGCTCGGGCAACACAATGGCGCCAACGCGATGGCGGCGTTGCTCGCGGCGCGCCATGCCGGCGTGCCGCTCGAACAGGGCATAGAGGCGCTGGCGGGGTTTGCCAGCGTCAAGCGTCGCCTAGAGGTGATCGGCGAACCGGGCGGCATCACTGTCTATGACGATTTCGCCCATCACCCCACCGCGATTGGCGCGACATTGCGGGCGGTCAGGGCAATGATAGGTGAGGCGCGCCTCGCGGCGGTGCTCGAGCCGCGCTCGAACACGATGCAGATGGGCGTGCATGCGAGTGAACTCGCGGACGCGCTGAGTGATGCCGACAGTGTCTGGGTGTACCGCGGGGATTCGCTGCAATGGGAACCGGGCGATCACCTCGCCGGCGCTGCGCGGGTACTCGGCGAAGTCGACACCATCGTTGCGGAACTGGTCGCGTGGTTGCGGCGTGGCGACCACGTGGTAATCATGAGCAACGGCGGTTTCGGTGGCCTGCATCGCAAATTGCTGACGGCGCTCGCTTGACCGGCGTGTCAGGCGCGATGCGATGATCGCGGTGCCGCGTGGCGGCGATTCCGACTGGCACAATGGCAGGATCCGGGGATGAAGGCCCGGCGTTCATGCACTACGCTTAGACAGTGTCGGCAGAGGCCCAGACATGGACCAGTTCGAGATACCGTTGTTTCCGTTGCGCACCGTGCTTTTCCCCGGCGGGCCGCTGCCGCTGCGCGTGTTCGAACAACGCTATCTCGGGATGATCAGTCGCTGCCTGCGGGAAGAGTCGGCGTTTGGTGTGGCGTTGATCCGCGAAGGCGAAGAGACGCGCAAGGCCAGCATCTACGAGGTCGGAACGCTGGCACGGATCGTTGACTGGTATCAGGGCAGCGATGGCCTGCTCGGAGTCACCGCGCAGGGCGAGGACAAATTCGCCCTTCTGGAAAGCTGGCGCGAGGAGGATGGGCTGAATATCGGACGCGTCCAACGCCTGCCGCCGGAACAGGCGATTTCGCTGCCGTCGGAGTATGCATCGCTCAGCGGATTGCTGAAAGACGTGCTCGACGATCTGGGGATTCACTACCAGCAACTGCCAAAGCACTACGAGGATGCCGCATGGGTCGGGCACCGGCTGAGCGAAATTCTGCCGATCTCGCTGGAGCAGAAGCAGTATTGTCTTGAACTCGACGATCCGCTGCAACGTCTCGCGGCGCTATCGCCCGTGTTGAAGGAATTGCAGGAAAACAGGTAGGGCGGCCTCGCACCTGCCTCGGGGCCGTGTCATGGCCAGGTTTGATCGCATTGAATTGCTTGTCGCCGATATCACTACGCTGGATGTCGACGTGGTCGTCAATGCGGCCAACGGCGCCCTTGCCGGTGGCGGCGGCGTGGATGGCGCTATTCACCGCGCGGCCGGTCCGCGGCTGGGACCCGCATGTCGCGCAATCCGTGGCTGTCCAACCGGGCAATCGCGCGTCACCCCCCGGTTCGACCTGAGCGCGCGATGGATCGTGCATACCGTTGGCCCCGTGTGGCAGGGCGGGCATGCCGGCGAGGCAGATCTGCTCGCCGCATGCTATCGCAGCGCGTTGCGACTCGTTGCCGCAAAAGGCGCGCGCAGTTTCGGGTTTCCCGCGATCAGTTGCGGCGTTTATGGTTTCCCGGCGGAGCGCGCGGCCGTTGTTGCGGTCGCGGCGGTCGGCACCGGCCTTGCAGCGCATCCCCAGATTGGGCGCGTACTCCATGTCTGCCAGGGAGCCGGCGTTGTCGAGGCCTACGAGCAGGCGCCGTCCGCTCTCAAAGATTCGCCATGACCTCGCCGGCTGCCGCCACGGTGGCCGCGATATCCTCCGCGCTGTGACGCGCCGAGACGAAACCGGCTTCATAGGCCGACGGCGCCAGGTAAATACCGCGCTCGAGCATTCCATGGAAGAACTTCCTGAACCGCTGCTGGTCGCATGCAACGACCTGGCGGTAATAGCGCACCGGTGTTTCCTCCGAGAAGTAAAAACCGAACATCCCCCCGAGGCGTTCGGTTCCGAACCCGATTCCCGCAGAGTCGGCGGCTTGTTGCAGGCCATCACAAAGTGCTTCGGTGCGCGCGCCCAGCGCGGCGAAAAAACCGGGCTGGCTGACGCCTGTCAGCGTTGCGATTCCCGCTGCCATTGCAACGGGGTTACCGGACAGCGTTCCGGCCTGGTAGACGGGCCCGGTCGGCGCGATGTGGTCCATGATTGCCGCCTTGCCGCCGAACGCGCCAACGGGCAGCCCGCCACCGATGACTTTGCCGAGTGTTGTGATGTCGGGCACCACACCATAGTGTTCCTGCGCGCCGCCGAGCGCGACGCGGAAGCCGGTCATCACTTCATCGAAAATCAGTACGCTGCCATGTTCGTCGCAGACCCGGCGCAGGCCCTCGAGGAAACCGTCCAGCGGTGGAATGAAGTTCATGTTGCCGGCGACCGGCTCGACGATGATGCAGGCGACCTGGCTGCCGATTTCCGCGAATACTTGTTCGACCTGCTCCAGATCGTTGAACGACAGCGTAATCGTGTGTTCGGCCAATGCCGCCGGAACGCCGGGTGAGGTCGGTACGCCGAGGGTTAGCGCGCCCGATCCGGCCTTGACCAGCAGCGAGTCGGAATGACCATGGTAGCAACCCTCGAACTTGACGATCTTGTCGCGCCCGGTAAATCCGCGGGCGAGGCGGATCGCGCTCATCGTCGCCTCGGTGCCGGAGCTCACCATCCGTACTTTCTCGATCGAGGGTACGAGGTTGCAGACCATTTTCGCGAGCGTCGTTTCGCGCTCGGTGGGGGCGCCGAAAGACAGCCCCTGGGCGGCGGCCTCCTGCACCGCGCGAACCACTTCCGGTGCGGCATGCCCGAGTATCATCGGCCCCCAGGAGTTGATGTAGTCGATGTAACGTTTGCCGGCGGCGTCGAAGAGGTACGCGCCTTCGGCACGGGCAAAGAAGACCGGGTCGCCACCGACCGCGCCGAATGCCCGGACCGGCGAGTTCACGCCGCCCGGAATGTATTTTTGCGCTTCGCTGAAAAGGCTCAAGCTGCTGCTCCCTGTAGTTATCGCAGGCCGCATTGTAGCGGCTCATCGCGGACTCTTCCTGCCAGCCTCGCCGTATGCTTGCGTGCTCCGGTAGAATGTCGCGTCATCAGTACAAACAACACGGCGGGGATCATTGATGAAGGCCTATATGTGCGTCATCTGCGGGTTTATCTACGAAGAGGAATTGGGTGACCCCGATAACGGTGTCGCTCCCGGAACCCGCTGGCAGGACGTGCCGCTTTCGTGGCGCTGCCCCGACTGCGGCGCGGGCAAGGAAGACTTCGAAATGGTGGAAATCTAGAGCTGCCGCGCGACGAAACCACGTTGTTCCAGCATCCCGATCACGCTGCCAGAACCGACCAGATGCAGGGCCCCTACGACGACGAGCACATCCTTATCTCCGTTGAGCAACGCCAGTAACTGCGGCAGCCAGTTGCTATTGCGTTGCCTGACGAGCCGGTCATAGAGTTCCGGGTAGCCGCTAAAACCGTCCTCGAGAACGCGGGCCAGGGCGGCGGTATCGCCGCTTTGCCAGGCGTCAACCATGGCGTCGATCTCGCCGGGAATATCTTCCGCTTCCTCTAGTGATTGCAGCAGAAACGCGCTTTGCTGCTGGCGGTCGAGTCCGTCGAACTGGGCAAGCTGGAACTCCATCGTCTCCAGCCCCAGAACGGGTTTTCCGTCGTCGTCGGCGCGGCCGGCAAAGTAGAAGTCCACGCCAAGATCCGGCGAGAATCCGAGCCGCGCCAGTTGCAGTTGTAAAATCGTTATCGCGGCAAGCCAGGGTTTCAGTGGCCGCAGGCGATCCAGATCCACGTCCAGCTCGGCGGCCAGCGCGTGGGCGCGCTGGTAATCACTTTCC
>Ga0316191_10001007_pt1 | contig 19358 bp, 15 predicted proteins | sample Eddworburr2cm_MG_FD_204928 | JGI IMG/M metagenome (GOLD analysis project Ga0316191, IMG submission 204928) | Coastal sediment microbial communities from Maine, United States - Eddy worm burrow 2 cm | ecosystem: Environmental > Aquatic > Marine > Coastal > Sediment | place: USA: Maine... | reverse complement strand
GGAACGCCCGTGGCGGCCATGGGTGTCGCCTGGCCATCGGCCGCCGACGATCTGGGTCGGACACTTGCCGATCTCGGCTTCGTCACGTTCGTGTACGGTGCCGGGTACACGGTCTCGACCCTGGCGAGCGGAGAACTGACCCGACGGTTCTCAACGGGTCCCCTCCTGGTATCTGCATCATTGGCGGCAGCAGCGAGCCTCGCGGTGTTCGCGTCGAGCTCGACGTGGAGTCTGTTCCTTGTTGCCGGGTTCATGTTGGGGCTCGCAGGGGGTCTGCTGGACGCCGGCGTGAATGCCTACGTCGCCGTCCACCGGGGAGCTCGATCGATGGGGATCATTCACACAGGCTTCGGAGTCGGATCCACACTCGGTCCGCTCCTCGTGACGTTCCTCATCGCCGTGGGGTGGTCGTGGCGAAGCGCCTTTGGTGCTCTCGCCGTCGCCGAACTCGTTCTCGCAGGCGCGTTTGTTGCGACGGTGAGTGCGATCGAAGCGAACGAGCGGGAGGGCGGCCGCCGGCCTTCCCTGGGCAACAACAGCCTCGTCCTCGGGCTCTCGCTCGCGGTGTTCTTCCTCTACGCCGGGGTGGCAGCCAGCACCGGTGCATGGGCGTACAGCCTGCTCACCGAGGGCCGCGGGATCAGTACCGGCGTCGCCGGCGTCGCTGTTGGGGCGTATTGGGGAGGGGTGACCGCCGGGCGGGTTTCACTCGGGGTGTTCGGGAATCGCATCGAGCCCAACCGAGTGCTCACGATGTCCGCGATCGGGACAGTGGCCAGCCTCGCGTTGTTGTGGATCGCCCCAACACCGTGGCTCGGCATCGTTGGCCTCGTCGCTTCGGGCCTTTCTCACGGGTTTGTGTTTCCGCTCGAGGTGCTCCTCACGCCGCACCGGTTCGGTGCGGCGTTCACTCCTTGGGCCGTCGGCTACGAGATCGCTGCAGCCAATGTCGGAGTTGCGGTGCTGTCCGGCACGATCGGACTCCTGGTCGGTGAGTGGGGAATCTCCGTCGTGGCGCCGGCGCTGTTGGGCTTGGCCCTGCTGCTCTGGGCAGCCATCGAGATCCTGCGCGTCCAGTCGGCGTCGAGTTCAGTCGCTCCTGCCTAGCGATGCCGTGAGATTCGTCAGGTCGAGATGTCTTCCGAGGCCGGTGATAGCGCTCGGACCGCGCTCCGAGGAAGGAACATCGGGATCACCACGAGGGCGGTGAGTGCGCTGGTGATCATGGCGACCCACATGATCATGGACACTTGCGAGTGGACCTTGAGCGGCGAGAACCACAGGGCCGTCATTGCGACGGCGATCCCGAGCGCATTCGCGACAATCGGTCGTCCTGCGCGGTCGATGGCCCGCAGCACGTAGCCGTCACCTTGCGGCCGTGCATTGTTGATGGCCGCGATGTAGTGGATGGCGTAGTCGATTCCCACGCCGATCACGATGCTCGAGAGAACGGCCGTGACGAGGTTCAGATTGATGCCCGACATCGAGAGGAAACCGAGCACCGTCGCGATCGTGAGCGTGATCGGAATGAGCGCCACGATCGTCTCTTTGAGGTTGCGATAGGCGATTGCCAACATCAGTGCCACGAGGATGAACGCAACGGCAATCGACGTCATCTGTGCGGTCAGCACAAGACGGGCGATCTCGTCCCACACGATCGGCATGCCGGTGAGGGTCAGGATCTCTGGTGTGTTCTCGGCGAATGCGACCCACGTTTCGAGGTCCTCGGTCGTGAAGTCCGCTGGGAAGACCATGAACCGCAAACCGTCGCTGCTCACCATTTCACCGAGCGGGAACGAGACTCCGCCTGCGACGACACTCTGGATCTCCTCAGGGCTGAGCTGTGTCGCCGCATCCGCAATCGAAAACACTCTCCGGATTCCGGGCAGCGCTTCGAGTTCTCTCGACAGGGCGGTGATCTCGTTGAGGCCCGCGAGTCCTTGTGAAGGAGCAAACGCGAACTCGCCGGCGAGCGGCGTCGCTCCACCGAAGACCTCCTCGGTCTTCGCGAAGGCCTCCCGCACCGGGTCGCCATCCTTGAAGAAGAAGAGCTGATCTGAGTCGACCTGGAGTTGCGGAATGAAGACCGCTGCGTAGACGACGATCGCCCCACAGATGACAAATGCCGGGGTGCGGGTTCGAACGAGCGATTTGATGCCCGACGTCACTCGCGGCCCGAGTATCGCCGTGCCACCGGTGTCGCGGACGGTGATGCGGCTCATGAGTGCCGGGAGGGAGAAGAATGAGATGATGCCGGCGAAGCCGATCCCGATCGCGGCGAAGAGACCAAGCTGTCGGATCGGGGAGACCCCCGTCGCAAGCAGGGAGAGGAAACCAGCGGACGTGCTGATCGTCGTCAGGATCATGGGCACGCCAACTTCGGAGAGAGCCGCTCGCACGCGACCGACGGAGTCTCCCCGGCTGGCCGATTCCTGGAAGTGCGTGACGAAGTGCAGGCCGTCGGCCGACCCCATGACGATCACGAAGATGGGCACGAGCAGCGTCACGATGTCGACTTTGAGTCCGAGGCCAAAGATCAGCCCGAACGTCCAGAGCGCACCCAGTCCCGCCGGGAGGAGGGACAGCGCGCTCAGCCTCAGGTCGCCAATCGTGAGGTAGAACACTCCGACGAGCAGAGCGATCACGAGGGGCGGGATGATCAGCAGGAACCACGACATGATGTCGAGCACCGTCGCGAAGATGACCGGGTTCCCCGACAGGGTGACCTCGACACCGCTCGGCGGTTTCATGTCGCCGAGTGTCCTCGCGAGGGCCGTCGCGTCATCGGCTGGGATGACCAGCATGAGTGTGTCTCTGCCGCTCTCGCCGAGCAGGATCTCGGAAACCGGGCTCGTGTCGATCAACCCCACGATCGCCTGTTCCGGAGCGGAGCTCAGGGCTGCCGCGGTGATTGGTTCCCCCGTGATGGGGTTCTCGTCGGGAACGATGGTCGCAACACTCTCGACCCCGTCGACGGCGAGGATCTGGTCTCGCAGCTCGATCAGTGCGACGAGGCCCGCTTTGGACCGGAAGGTCTCGCCCTCCGGCAGCGTGATCACCACGTTGATGGGATCGCCGGTGTCGTACTTCTCCTGAAGCTCCACGAACGCCTCACCAGCCTCGCTACCGGTGAGGGCGAAAGAGCTGATATCGGCATTGAACTGCATGCGGAACAGCATCGCGACGGCGATGAGGCTGATGAGCGCAGTCGCGGCGAGTATTGGCTTGCTGTGTGCGACGATGACGCGAGCGATGCGGTCCATGACAACATCGTAGAGGCTTGCCACGGGCGCGCTGTCGGTCTTCGCCCCGGTGGCGGTGGGGTCGAGCACCGCTCGTCAGGCCCGTGCGTCTTGCGCCGAACAGGGATGGCTGAGTAGCGCACGGCGAAGAGGCGTACGATGAGGGCGACGGCAGGCGGATCATCGAAGCGCCACGGTGGTGCAGCTCGGTGGAGTCGAGAGGTATCTCGCGTGTTTGTTGCGATTGATCGATGGGAGACGTGATCGGGGACGTACCATGACCGATCGGGAGACCTCGCGAGGCGTAGGGGGAATCCCGCTGCGCTGGTACGCGATCGGAATCATCGCGCCGGTCTTGATCTCGGCACTCACCCAGTTCGAATTCGTGCAGAGTCTCGATGGTTCGCTGATCCCAGGTCTGCCATGGGACATTGGCCGCTGGGAGATCATGGCGGACATCCTCGCTCCAGCATGGGCGCTTTCGCTCATCGTGATGGCTGCGCTTCTCCGGCGGCTCGTGGGTGTGTGGCCCGGGCCTCAGGGTCCGCCCGCGACCGGCTGGTTTGCCGAGACGTTTCTCACCGAGCAGTGGGCGGTTCGGGCTACGTGGCTGTCAACGGTCGGTGCCGTGTTCCTCGTGCTGTTCGCCTGGACCAGGGAGTGGGATCGGTTCGGCCAGCGACCATCCGCGTTCTGGTATGTCCTCCTCTTGGTGGGAACGGTCGCGTTGCTCGTTGTGCCGGCCTGGTGGATCCGTCACGATCTCTTTGCAGCGACCTCTCGCTATTTCCTTGGCTCCCGCTGGTTTGGTGTACTGGAGCGGTACTTCTTCGAGCGGCCGCAGAACCACCCGAGGTGGGCGAACGCCCTCGCGTTTGCGTCGGTGACGCTGGTCGGCGGTCTTGTCGTGCTCGCTCAACTCGATCGGCTTCTCCAAGGCATGCGGGCGGAGGGCGCAGCCCGCGTCGGGATAGCGAACCTCGCTGGTTTGTGGGAAGTGGATCTCAGTCGAAAGCCGGGTTTGATCGAAGAGCGGGTCGCGGTGTGGAGGGACTACAGCGACTCGATCGGGGACGGCTTCGCGTCCGCCTACCAGGTGGTTGTCACCGACCTGCTCGTTGACACGTTGCTTGTGGTCCCGGCAATCGCCGTTATTGGGATCATTCTTGTTGTTGCGGCGTGGCGATATCGACCGGTTGCGGCGCCCCCGTCGGTGACCACGAGCTACGCCATCATCGTCCAGACTGCGCTCGTCGTCCTCATAGCGGTGGTTGTGGCGGATGTTGTCGAGAACGTATTCACGTGGTACGTCCTGGATCGAGCGTGGCGACCCGACACCTTCCTCGTTTCGGCGAACGTGCGCATTCTGTGGGCGGCGTCACTCACCCGTACGGTCGGGCTTGTGCTCCTCGGAGCGTTTGCGATTCTGCTGGTTGCGCTTCGAGGGCTTCATCTGAGGCGTGTATTCGTTGCGATCGGCGCCGTTCGGGCGGAGTTGATCCTCCTCGCCATCGTGGCGATCGTTCTGTTGACACAAGCACAGGCTGCCGATGTGGTGCGCCAGTGGGATGTCACGATCGCTGTGATCACGGTGTTCATGGCGACGGTGGTGGCCATGCTCTTGCATCAAACATCGTCGACCACCCTCTCCCGTCTCCGGACGGACGCTGAAGCATTGAACGAAGGCCAACCACCCACACCGGCCGAGATCGACATGCCGGGGATTGGTCGACTCGGTCTGAGGACGGCGGTGGTGGCGGCGATCTTCCTCGTGGCGGGCATGCAGATCGTCTTGAGAGCCGGGCTGCTCTGGCCCGTTGGACTCGGATTCCTCATCCCGGCCGGGATCATTGCGGTGCTCTGGACGTTCGGCCTGGCGCTTCCGCTGAAGGCCTTCCGGCGAGGGGATCGCGCCGTGTCGGCCCACGCCAGGAAGCTGATGCCGCGATTCCTTGGAGCGGCGGTGTTTGTGGCGCTCGGAATCACAGTCTTGAAGGCAGCGATCCCAAACCTCGTTTTCGCCCGGCACGAAGACTGGTATCTCCTGTTCTGCATCGTTCCGATTGCGGTAGGTGGTTGGAGAATGCACCGCGGCACCTACGCGACGATGGGCGCTTTGGAGATCGTGATCGCCGGATCGGTTGGCGTTGCAGCATTGATCCGGATCATCGTCGGAGACCAGGAGCTCTCACCTGGAGCCCTGACCTTCGTCGGCGTGATGATCCTCTACGGAGCTTTGCCGTTCTTCTACTCGTATGAACATGCGTCGCTGCCGAGCCGGTTCACGACCCAACGACTGGGGTGGGTGCCGGTTCGGCCGTTGATTCTGATTGGCGCCGCCATCGGGGGGATCCTGGCGTTCGCGCTCGTCATGCAACCCGTGCGCATTGCACCCGAGATCGGAACGATCGCCATCGTGCTCACCGGAGCGATGTTCCTGACCTTGATCGGTGTTGGCATGGTGCGGTTCTCCGAACGGACCGAGTCGCCACGAGTGCTTGCAGCATTCGGCATCAATCGAACACCGATGTTCATCATCCTCGGCATATGGCTCCTTGTCGGCGGATCAATCGTCACGACCGGCAACAACGTCCAGCTTCTGGAATCAGCCGATCCCGAGTCGGACGAGCTTGCCTCCGGAGTCTCGATCGACATGATCTGGGAGCGGTGGCTCGAGCGAAATGGGGCTGGCCTCGATCGCTCGACCGGAGCCGAACGCAGCGCCATACCGATGGTGCTCGTGTCGAGTTCCGGCGGCGGGGCACGCGCGAGCGTGTGGACGTCGTATGTGCTCGACTGTCTGTTCGAACGAGACCCCGGCGGTGCGGTGTCGTGTGGTGAACGTCGGGAGCCAGCGGAAGGTCGGTCCGGCACGATCGCGTTGATGAGCGGGGTGTCCGGTGGTGGCCTCGGGATCGCAGGCTATTCAGCCTATCTGGTTGATCCGTCGGATGCGGTCGGGGAGGACTGGGTCAAGGAGAAGATGGGCGCCGACTCGCTTTCACCCGCAATGGCGTGGTTGTTGTACGTCGATCTGCCGAGGGCTCTGATCGGGTTCGGATCAGGAATCCCAGATCGTGCGGCAGTTACCGAGTGGGCGTGGGAGGCGCCATGGGACGACGGAGGGGCACTCGGGCGAGGAGTCTTCGATTTGTGGCAATACGAGCCAGAGCTGCCCCCCGTCGTGTTCAACGGGATGAGTGTCGGGGACAGCTGCCGGTTCAACGCGTCGGTCTTTGAGACCAACGCCCAGCCGCCCGGATCTTCGTGTATGGACCTGTCGGTGTACGAAACCGGTGGAACACCAGCAGACGGGCGGGTGCTGGCGGCCACCGAGGACCTGGCGGACTACCTGTGCGCAAGCCAAGACATGCGTTTGTCGACAGCGGTTCATCTCGCCGCACGGTTCCCAATCATCGCGGCGTCGGGGCGTGTTGGTGCCGATCTCGTTGACTGCGGATCGGAGGGTCGCGTCGCGTATGTGGTGGACGGCGGGTATCTCGAGGGATCCGCATCGAGCACGGTGGTCGAGATATGGAGCACGCTGGAGGAGCAGGTCGCACGGCACAACGCAGCAGCGACATCGGAACCGTGCATCGTGCCCGTGCTTGTTCACATCGACAACGGCTACGAGGAGCCGGCTCCTGCCGCTGCCGATCCCGACCCCGGAGAACTGCTGCTGCCGGTGCGCGCCCTGGCAGGCGGGCAGTTCGGCCGCTACGCCAACGCCCGTCAGTCGGAGGCGCTCGAATTCTCACGGCCATTCTCCGCAGGCGGGTCGCAGGTAACAATCCGCACCGCCGACGGATCGGTGCTCGACGACCGCTATGTACGCATCACAACTCGTGCCCATCCCGGCATCCAAGCCCCCCTCGGTTGGAGTCTCTCCGATGCCTCGATCGACGACCTTCGCGATCAACTCGACCTGCCCGCCAATCGGAGGGAAATCGACGAGGTGCGGACGTGGCTCGACGGGGCGCTGACGTGTTCCGTCGGGTCATGACTGCCTCGGGTCGGCCCCGGAGTCGCCCGCCGCCATCCTTGCGATGGTCAGCCGCCGAAGCGTTCGGCAAACTCACCGAAGATATCTCTGCACTGTTCATCTGCGGCGATGAAGGCGGGGTCTTCGGGGTCGAACGGAAGACTGCCGTCTTCGATGATTGACGTGAGATCAATGCTGTCCGGGATGTCTTCGATGCCCTGCTCCCTCATGCACGTTGCGTACTCGAGGAACGTGTCGTCGAACTCCGCGGTGTCGAAATCCAGGAGGTTGAGGACAACACCCTCGATGAGGTAGCGGCATTCCTCTCCAGCCTCGAACATGGCGTCCTGGTCAATCGATTCGGGATCCTCGAAATCGAAGCTTGGAAAGCCGTTCGCGTCGACGCTCGGGTCGGGGAAGTCCATGCCCTGGTCGCGCATGCAGGCGGCGAATTCGATCAGCGCTTCCTCATCCGACAGCGCCTGTATTGTGTCGGTCGCCGACGCGTCCGCCGTGTCCTCGATCGACGCTACGTCTTCGGCGTTGTCTCCGCCGCCGCATGCTCCGAGAGCAAGGGCGATGACGGAGACGAGGATGGCGATTCGACGCACGATGTGCTCCTCCGGTTGTTCACCATCAAGGTATCGCGCCGCCGGGCTATTTGGTCATCGGATCGCGGCAGAACCCCTGGAGGGCGCTTGTTTCTGATCACCGCGATGGGTGCGGGTCTATGGACCCGATGCTGTGCGCCGCAGGGGCTCTGCTCTCGTCGCGCATCGTCGCGCCGAGCGGTGTCGATGTCCAGAACTATTTGCCGTCATAGACACCACGAGCTTGGCATCCCAGAGTGCTGTTGACGTGTCGGCCCACAGAGCAAGAAGCCGAGCTGTCATTGGCCGCCACCGCCACCGCTCTCGATCGGCGAAACGATTTCGGGGTGTCCCAGATCTTCGGTGGCCTTGCTGCCGGCCTGTCCTGCCCAGCGCTGGGATATGCCTGCTGAACCGGGGATCTCAATCCTGCGAAGTGCTCGCCCGAGCTCAGCCTGGCGGTCTCGGAGTTTGGATCGTTCGGCGAAGGCCCCCGAAGGCAGCCTCTGGAGTTGATCGAGTATCTCACCGATCTCAGAGCGAATCTGCCCCTCGGTCAGCGCTGGGTCGGACCCTTCGGCGGGCACGGTGTCATGACCTCCTCCGTCGGCGAATGCCTCCGCGGCTACAACCAGTATCCCTCGGCGGTCGCCATCCGGGAAGGGAAGACTTGCCATTCAGGGTCGGTCCGGAACCCAGTGGTAGGGAGTCAACTTCTTCGACGACGCCGAGCTTGGCGACCCCGACCCGACGCTCCTCACGGTTCGAGATCGCACATCGACCCGGCAGTTGATCGTGCGCCCAAGCCCGGTCTGGAGCGCCGGTAGGCTCCTGAGGTCGTCATCGGAGGAACGTACCCGTGGAAGACTGGATCGCGAAAGAGGGCTACCCGGGTCGCGGCGGGGCGACGTATGTGGCCCGGCTCAACGCCTACAACTTCGCGATCTACTCCAAACACGCGACGTCCGTCCGGCTGAACCTGTATCGGGCGGGAGCAGTCGTCGAACCCTTCTTCACCTACGACTTCGACCCGCTCAAGAACAAGACCGGCCGCATCTGGCACTGCATGATTCCGGAGTCGACGGCTCGCGATGCGGTCTACTACTCCTACACCGTCGACGGGCCGAGCGGTCCTGCCGAGGGGTATCGATTCGACCCCGACAAGGTTCTGCTCGATCCGTACGCCAAGGCTGTCCACTTCCCACCCGATTTCGATCGAGATGCAGCTCGCCGACCGGGATCGAACGCGGGACAGGCACCGCTGGGTGTTCTGTGCTGTTCCGAATCAGGCCGCCGGCACGAGACCGATCGCACACCCCGCATGCACGGCCACGACCTGGTCATCTACGAGGCCCACGTTCGCGGGTTCACCCGTGATCCCTCGTCGGGAATCGACCCGGACCGAAGGGGCACCTACGCCGGATTTGCAGAGAAGATCCCGTACCTGAAGGACCTCGGGGTGACGGCCGTCGAACTCATGCCGGTCTTCCAGGCCGACCCGCAGGAGGGCTCAACGTGGGGCTACATGACCCTGGGATTCTTCGCCCTCCACGGCCAATACGCTCGATCCGCCATCGCGGGGGAGCAACTCGACGAGTTCCACGACCTCGTCGCCGCACTTCACGAAGCCGACATCGAAGTGATCCTCGATGTCGTGTTCAACCACACCACCGAGGGTGACCACAACGGCCCGACCTACTCGCAGCGAGGCATCGACAACACCACGTACTACCTGCTCGAAGAGGATCGTCGCTTCTACCGCAACGATGCCGGGACCGGCAACATCATCAGGGCCGACAACCGGTTCGTGCGAACGTTCATTCTGGACAGCCTGCGGTACTGGGTGAACGAGATGCACGTGGACGGGTTCCGCTTCGATCTGGCGTCGATCTTCACCAGGAGAGCCGACGGGTCGATCGATCTCGGCGATCCGCCCCTCATCTCCGCAATCCGGGCCGATCCGACGTTGCGCGACATCCGGCTCATCGCTGAAGCGTGGGACCTGGGCAGTTACCAGCTCGGCCGCGCCTTTCCCGGCACCTACTGGACGCAGTGGAACGGAGCCTTTCGTGATGACGTCCGGGGTTTCATTCGCGGCGATGAGGGCAAAGTCCCATCGCTCATGCGCCGGCTGTACGGGAGCGACGATCTCTTCCCGGACACGCTCCTGGACTCGTACCGTCCGTATCAGGGTGTGAACTTCATCACGTCCCACGACGGGTTCACGCTCTACGACCTCGTCGCATACAACCGCAAGCACAACCAGGCGAACGGCCACAACAACAAGGACGGATCCGACTACAACCTGTCCTGGAACTGCGGCTGGGAGGGCGACGCGGGCGCGCCCGACGAGGTGGTAGCGCTTCGTCGGCGACAGGCGAAGAACCTCGCCGCGATTCTCATGCTGTCGAACGGTGTTCCGATGTTTCGCATGGGCGATGAGTTCCTCACGACTCAGGGCGGCAACAACAATCCGTACAACCAGGACAACAACACCACGTGGATCGATTGGGACCGTATGGACGAATTCGCCGGTGTTCGTCGCTTCTTCCGGCTGATGATCGCGTTCCGCGCTGCACATCGCTCGATCGGGCGGAGCACCTTCTGGCGGGATGACGTCACCTGGTTTGGCACGGATGGCGCGCCGGACATCGGCCTCCACTCGCACAGCATCGCCTACGTGCTGCGAGGTGCTGCCGAGCACGACGACGACCTCTATGTCATGATCAATGCTTGGACCGAGTCGCTCGATTTCACCATCCAGGACGGAGCGGCGGGCGAGTGGAGGCTCGTGATCGACACCTCACTCGATACACCGAACGACATCGCCGACGACCTTCTGGGTGATGCAGTCGGCCACCAAACATATCGGGTCGGTTCACGTTCAGTTGTGGTGCTGGTCCGACCCGCCCGGTGAGGAGTGTTCGCGAACGAAGCCGATCCGGGCTACTCCTCTTCGAGGATGCTCCGCAGGAGGTCGTCGACCGCTCGATTCCCGACCGTCTCGCCGTACCGCTGATCGAGGAGTTCGCGCAGGCGGCCCACCACTTCTTCCCGCTCTTGGTCCTCGGACTTGGTTGATGCAGGAAACACTTCGGTTCCGTCGACCCAGGGTTTGGAATCCGAGGCCCACGGGATGAGGATCAGCCAGGACCACACGGTGTTGCGTCCCGAGACCGCGGTCTTTCGGATGACAGCAGTGCATGAGTACGGCAACGAAATCCAGCCCATCGTTCGGATGAGGTCACGGCCGTCCGGAATCGCGTTGGTTTCGCTCATGGTCCTCACTTCGTCGCGAAGGCGGACACGGTAGCCCGGCGCCGGCTACACCGGAACGGATCTCGGCCGGACGCGGATGGCGGGGCGACGAATCGTCACCCCGCCTGATCCGGAGAGTTCACGCCTGCCGGCTGAGGACTCGCCGTCCGCTCCCCCCGTTCCCGGGAGACCCGGGTCCGCGCGGCTTCGAGTCTTCGCAACTGGCTGCGGCTCTCGCTCGGTGCCATGGTCGGGCATCGGTCCGGCCTCCGCTATCGGGGTTCTCCCCGATAGCTCGGCTCGTCGTCCGGTCGCACGAATCCGGTGTCGTATGCCAGCCTCGACAGTTCGTGGCGACTGGCGACCCCGAGCTTGTCGAAGATGTGCCGCATGTGGGTCTCGAGGGTCTTCACAGATATCTCCATGCGGGCGGCAGTTTCGCGGTAGGTGTAGCCGCGTGCGATGAGGTTCACGACGTCGCGTTCTCGCGGTGTGAGCTTCTCGATTCCTGCCGCTTCGACGATGTCCTCGTCGATGTCGAGGAGGAATCCGGCAACGTCGGCCGATACGGGCCTCTGCCCTGCGGCGGCAGCCTCGATCAGGTCGGGGAGGTCGGGACCGAACGTGGCCTTGGTGACGTACCCGTCGACGCCCGCTTGAAGGAGGCGGAGAACGTCGTGTCGCTCGGCAGAGACCGTGAACGCCAGGAAACGGATGGACGGATCACTGCGTCGCACTTGCTCGACGACGTAGGCGCCACCTCCACCGGGGAGGCGTACGTCGAGCAGGACAAGGTCGGGCTTGCGGGCGGAAACCATCTCCGCCGCGTCGATAGCGTTGTCGGCCTCGCCGACGATGTCGAAGCGATCTTCGAGATAGTGCCGCGCCCCGGCACGTGCCACGTCGTGGTCGTCGACCAGGAAGACCCGCAGGCGCTCGGTCATGACACAGTCCCGGAGCAGATCTCAACCTCGGTACCGAGGCCCGGGGTGCTGGTGATCTGGAGGGTGCCGCCCGCATCCTCCATCCGTTGGCGGAGCGAATGCCGCATCCCACGTCCTTCCTCGACGGTCGCCGGGTCGAACCCAACACCGCGGTCCCGCACGAACACACGGACACTGTTTTCGTGCGCTTCGGAGTACAGGTTCACAACCGTTGCCCCCGAATGGCGTGCCGCGTTGTTGAGCGCTTCCCGGGTGGCATCGACCGCCACGACGACGGGCGGAGTGAGGGGAACATCGTCCCGAATCACGGTGCGGATCTCAACACCGTGGAGATCCTCGACCTCGTCCCGAACCGCGAGAAGCGCCGCTTCGAACCCTGCTGCCCCCGGGTGGCGATAGCGGTTGATCATCCGATCGATGGATCGCTCCTCGCTCCGGACCAGGTAGCGGACTCGGTCGGCGTCGTCTGCGTCGGTGCGGATCACGAGCAGCGTCTGGAGCACCGAATCGTGGAGTTCGTTGGCCAGCGCTAGGCGCTCTGCCTCCAGGGCACGTTCGGTCCGTTCGGTTTCGAGGGCACGTTCGGCGGCCCGACGGCGTGCGTCATTGCGGCGGAGGGTGTCGATCGTCCATCCGAAGATCACGGCGTAGACCATGAACACGAAGGCTCCGGTGGTGGCGACGAGCGACCGATCGGTCAGCATGAACCCGACGACCTGTTGAGCCGTCAGCACCAATGCAGCTGCGAAAGCCAGGCGCATGCCGCCGGCGAACGCGGCAACGGCGAGCCAGGAGATCGGGTATCCACCGTGGAACAACTCGCTCGCTCCTGCGATGTACGAGGCGCTGGCTACGTAGAGGGCGACGGCACCGTCGAGGGCGACGAAGTGCCACGTTCGCATTGTGACCGGATTTCGCGAGGCCGCAATGGTGACGACGGTCCACACGGCAGCGGCTGCCTCCGCCGAGGCAACCACTGCCAGATTGGCATCGGGATCGGTGAACCACGTGACGATGACCAGGAGAGTCATCCAGATGAAGCCCAGGATCCTGACAAACAGGACGAGCTGGACCAGCGTGGTCTCGATCTTTGGGACCGGTTCGTTCGGGAGTGGTCGCGCGATCACGCTGCAACGCTACCGCCTCGGGCGCGTCGTTGTGAGCGTCGGTCGACGCGATTGAGCGGGGCCTCGTCGCCCGAAACGCCTCAGGCGTCGCTCATCTCTGCGACGAGCGGGGCGTACGCGTCGAGTCTGGCCAGGACCTCTTCCGGCGACTTCGAGGGGACGGGAAGCACCGCACGCGTGACTCCGGCCTCAGCGAAGCGGCGCAGCTGATCAGCATCGGCCGGGGCGCCGAAGATCCCGAGGCTCAACGAGCCGGGGTCCCGCCTGGCAACACGGGCCGCCTGGCGGAGCGATTCGACTTTCGATGCGAATTCGTGACGGCCGGCAATCGGCATCCATCCGTCACAGAACTCTGCAATGTCGGCGAACGTCTTGGGGCCGGCGCCGCCGCCGAGCACGATCGGTGGGTGCGGTCGCTGGATGGGCTTCGGCCACGACCATGAAGGCTCAATGTTCACGTAGTCGCCGGAGAAGGATGCCTCATCGTTCCCCCAGATCTCTTTCATGGCGAGGACGTTCTCACGCAGGATCGCCCGCCGCTCGAGGTACGCAACGCCGTGGTTCGCCATCTCTTCTTTGTTCCAGCCGTACCCGATCCCGAAGATGGCTCGGCCGCCTGAGATCACATCCAGGGACGCAACCTGTTTCGCGAGCCAGATCGGGTCGCGTTGTGCTACGAGTGTGATCCCCGTGCCAAGGACGAGCGTCTCGGTGGTTGCCGCGATCGCCGCAAGTGCGAGGAACTGGTCGTGGGTCCGCCAGTACATCTCCGGGAGTGGAGCGGCATCGGCGACACCTCCCCACGGCGTGGCGCGCGACGTTGGGATATGGCTGTGCTCGGGGAGCCAGAGGGACTCGAATCCGCGCTCTTCTACAGCTTGCCCAAGAGCGACCGGCTGCAGGGTTGTGTCGGTTGCGAAGATGGAGACGCCGATATCCATGTCGGCGAGGCTAGTCGAGCGGTCGTTCGCTCATGGGGGTGGCTCAACTGGGGGAGTCGATCGGAGTGTGCGGGCGCCGATCGCGAACCGGTACGATCGCAGCATGAACACCCCCACAAGACCTCTCGCCGTTGGCATCCAATTGCCCGAGATCGAGCGGCCCGTACGATGGCCGGAGCTCCGCGACATGGGACTCGCTATCGAGGACCTCGGATTCGATTCGATCTGGGTCGGCGATCATCTGCTGTACGAGACCCCAGACGGTCCCGTGGGGCCGTGGGAAGCGTGGTCGCTTCTCGCCGCCCTCGCTGCTATCACGACACGGGTTCAACTCGGTCCGCTCGTTGCAGCAACCAGCTTCCACAATCCTGCCATGCTCGCCAAAAAGGCGACCACCGTTGACGAAATCTCAAATGGGCGTCTCATCCTCGGACTCGGCGCGGGCTGGAACGAGGTCGAGTATCGGGCGTATGGGTTCCCGTTCGACCATCGGGCGAGCCGATTCGAGGAGGCGTTCACCATCATCCGCACCCTGCTTCGTGAGGGCGAGATCGACTTCGAAGGGACCTACTACGAGGCTCGCGACTGTCACCTGGTCCCGCGCAGCAGACCGGAGGGTCCGCCGATCATGATCGGATCGATCGGGCCGCGCGTCTTGGCGGCGACGTTGCCCTACGTAGATTCCTGGAACACCTGGCACGCCTGGTTCGGCAACACTCCGGGCGGGTTCGTAGATCTCAACGCGACGATTGATGAGGCTGCTCGCGCCGTCGGTCGAAACCCGGCGGAGGTGGGCCGAACGGCAGCGCTCTACTGGCAGTTCGAAGGCGGCGGCGGACGGCGGCAGGGAGACACGGACCGGCATACGGCTGACCCGCAGGCCGGCTCCCCGGAAGAGCTCGCTGAGGCGCTTCGCGCGTATGCCAATGCCGGTGTGGATCACCTCCAACTTGTCCTCGACCCGATCACGACACGGTCCGTCGAGCTCGCGGGCCAAGCGCTCGAACTCGTCGACTGAAGACGGGACTTTCGTCCCTTGTCGAACCCCGGCAACTGTCGCACGATGACTGCCGATCGAACCGGGGTGCTGACATGTGTTACTCGCCGGAGGCTGATCTCGTAGCCGGACTGGTGGTAGGAGCCGCCGGAATCGATGCACTGCGCCACGTTGATGATCGACGCGATCTCGCGCTCGCCGCAGTTCCGCTGGTTCTCGCCGCCCACCAGTTGATCGAGGCGGTCGGGTGGTGGGGGCTCCAGGACCGCGTTCCCGAAATGGCAGGCACGCTGGCGATCGGTGCCTATCTCGTCATCGCCATGGGTGTCGTCCCGGCCCTTGTTCCGTATGCGGTGATGAGAACGGAGCGAGACCCGACTCGCCGGCGGATGATGATTCCTTTGGCGGTGCTTGGTGCCGCCGTCTCGGTGGTGCTGCTCTTCGCACTGGCGAGCGGTCCGTATGGGGCGACGATCGGCGGGCGCTACATCGCCTATGAGACGACACTGACATGGGCCGGGGTCGTCGCGGCCGCTTACGTGATCGCCGTCTGCGCTCCTCTGCTGCTCTCGTCGCACCGGCGGTTGGTGGTGTTCGGAGTGGTCAACGTCCCGATGGTGCTGGGCCTCGCCGCAGTGCTGTCCGCCGGGTTCATCTCGTTGTGGTGCGTGTGGGCGGCCATCTCGAGCCTCGTCGTCACCCGGCACATCCGGGAGCAATCCGCCAGGAGCTACAGCGACCCGTCGGCTGCAGTCGCAGGCGGCTAGACCAGAATTCGCCACCGGTAGCGTGGTCCGGATGCAGGCCCGTGTGCTCACCGCGCTGATTGCCGCCTCCCTCGGCTGGGGTATGGCAGGGGTCGGGACGCGCTACCTGTTTGGTGAGGGTGTCAGCACGTTCACGGTTGTGGTGGTGCGCACGGTGACAGCAACGGTCGCTGTGTTGGCGGTCGGTCTGATGAACGGGATTCGGGTCGATCGAGTTGCGTGGCGGGACGGGAGCATTATCGGGGTGCTTCGCATCGGGATCGCGCCAATCTTGTTTATCTCGTCGTTGCAGTATGTGTCGGCGGGCGTCGAAGGCATCTTCATCACACTGATCCCCGCGACCACGGCGACGATGGCGGCCGTGTTCCTTCATGAGCGCCTCGATCGGAACCAGATCGCAGGCTTGCTGATCGGCTTGCTGGGCACGCTGCTGATTGTGGCCTCCGGTGAATCGGGGATCGGCGGCGACGGCGGAAACGTGCGCGTCGGCGCGCTCTTCGCTCTTTGCGGTGTGGTCGCCGGGGCGTCGAGCGGGGTACTCAGCCGCAAGTACGCCCCTCGGCACCGGACGACCGACCTCGCCGTGCCGATGTTCGTCAGCGGCTCGGTGGTTGCTGTAGTCGCTGGTCTCGCGGCGAACGACATCGAGGTCTCGAATCTGACGGCGACGTCCTGGGTCGCCCTGATCGCTCTCGGCCTCGGGAGCACCTTCCTACCGTTCTTCGCCACGCTCTTCGCCTCGAGTCACACGACGGCGGCGCGGGTTGCGCTCACCGGGTATCTGGCTCCGGTCGTCGGTGTGGTGGCCGGCGTGGTTCTGCTCGATGAAGTGCTGACCGTCCCGATCGTTGTGGGAGCGACGCTGGCGTTGGTCGGCATCGTGATCGTCGGCCGAGGCCGTCGGGCCCGTCGGCCCGCGAAGACGGTGGGCTAATACGCGTACCCAGGGTTCGCCACGTCCTATTTGGCGTGCTGGGCCCGCGGAATGGAGGTGGCGGTGCGCGAAACATCGACGGTGTAGATGCCGAGAGCGATCCACACCATGGCAAAGGCAAACCACTCACCGCCGGACACAGCCTCGTTGAATACGAGGACACCAATCAAGAGATGCAGGGTTGGCGTGATGTACTGCAGGATCCCGATCATGGAGAGCGGGATCCGCTGCGCCGCACCGGCGAAGAGCACCAGGGGGATGATCGTGACGGCCCCACCCGCGATCAGGAGAACGGTGATCGTCAGTGATGATCCGAAGGCGCCTTCACCTTCTCCCGCCAAGACGGCGAGATAGATGAGCGCCGGCGCAGCGACGAATGCCGTCTCCATGAACAAGCCCTCAAACGGGGGAGCGGCGTTCGTTCGTTTCTTCAGCAGCCCGTACGTCCCGAACGAGAACGCGAGAGTGAGGGAGATCCATGGCACAACGCCGGCGAAGACGGTCATGCCGATAACGCCGACGGCCGCGATTGCGACGGCGACTCTTTGTGCCGGCTTGAGGTGTTCTCGCAGCACAACAACACCGAGCGCCACCGAGACCAATGGGGTGATGAAGTAGCCGAGCGAGGCATCAACGACGCGGTCGGCCGTCACCGCCCAGACGAAGACGCCCCAGTTGATTGCCAGGAGCATGCCCCCAACGAGCGCCGTTGCCGCGGTGCCGGGGGTGCGAAATGAGTCCCGAAGGACTCCGAGCCGTCTCCGGCCGGCGATGATGGCGAACAGCAACGGGATCGACCAGATGATGCGATGGCCCAAGATCTGGAGGGCCGGGACCGACGAGAGAAGGTTCCAGAAGAGCGGAGCCAGACCCCAGAAGGCGAACGCGGAGACGGCGAGCCAAACCCCTTTCCGCTGTTCCATGTGATCCCCTCTTCGGTGCAAGCAGTGTTGCAGGCCGGGCATCCAACCCACCTGGTGGCCGCCCGGCGTCCTGTGGCTAACGTCTCGTCATGGCCCGCACCGTCGACACCCTGTTGCTTCTTGCCCTTCCCGCGTCCGGCAAGTCTGAGCTTCGCCGCTACCTTGCACACATCGACCCCGAGGTGGCCAAGGCGGATCTCCATCTCGGACCGACCGTTCAGCTTGACGACTATCCGTATGTGCACATGATGAGGCGGATCGCCCAAGAGCTCACGTCGATGGGCGAGGATCCGGTGTTCTTCACGGACGACGCATCTTCGTTCACCGAGCCACAGGATTGGGGCACGCTCATCCGGCTTCTGAACGAGGACTACGGATTGCTGGGCACACAGGTGACGCGTCCGGAGTCCGCCGCCCTCTGGTTGTTCGAGCGTCTCGATCGGGCGCGCAGAACAGTCGGCGCGGTCCCCGCACTCGGCCTGCTCGATGACGAAATCCGAAGCCGGCTTGCCGCGGCGCTCGAGGATGAGGCCCTTGAGCTGTGGGCCGCTCTGACCGATTCGGTCGAATCCTGGTCGCACGGTGACACGGTGGTGATCGAGTTTGCCCGCGGTGGTCCCGACGGCGCAGCGATGCCGCTGACCCCGCCCTGCGGCTACGCGTACTCCCTCAGTCAGCTTTCCGAAGAGATCCTCGGACGCTCATCCGTCCTCTACGTTTGGGTCACCCCCGAGGAGAGTCGGAGGCGGAACGACGAGCGAGCCCGGCCGGGCCGAGCCGGTGATGCCTCGATCCTCCACCACGGTGTTCCCGAAGAGGTGATGCTCGGCGACTACGGGAGTGACGATCTGCCGTGGCTCATCGAGAAGGGTGGTGGAGAAACCGTTCCGGTTGAAACAGGCGGATCACCCGCTCAGGTACCGGTCGCTGTATTCGACAACCGTTCCGATCACACGTCGTTCCTCCGGGAAGATCCGGAGCGATGGCCCGATGCCGCGATCTCGGCGCTTCATTCCGAGCTCCGCGCGGCGTTTGATCGGCTTGTTCGGTAGGTGAGAGCACCCGTTCCGCGGGCTGGGGGCGTCACATGGGACGTGGTGAACCCTGGGCACGCGGATCCCCGTTCCGCGGGCTGGGGGCGTCAAATGGGACGTGGTGAACCCTGGGTACGCGGATCCCCGTTCCGCGGGCTGGGGACGTCACATAGGACGTGGTGAACCCTGGGTACGCGGGTTTCTGCCTACACTCGACGAACACATGTTCGATGAATTCGACTCTGAGGCCCCGGCCTGGCTCGCAGGGCTGAACGACCGGCAGCGCGACGCCGTCCTCTACGGAGATGGCCCGCTCCTGGTGATTGCCGGGGCCGGCTCCGGCAAGACCCGAGTCCTCGCGAGCCGTGTCGCCCGGCTTGTTGACGAGGGGGTCCCTGCCGAGCGTATTCTGCTCTTGACCTTCACCCGTCGAGCCGCGGCCGAGATGTTGCGGCGATCCGGTGCCCTCATCTCGAACCCTTCGGTCGGCACGGTCTGGGGCGGTACGTTCCACGCCGTCGCCAATCGGCTCCTCCGAAAGTATGGCGCCGCCGTCGGCCTTCAGGACGGCTTCACGGTGATAGACCAGGCCGACTCGGCTTCGCTCTTCGGCATGCTC
>Ga0316191_10001005_pt1 | contig 19388 bp, 18 predicted proteins | sample Eddworburr2cm_MG_FD_204928 | JGI IMG/M metagenome (GOLD analysis project Ga0316191, IMG submission 204928) | Coastal sediment microbial communities from Maine, United States - Eddy worm burrow 2 cm | ecosystem: Environmental > Aquatic > Marine > Coastal > Sediment | place: USA: Maine... | reverse complement strand
TCGATCTGCCAATCGAGCAGGGCCTTGCCTTTCAACATCACGGTGCATTTCGGTGATCGTTCCGTCAGTGGCATCAGACGTTTTCCCTGTCCTGCGCTGAGTATGATTGCCTTCATTTGAACGCCTCCTTGTTTCAACTGGCCGGATCGATGACGGGCTTTGCCCGGCGTAGTGGCCCCTTTTAGATCGAAAATGGCCCGGGTCCCGGACCCCCGAGACCCATCGAATGGTCGGGCTAGATCAGTCCCATCTCACGCCCGATGCGCTCGATCTTGGTCAGGGCGCACTCCAACTGGCGGTCGGTGTGCGTTGCCATGCAACTGGTCCGGATCATCGCCATTCCCCGTGGGACCGCCGGGTAAAGTATCGGGCTGGTGAAAACACCCGCATCGAACAGACGCTTCCACATGATCAGCGTCTTCTCCTCGTCTCCGACCAGGATCGGGATGATGGGACTCTGCGTCGGCCCGGTGTCGAACCCGAGCGCCTCTAGCCCTTCGTAGAAGTACTGGGTGTTCGACCACAGACGTGCACGGTGATGCGGCTCCCGACCGATCAGGTCCAACGTCGCCAGAGCGGCAGCGGTGGACGCCGGCGGCAGGCTCGCCGAAAAGATCAATGACCGGGCGTTGTGCTTGAGAAAGTCGATCACCTCCGCCTTTCCTGCTGCGTAGCCTCCGATCGAGGCGAGCGATTTGCTGAAGGTGCCTGCCAGTATGTCGACCTCGTTTTCAAGTCCGAAGTGGTGTGCCGTCCCGCGCCCGCCGTCCCCGAGCACGCCGATACCGTGCGCGTCGTCTACCGCCAGAGTCGCGCCGTATTGGCGGCACAGATCGACCAGGCCCGGCAGATCCGCCAGATCGCCCTCCATGCTGTAGACGCCGTCGACCATGACCAACGCCGCCCGGTCGCGTTCGGCGAAAAGGATGCGCTCCAGGTCGGCCAGGTCGTTGTGCCGAAACTTGCGTACCTTGGCGAACGACAACCGCGAGCCGTCGTAAATACTCGCGTGATCCATCTTGTCGATGACCACGAGATCGTCACGGCTGGTCAGGGCCGACACGATGCCGAGGTTGGCCTGAAACCCTGTAGGCCATACCACCGCCGCTTCCTTGCCCAGGTGCTCAGCCAGCTTCTCTTCGAGCTGCTCGTGAAGGTCGAGCGTGCCATTGAGCAGACGCGATCCCGAGCAACCGGTCCCATAACGATTGATCGCCAGGCCTGCCGCGCGCTGCACGGCCGGGTGCGTGCTGAGGCCCAGGTAATTGTTCGAGCTCATCATGATCAAGCGCCGCCCCTGATGCAGGACTTCCGGTCCCTGGGCACTGCTTAGCGGGCGAAAGTAGGCGTACAAGCCAGCGTCCTTGAGCTGCTTGGCGCGCGTGAAACTCCGACACTTGTCGAGGAGACCCGGGCGGTCCAGGGCGGTTCGTTGCCTCGCAGGCCCTATCTGATTCAGTGGCATCACTCGTCCTCCAGAGATCGCGGAATGAGGAAACGCCAGTCACCGTTTCGGTCAGGTCCATCCGTGTTCCATGGACTGGCGTTTACCTATGGCAGCCATTCTATGGACCTTCCCGGGGTCGTTACTTGTCTTGCGGTGCCAAGCTGTTATCTTTGGGATTGGCGCGAGAGACGAAGCGGGGTGGGCGGTACAGCGGAGGCGCCGTGGCCCCTCCGGACCGGGCGCGCGTCCGCGGTATACGCCCCTCGGGTGTCGATTAAACGAGGTCAGGTGGAGGTAAGTTCATGCACGGGACCCTGCTCGCTTCGGCGACCTTGAGCGTCTGGAGGGCCCTGGAGAACGAGGGATACGACGCAGCCACCATATTCCGCCAGGCGGGGCTCGAACCCAACGCATTGCCCCAGCCGGGGACGCGTTTTGAGCTTCCGGCGGTCAAGCGACTCTGGACGCTGGTGCTGGAAGTCACCAAGGATCCCTGTTTCGGGCTCAAGGTCGGTCAGCACTTCCACCCGAGCGCCGCGCATGCGCTCGGTTACGCCTGGTTGGCGAGTGACACCCTGCTCGAGGCCTTTCAGCGCCTGATCCGTTACTACCGTGTCATTACGACGGACAAAGAGGCCGCCCGGTTCGATGCGGAAGGGCTCGGATACCGGTTTCTCTGGGATGATTCCGAGAGCTACTACGGGATCAGCGAGGAAGAATATGACGAAGGCCTCACCGCCGTGGTCACGCTGTGCCGATTGAGTGCGGGTGAACACCTGGCGCCGCTCGGCCTGCGGATGCGACGTCCCCCACCGCCCTGCGAGGAGGCGTTCGCGGCCTTTTTTCGCGCCCCGATCGACTATCAGGCGGGCGAGAACAGCATTCTCTTCGATCGGGACGCGCTGGAAGCACCGCTGCCAACCGGAAATATCCAGGTAGCCAGGGAGTGCGATCGGGTCATCGATCGATACCTCGCGCAGCTCGAACGCGACAACATCGCGGCCAGCACCAAGGCCCTGCTGGTAAAGCAGCTGCCATCCGGGTCCGTGACCGAGGTTGGGGTCGCGACGGCCCTCAATCTCAGCGTGCGCACTATGCAACGCCGGCTCGCCGACGAGGGGACCACCTTCAAGCAGCTGCTGGACAACACGCGCCGGGAGCTGGCGCTGCAGTACATCAGAGACCAGACCGTCAGCATCAACGAAATGACCTACCTGCTCGGTTACTCTGAACTGGCAAACTTTTCGCGGGCCTTCAAGCGCTGGACCGGCCAATCGCCGCGCGCCATGCGAGTGGCGTGACTTCGACCGCCCACCTACCATGCCTCCCCGGGCGCAACGGCCGATGAACCTGCGATGACAAAATAACCGGCATTTGCTTGATGAAAGGCAAAGCCGGCACTTGAAACCGCGCCTTGCGGGCCTATGTATAGATCAGGAGGGCAGGACCCCGGTCTTGCCGCGTGTGTCACAGCAAATCAGCCGATAGGGAGGTAACCGCCATGAGCATGACAAGATACGAGCCGTGGAGTCTGCTCGAGCAGATGCGTCGCGAGATGGATCGCGCAATGGATACCCGCACCGCCGAGGGCAGCAGTGTTGCGACCAGCGACTGGGCACCAGCGGTGGATATCAAGGAAGAGCAGGATGCGTTCGTCATCATGGCCGATATCCCGGGTGTCGACCCGAAGGATATCGAGGTGCACATGGAGAACGGACTGCTGACGATCAAGGGTGAGAAGGAGTCCGAGAAAAAGGAAGAGAAGGAGGGCTACAAGCGTGTGGAACGCAGCTTCGGCAGCTTCTATCGTCGCTTCAGTCTCCCCGACAGCGCCGATCCGGAAAAGATCACGGCGAAGAGTAACCACGGTGTGCTGGAGGTGCGGATCGCCAAACACGAGAAGGTCCAGCCGCGTAAGATTTCGGTGGACAGTTGATTTTGGCTACAGGCCCGGCGCCCGTCCGGTGCGCCGGGTCCTGGGTGACCGGCGTGTGAGCGACGACCCGGTGTCACAGGCAGATTGATGGATTACAAAGACTACTACGCCGTGATGGGTGTGGCGCGTGACGCCAGCCAGGATGACATCAAGCGGGCCTACCGCAAGCTGGCGCGCAAGTATCACCCGGATGTCAGCAAGGAGGCGGACGCAGAGCAACGTTTCAAGGAACTCGGAGAGGCCTACGAGGTACTCAAGGATCCCGAAAAACGCGCGGCCTACGATCAGCTCGGTAGCAACTGGCGGGCCGGCCAGGACTTCCGGCCTCCACCGGGCTGGGACGCCGGGTTCGAATTTTCCGGCGGCGGTTACACCGAGGCCGACGAGGCCGACTTCTCAGATTTCTTCGAGAGCCTGTTCGGGCGCGGCGGGCAGTTCCACGCGGGTGGTTTCTCGCGCGGCAGGCGGCCTAGCGGGCGTGGCGAAGACCATCACGCACGGGTCGAGGTGGGCCTCGAAGACGCCTTCCACGGTTCGACGCTGAGCCTGCAGCTGCGCATTCCGGAATACGACGTGCACGGCCGCCTGACCGACAAGCTGCGCAAACTCCAGGTGAAGATCCCCCGCGGCGTCACGGCCGGCAAGCGGATCCGCCTGGCGGGCCAGGGGGGCGCCGGATTGAATGGTGGTCAGGCCGGCGATCTGTTCCTCGAGGTCAGCATCCGGCCGCATGCGCTGTATCAAATCGATGGCAAGGATATCTTCCTGAACCTGCCGATCACGCCCTGGGAGGCCGCACTCGGCGGCAAGGTCGAGGTGCCGACGCCCGCCGGTCGGGTGGACCTGAACATCCCCGCCGGCGCTCGCAGCGGGCAGAAGCTGCGCCTGAAGGGACGCGGTATCCCGGTCCCCTCGGCGGCGCCCGGCGATCAGTTCGTTGTGCTGCAGATCGTCGTGCCGCCGGCCGACACGCAGGCGAAAAAGGACCTGTACGAGAAAATGGCACGCGAGATCCCGTTCAACCCGCGGACGCGTCTGGGAGGCTGATGTGGCAGGCGAACGACAGGCATTTCAGCCGGATATCGATTACAGCTTCACCCTCGCCGAGATATCCCGCTGCTGCGGTGTGTCGGCGGAGAAGATCCTGATCCTGGTCGGCGAGGGCGTGTTGAACCCCTGCGGCCAGACACAGCGGGAATGGCGTTTCGGCGGCAGCGACCTGGTGAGGGCGATGCGGGTCTTGCGGCTCGAGCAGGATCTCGGGATCAACACCCCCGGCGCCGCGCTGGCGGTCGAACTGCTCGACGAGATGCAGCAGCTGCGCAGTCGGCTGCAGATTTTGGAGTCATTGATATTCCCACGCTGAGACATCGGCACAGGCAAGGGGGGCGACATGAGTACCTTTGAACAACTGCGGCGCGGCCTCGGCAGGACCTGGGAGGGCCTCGCCGAGGGCTGGCACAACCTGAGCGAGCGGGCCGGGCAGGCGATGACCCGGTTCCACCCGCCGGGCAGGCGCGGTGAACTGGAGACCTGGGAGGATCAGGTGATGCGCAACGCGGCCGACTGGGGGCTGTTGGCCACGGAGATGCAGGAGGACGATCAGGGGTTGGTCGTGCGCCTGGAGGTGCCGGGCATGGACCGGGAGCATTTCGATATCGATGTCGTCGACGACCACCTCGTGGTTCGCGGTGAGAAGCGCGTGCAGCACGAGCAGCACGAGGGCCGCTTCCACTTGATGGAGTGTGCCTATGGCGGGTTCGAGCGCGCGATACCCCTGCCGTTCGAGGTGGATGGTGGCGCTGCCGATGCGCGCTACCGGCGCGGCGTGCTGACCGTCAGGCTGCCCAAGCTGCGGGCTGCCGCGGGTCGGCGGATACCGGTCAGCGGCGCTTGACGGCGAGGCTCGCCCGGTCCTCGTGGTGCACCGGGAGTTGCGCTGCCGGCAGCCCTTCGCGCCAGTCGATCAACGGTTGGACCAGCGGCGGTGCGCCGTTGTCGCCGTACCAGGAATCGACCGCGTAACGCAGATCCGTGTCCTCGGCACGGATCACCGCGATCCAGTGGATCGCGACCAGCCAGCGCTGCCGCTTGATGCGCTTTTCCACGCTGTGCCACCTTAACAGGCCAGCCTGCTCCAGCAGGCGCAGATAGGTCGTCGTATTGATCGATTCGGCGATGCAGTCGAGTTGCCCGGTCCCTGCACTGTTGCGTGGCCGGTCCTGCCAGGTTCCTGTTCGCTGCCCGACCAGCCTTTCCATCAGCGCGATGCCGCGGGCGATATTGACGCGTTCGGCCCGCGCGCTGTCACTGTCGATGAAAAGGCCGGCGACCTGTTGCCATGCAGGCTCATCCAGGACCACAGGCCTCTGCCGGTCGCAGTGATAATCCACACAGGCCTCGAACTTAACCGGTGTGCCCTGGGCAGCCGGCGTGCACTGCGTCGCCAGCGCAAGGGTCAGCGGCCAGAGCACCCAGCGTCGGGAGGGGGTGGGTGATGGACGATTCATGTGCCGCATATTAACCCATCCGAACTCCGCCGCTGGCGCGCCGGCAGTCTGCTGGTACGCGGTGCATGCCCCGCAACCGGGTGCGCCGTGGTGCAGACAATGACACGGAGTTGAGCATCTGCACCCCGACGTATTCGATCCTCGGGCCGCCGTGAATCCGTCTCTGGAGGCTCGGCTGACGACGCCCGGCAGCAGACACTCGCGCATCCAACGCGCCGGTATGCGGTTCATCCCCGCCGGTTCCGCTCTGAAGCAACACTCAGGGTTGGCGGGGTCCGCCGATAGCAGCATCGACCAGTTTCTCCAGTCGCGCGTAGTGGCTCCCCTGCCAGTACAGCTTGCCACATACCGTGCACTGCCAGAACCGCTCGTAGTGCGCGCGGGTGCCCGGCTGGAGGCGGTGTTGTACCGCTCCTTTCGCCACACGGTGGAGCAGGCCGTTGCAATCCATGCAGCGGGTAAAGGGGCGGGTGGACCTCGCCAGGTCGCAACGCCTGATCACATGAGCGAGCTGATCGAGTGGCTTGTCCTGAAGGATGTGACAACCATGACTCACCGCGCGCCGCATCAACAGACGCCGGTCACGGCTCAGCACGATGCGATGGTCGGCGTTGGCGAGTCGCACCAGTTCTGCGTCGCCGACGTCGTTCTCGTACCGGGTGTCGAATCCCAGCAACCGCAGATAGCGCGCCAGGCGGCCGAGTTGGGCATCGGCGAAGAATCGTGGTTCGCGCAATGGCACGGGACGCAGGCGCAGCAGCGATGTGACGTCGAAAGACTCGAACATCGGGTAGACGGCAATTCGGTCGCCGTCCTGGACCGGTGTTTCGAGGTCGGCCGAGACCCCTCCGATCAGGATCAGCTCGATCTCGGTATGCGGCACGCCAAATCGTTCCACCAGGTGCCGGACCGGGCAGGGTGGGTCGAACTCCATGTGGATATCCCGCCGGCGATTCGGCAGTGCCAGGTAGTCGTTCAGCTCCTCGTAGAATCTCAGCGTTGCTTGGGCCATGCTGTCATCCTGACGGTTGTGCCGCAGTAGCTCGTCAACGCACGCGTCAATCGGTCGCTCGTCATCCTCTGTCCCGCCGGCGCCCCGCAGCAGCGTCGGTGTCCTTTTCAGCCCGTAGATAGGTGTTGTTTAGGACCCAATCCCGCGCTATGCAACCCCGGCAGCGGTCTCATTCAGTGCCTTGCATGCCGCATGTTGCGCGACCGAGTCGCACCCCGCGGGGCGACCGGGGCCGGGGCGTCGGTTTATGACCACAGGCCGCGCAGCGCGCCAGCACACCGGCAGGCAACGGCTGCGGGTCCCTCCGGGTCGTGCAGGGTGGGTTTGAGCCCGGCCCTGTCGGCAGGCAGAATGCCAAGCGGCGGGCACGAGCCTGCGGTGCGTCTGATCACGGGCGGATACGGGAATTGGGACATGCGGGGCGAAGCGATCGACGAGGGGCTGTGGCAGCAGGCACGCATGGCTGAATCGCATTCAGTCTCTGGCACTGCTGTTGTTCATGGGGGGCTTCCCCGCGCTGTTGGGTGGTGCCGGTGCCGGTTCCGCCAGTGGGGCATACGGCCGCCGGAGGCGCTGTGATGTGTGAGCTGTTTGCGATGTCCAGTCTGCTGCCGACCCTGGTCGATTTTTCCCTGGAGCTGCTCGCGCGCCGCGGTGGGGCCGAGGGCCCGCACCGCGACGGCTGGGGAGTTGCCTTTTATGCGGGACCTGATGCCCTGCTGCTGCGCGAGCCGGGCGCGGCGAGCGAGAGCGATCTGGTTCGGTTTATCGAGCGGCATGGACCGCCGAGCGGTCTGGTCATTTCGCATATTCGGCTGGCGACCAGCGGTGAGGTCGCGTTGCGCAATACGCAGCCGTTCGCCAGGGAGTTGGGTGGGCGCATGCATCTTTTTGCGCATAACGGCGACCTGCCCGGAATACACGCGGACGAGGCATTCGCGCCGGGGCGCTTCCTGCCGGTAGGCGACACGGATTCCGAGTTGGCCTTCTGCAGCCTGATGGCACGGCTGGACGAACTGTGGGAGGGGTCGGCGGATTCTGCGCCGCGCTTGTCCGACCGTCTGGCGGTGATTGGCGAATTCTCACGGCGCCTGCGCGAACTCGGCACGGCAAATTTTCTTTACTCCGACAGCGAGGTGCTGTTCGCCCATGCGGATCATCGGACGCCACCGGACAGCCAGGCCCGATTCCCGGGTCTGCATGTGCTGGAGCGCAGCTGTCAGGAGGCGGTCCCCGATCTCTCCGGATCCGGTGTCATGCTCCAGAACGCGGCGCAGGCATTGACCCTGGTAGCCAGCGTGCCTCTGACCGATGAGGCATGGCAGCCGATGCGCCAGGGCGAGATCCTGGCGATCGAAGGCGGCCGGATACTGCAGCGCCTGCATGGCTGAAGGGGCACCGCGTTGCGGTGACGCACGCCGGTGCCTTGGAGAAATAGGCGGTTGTTCCACGAAGTCGGGGTTAAACTGTGGCGATTATGCACGAACGTCGACTGTATCCCCGATTTCCCTGGGTGCGCGAGGTGCAGTTGCGCGGCGCGCGGGGTGAGCGCTTCGCGGCGCGCTCGTTCGACCTCTCTGTCGCCGGCATTGGTTTGGAAGTGGGCCGGGACGGGGTGGTCGGCCTCGCCCAGAGCGGGGGCATCCTGTGTCCGGGCGACCACGTCGATGTGCTGCTGTCCTCGGCAGTCGCGGCAGCGCAGGGCGACCTGGATCTGCATTGCCGGGTCAAGGAGGTGCGCCGCGTTTCGCTGGGAAGATACGTCGTCGGCACCTGGTTCGAGGGGCTGGACGATGCCAGCCAGACAGTGCTCGAGGAACTGGTGGATGATGCCCGGCGAAGGCGCTGGGAGTAGGCTCGTGCTGCCGCCATGACGGGGTCTCGATCCGATGCAGCGCAGCGACTCACTCGACAGCGATCATGGCTTGCGGCGACCCCGGCGTATCCGCAACCCCCCGGGTGCGCCGGTGCGCAGCCCCTGGATAAAGTGCCCCGGTGCCCGCATATATCCATTCGGGGAGGCGGTAAACCGCCCGGTCGGGTGAACTTTCGTTGGGTTTCTGGAGCCGTAGCGCCATGTGGGTGAAAATTCTCGGAACGCTACTTCTGCTGGCCAGTGTGGGCCTGGTGTCCTGTCAGGCATTCATCCATGCCTTCTAGGCCGCACAGCCAGCGCACAGATCCGCCCGGCGATCCACTGCTCAGGGCCGCACGCGATGCCGGAGCGCATTTTTCGGCTTGGCGGCGTTCCCGCCTCGGTATGCGTGGTGCCCTGTTGTATGTCCTTGCCACGCCGCTGGCATTCGCCACGGTGGTGGCGCTGGCCAAGGGCGGTTTTTCTGCGGCGGCGGCTGCGGCGGCCGCCTTCGGGCTGATCGTGGCCGGCGGGTATCTCAATCGCCGGGGCATCGTCGAGGAAATGATCGCCCCGGATCGCCGTTTCACCCGCGCCCTGGGCCTGCCCTACAAATACCTGGCCGCACTATCGGTGGGCGCGGGCACCGCGTTGGCCGCCTATGGGGTGGTCGGTCAAAGCCTATTGGTCAGCGTCGCGTTCGGCCTGTTTGCCGTCGCCGGATTCCACATGAGGTACCGGCTGCCGCGTCCGCTGGAGGCGTTCGGAGATCAGCGCAAGGTGGTTCGGGACAAAACCCTGCAGAAGGCCCTGGAGCAGGCCGAACTGCGCATCCTCGCAATCGAGAAGGCGGCGTTCCTGATCGACAACCAGGAACTCGGGCAGCGCCTGCAGCGCATTGCCGGCCAGGGCAGGGCGATTCTCGACCAGATCGTCGCGCGACCCGACGAGCGTTTCCGGGCGCGCAAGTTCATCAATGTGTATCTGGAGGGGGCCGAACGGGTCGCGAGCCGCTATGCGAAAACTCACCGCTTGGCGCAGGACCAGGAACTCGAGCAGAATTTTCGAACCGTACTGGTCGAGATCGAGAGTGTGTTCGGGCGACAGCTGGGGCGACTGGCCGAACACGATGTGTTTGATCTGGATGTCCAGATCGAGGTGTTGCGCAAGCAACTCGAACGCGAAGGCATAACCTGACAGATCCCGGCATACAAGGCCTTGGAGGCGAGCGATGCAGACACCGAGCGAACCAAAGACCGACATACTGCTGCAAGGCGGGCAGTCCACCACGCCGGGCGATTCGGCCTTGACGTCAGCGCCGACGAAGGCCATCGAGCCGGCGAAGCTTGCCGCTCTGCTGGCCGAATTGAACCTCAGCGACAGTCATTCGGTGCTGTTCTTCGGCAGCCGGGCGCAGGAGCAGCTCACGACGGTGTCGGACAGCATGCTCGAGCGGGTTCGGACCAAGGACGTGGGACCCGCCGGCGAGGCCCTCAACGACATGGTCCTGACCCTGCGGGGTTTCGACCTTAGCGGTCTCGACCCCAACCGCCAGGCGGGTTGGTTCGGCCGGCTGCTCGGCAAGGGGCGTGACGCCGCCAAGGTGCTGCAGCGCTACGAGGACGTCCGCGACCAGATCGAGGACATCACCGGGCGCCTGGAACAGCACAAGACCGGCCTGTTGGTCGACATCGAGTCGCTGGATCGACTGTATGCCGCTAATCTCGATTACTTCCACACGCTGGAACTCTACATCGCCGCGGGTGAAGAGAAGCTGCAAGAACTGGACGAAGAGGTCATCCCCCGGCAGGCCCATGCGGTTGGCCAGGGTGACGATACGCTGGCCGCGCAGCAGCTGCGTGACCTGCGCGCGGTCCGCGACGATCTGGAGCGGCGGGTGCACGACCTGCGCCTGACCCGGCAGGTGACCATGCAGAGCCTGCCCAGCATTCGCCTGGTCCAGGAGAACGACAAGGCACTGGTCGGCAAGATCAACTCTACGCTGGTCAACACGGTGCCGCTATGGCGTCAGCAACTCGCGCAGGCCCTGACCATCCACCGATCGCGCGAGGCGGCCGAGGCGGTGGGGGCTGCGTCGGATCTGACCAACGACCTGCTGCGCAGCAACGCGGACAACCTGCGCCAGGCCAACGCCGAGACGCGACGCCAGATCGAGCGGGGCATTTTCGACATCGAGGCGGTGACCGAGGCGAACAAGGCGCTGATTGCGACCATCGAGGACAGTCTGCAGATCGCCGACGACGGGCGCGCCGCCAGGGCCAAGGCAAGTGCCGAACTGGACGCCCTGGAACGGCAGTTGCGCCAGTCGCTGGCGGCTGCCAGTGCGCGCGAGCAGGCGGAGCCGGGTTCAGTCTGACCGTGGAAGGCCAGCGATCACGGGCCATCACCGGGCGGGCGGCAGCCCTTGTGCCTGAACGCAGCGTCGCCGGGAATGAAGTGCTTTGTCGACGCACCGTCTGAGCGTTTGTCCCGATCAGCCGGCCGCGCGGGTCAGGCTAATGATCAGATAGGCGATGTACGCGAGGTAGGACGCCAGCAGCAGCAGGCCCTCGACCCGATTGATGCGCCCCGCACCGCGAAAGCCATAGGCCATCACGAACAATGCGATCGTCATGGCCATCATCGTGGGCCAGTCGCGCGATAGCACCTCGGCGGCGACGGACTGCATCGGTGCAATGACGCCGGCGATGCCGATCACGGCCAGCAAGTTGAACATATTGGAACCGACCACGTTGCCGATGGCGATGTCGTGTTCGCCCTTGCGCGCGGCGATCACCGAAGCCGCCAGTTCCGGCAGGGAGGTGCCGAGCGCAATGATCGTCAGGCCGATGATCAGATCGCTGACGCCGAGCGCCTGGGCGATGTCAACGGCACCCCACACCAGGATGCGGGAGCTGACGATCAGCAATATCAGTCCCGCAGCCAGCCAGAACAGTGCGCGCCCCAGCGGCATCGACCGGGCCGCCAATTCCTGTTCCATTTCCGTTGCCAGGACATCATCGCGGCTGCCCAGCGCCGCGAATATGCTCCAACCGATCAGGCCGAAAAAACCCGCCAGCAGCAGCAGCGATTCGATGCGGGTGAGGGCGTTGTCCCAGAGCAGCACCCCAGCCAGCACGCCGATTGTCAACAGCAAAGGCAGCTCACGGCGCACGATCTTCGAATGCACCGCGATCGGAGCGATCAGTGCGGTGATCCCGAGGATCAGGCCGGTGTTGGCGATATTCGACCCCAGGGCGTTGCCCAGTGCAATGTCGGGCTTGCCGTCCAGCGCGGCCATGGCTGAAACGACCATCTCCGGTGCGGAGGTGCCGAAGCCCACGACCACCATGCCGATCAGCAGCGAGGGCATCCCGGCATGTTGCGCCGTCGCGGCGGCACCCTCGACAAAGCGATCCGCGCTCCAGACCAGCAGAGCAAAACCGCCAATGATTGCCAGCACCGCAAGCGCCATGTCGACTCTCCCGTTCAGAACCACATACGACCGGTCAGCAGGGCCCACCGAAGGCAACAGATGCCGGACCACAGGCCGAGGCGGCCAAACCCGTTCATGCTATCCGCGGGGTGATGGGGGCACGGTGGAGGGCTTCGCCAGGGGCAAGCGCGAACGATGCGCATCATCTCCCGCATGGCCCACCAGCCCGCCTCGGCGGCGGGCGAATGGTAGCCAGTTTCCCAGTATCGATCAAAGCGGCGGACCGCACCTTGGCTCGAACCGGCGGGCCGTCTCCAGGAGTTTGTTGCGGAGATCTTCAAGGATGCCAATGCAGATGGCCGCGGCTGGCCTGTTCTGGCCGAGATCCCGGTTGCCCGGGACCGGCGGTCCCGTTTTCACTCGATCGAACTGACCGTCGAGACCGAGGCCGGTCGTCGGGTCGCCGAGGCGGGGTTCGTCCTTCGCGGCCTGCGGCACAAAAGCTTGAGCGGATCACCGCTTGTTTCCCGGTCAGCCGCCTGTCACGCAATATGGCAGGGTTTCCAGATAGCGTCTCAGCCCGGCCAGACCCGGGTTCGGAAGCGCTGTGGCCGGGTACAACTCCGCGAAGTCCACGCTCATGAAAACGGCCCCGAAGCCCGGGGCTGCCTGAACAAACTCGAACAGGCGCACACCCTCGTTGCCGAAGAGTTCAACCGCAAAGGCCTTGCCGCCCGGATCGAAATTGGTATACACCTAACCGGGCACCTTGCCGTGAGGCGAGACGACCACAGGGGGTGTTTTGTCAACGTACAGGTCGATCTTCTGATCCAGGTGGGGGTCTCTATATTGAATCCCGAGTTGAAACGGGAAGCCGTCGCGGCGACGGAAATCAAGGGAGCAACGGCCCACCGGGCAGCCGCCGATCCGGTTGTCGGCGAATGACGCCTGGTCCGTCAGACGGAACGGTTGTAAGCGGGGTGGAACTGCCCCTGGTACTCGCCGGCCCGATACTGCGCCGGCTGACAGCGGAACGGCTGACCCTGTGGCTGGCGCTGAGCGCATCGGTCCGGGTACGGCTCGAGTTGACCTGCGGCGAGGCATCGCCGCGCATCCTTGCACTCGAGCCGGGCAGTGCCGGGTGTCGTCTGGTGACCGCGGGTGCCCGGCTGTACTACCTGCTCATCGACCTGCGATTGGCCGAGCCTCTGCCCATTGATCGCTGGATCGGTTATGAGATCGCGCTGCAGCCGTTGGCCGGCGCGGACGAGCCCTGGCAGGATTGGTCCGACTGGGCGCCGGACCTGTGTTACCCGGGGAGGTGCTCGCCCGGCTTCGTGCTGCCGGCGCGCGTCGCCGCCCTGCTGCACGGGTCCTGCCGCAAACCGCATTACCAGGGTGGCGACGGGCTGGTGCAGGCCGACCGGCTGCTTGCGCGATGCGTTGCGGCCGGGCATGAGGCCTGCGAATCGGGGGCCGCCGACGCACCGCCGGCCTGGCCGTCCGCGCTGGTGCTATCCGGCGACCAGGTCTATGCGGACGATGTCGCCGGACCGATGTTGCGCGCGATCCACAGGCTGATCGAGCGGCTCGGCCTGCCGAACGAGTCGTTGCCCGGGGCCGGTGAGACCGAGCTGATCGACAGCGAGGCGCTATACCATCACCCAGCGGGCTACTATCGACGTGAGACCCTGCTGCCACGCCATAAACGGAACTACCCGCTGATCGAGGTGTTGTTCGGCGGCGTGGAGAAGCCGGTGTTCACCACCGACAGCGCTCACAACCACCTGATCACGCTGGCCGAGGTGCTGGCGATGTACCTTTTGGTGTGGTCCCCGGCGCCATGGAAGCTGACTGGACTCGATCCGCCTCCCGGGCTGGATGCCGCCGAGCGTGCGCTTTACGATGCAGAGCGCACGACGATCGAGGCCTTTGTCGCCGAACTGCCCGCGGTGCGGCGGTTGTTTGCGCACCTGCCGGTCGCGATGATATTCGACGATCACGACATCACCGACGACTGGAACCTGAGCCGTGAATGGGAGGAGATCGCTTATGGGCATCCCTTCTCGAACCGGGTGATCGGCAATGCGTTGTTGGCATATCTGCTCAACCAGGCATGGGGCAACCGCCCGGAGGCGTTCGACCATGAGATGCTCGGACTGTTGCAACGCAGCCTCGCGGCGCCGGGGACAGGCCCGCACGAAGACTGCATCGATCGGCTGCTGCGATTTGACCAGTGGCACTACACCTGGCCGACCAAGCCACCGCTGGTGGTGATCGACAGCCGGACACACCGCTGGCGTTCCGAGTCGGCGGCGCGTAAACCGTCGGGACTCATGGACTGGGAGGCATTGACCGATCTACAACAAACGCTGCGCGACCTGCCTGCCGTGCTGTTGGTATCGCCCGCGCCGATCTTCGGTGTGAAGCTGATCGAGAACATCCAGCGCCTGTTCACCTGGTTCGGTCAGCCGCTGCTGGTCGATGCGGAGAACTGGATGGCCCATCCGGGCGCGGCGCACGCGATGCTGAATATCTTCCGCCACCCGAAGACGCCGCAACATTTCGTCGTGCTGTCGGGCGATGTGCATTACTCCTTTGTCTACGACGTCGAACTGCGCGGCCGGATACGCGGACCGGACATTTGGCAGATCTGCAGCAGCGGGGTGCGCAACGAATTCCCGCCGCGTCTGCTGGCCCTGCTCGACCGCGCCAACCGTTGGTTGTACGCGCCACGGTCGCCGCTCAACTGGTTCACCCGGCGGCGCCGGATGCGGATCGTCCCGCGTAAGCCGGAAGGCGCCGCGGACGGACGGCGGCTGCTCAACGGCAGTGGCATCGGCCTGGTCGAGCTCGACACCAGCGGCGTGCCCTGGCGTATCCGCGAGCTGTTGGCCGATGGCCGCATCGTGGCCTTCACCCGCCGCGAGGCAGAGTCGAGCTGGGATTGATCAGGATCGGTCTGTTGGTGTGTGGTGTGCAACTCCGCGCTGTCCAGAGCCAGGATTCCCCGCATGTTGTGCTCGCCGCCGCTTGCGATCGCGCGTTTGCCGATAGATCGTTGCAGCGGAGCCCCGTTGCCTGCGACGAAGCATTCGCAAACCGATGCCGAAATCTGTCCCGGCGTCGGTGGCGCATACCTGCTTTGCCGAAGCAGCCCTGCGGCGACGGGCAGCAAGACACGACAAAGGCAGGCGCATGTCGTCATCATCACCTCAGGCCGTCCGTCTGAGGCCTGTGCCATTGGTCGGGTCCCGGAGCTTCCCAAACCGCCGGGGTCGGCCGCCGAAAAAAAACGTAACATGCCAGAATCTCAATACCCCCGACTGATAGGGCGCCGCAATGACAGAAGAGCTTCATGAAGAAACCACACCCGGGGAGCCTGACATCGAGCTGACACCGGTCGAGGCACGGGTGCTCGCCAGCCTGATGGAGAAGCAGCGGACCACCCCCGATGCCTATCCGCTGACCCTGAATGCGCTGGTCCAGGCCTGCACGCAAAAAACCAGCCGCAACCCGGTGATGAGGCTTGAGGTGGGCGAGGTCGGGCACACGGTGAATCGTCTGCGCGACCGCGGCCTGATTCACGCCAGCTTGGCCGGGCGCGCCGAGCGATATGACCACAAGATGGCATCCAACTATCGCCTGAACCGACAGGAGCAGGCCCTGCTGTGCGCGCTCATGCTGCGTGGTCCACAGACCGAGGGAGAACTGCGGACGAATACCGCGCGCATGGCGGAGTTCCCGGATCTGCGGTCCGTGGCGGAAACGCTCGCCGGCCTGGCCGGGCGCGAGCCGCCGCTGGTGGTCCGGCTGCCGCGGCTGCCCGGCAAACGGGAGGAACGCTTCGGTCACCTGCTGTGCGGTGAGATCGAGCAGCAGGATCCTGCTGCGGAGCCCGTCGCGGCTGAGCGGTATCCGGGCGGCGACCGGGTCGCGGACCTGGAGGCGCAGATCAGGCAGATGCGCGAGGAAATGGATCTGCTCTGGCGCCTGACCGGCCTGGAGGGCCAGCGTCCGAACAAACCGTGAATCATTATAAATTTTCGTAGAGGGAAAGTGGTTTCACGATGCGGAATGATTTTTTGTGCGCTGCCCAAGCGAGTGCCTCGCTGCACCTGTGCCAAAGAGAGTTTCTCTCTTTGAAAAACAGAGGGATAAGCAACGATGCCTGCCGTCCCTGTCCGGGCTTTGGTGCTGCAGCGAAGGTTTTTGATTCCGCTGTCCTCGCTGGTGGACATCAGCCGAAACCTTGATAGGCTCTAAGCCCACCGGCTTCTGGCTTATGCCCCTGAGCCGCAGCGTGTTCGGGGTGAAAAGAATCCGTCGGTAGATGGCTGCCTAACGTCTGCCTGCGGCAGGCGTCTTCGCATCGAACACACCGGAGAGCGATGTTCGATCCCGTTGGCTCGTTGAGTCACCTGTCTTTGCCCCGGGTCTTTCTGTATGCCTGTTGGCGAGGGCCGGTTTGCGTCGGAACCGGTTTCGAGAACGCGGAACCTGGGAGATGGCGCGGAGGCGACAGCGGCAAACTGTTGCGGAAGGGTTTGCGCAAGCCGGCGCGATGAATGATTCGGCACGAGGAGCGATGACCAAATGACCCATTGGGCCCGGTTTGAACACGATGGTATCGAGCACTTTGGCTCGCTGTCCGGAGACGCGATCGAGCTGCACGCCGGCGATCTGTTTAATGCCCCGGAGTCAACAGGTCGCCAACTGCGTCTTTCTGAAGTGCGCCTCCTGCCGCCCGTTCGCCCCGGGAAGATGGTCGCCGTGTGGAACAATCTGCGAGCCTCGGCAGCCAAGCATGGCTGGGAGGAACCCTCAGAACCTCTCTACGTGCTGAAACCTTCCACCTGCTGTATCGGCCACGGGGCCAACATTCGGCGTCCGGCCTCGTATGACGGGCGAATCGTGTTCGAAGGCGAACTCGGCGTTGTCATCGGGCGTCGCTGCAAGGATGTTTCCGAGGACGATGCCCCGGATTTCATTTTTGGTTACACCTGTGTGAACGATGTCACTGCGTTGCAGCTGATCGACGCCGTCGCGTCTTTTGCGCAATGGACCCGCGCCAAGGGCTTCGACACCTTCGGTGTGCTCGGACCGGTGGTGGCGACCGGGCTCGACGCCGCAACACTCAGCGTCAGGACCACCCTGAACGGGCGTGAGCGACAAAATTATCCGGTAAGCGACATGTTCTTCGGTCCCGCAGCGCTCGTCAGTCACCTGTCCCGGAACATGACGCTGGAGCCTGGCGACGTCATTGCCTGCGGTACCTCGCTCGGGGTCGCCCCGATGAAGTCGGGGCAGTCTGTGGAGGTGACCATCGACGGCATCGGGACCTTGTCGAACACCTTCGAGTGAGGCCCAAGGCACGTGCTCATGTCCGGGTGATAAATGTGGGCTTTCGGGTGCTGGACAAAGCGCCCGGCGGCCGGAAAGGCAGGGGCCTGGTGCGGTGTTCCAGGGAAACGAACGACAAACAGGGAGGCCAGCAAACTGCCGCATGGGCTGAAGAGCATCGAAACCGGTGAACGGCCTTGTGGGGCGAACATCGTCCACACGGACACGGCGAAGCGGAATGACAAACTGCGACCGCGATGCCGAGAGGAACTGAGTTGCGCAGGACTATTAAAAAATCACTATGGGGCAAATCGGCTAACAGAGCCAAGCCCCTCAATCCACAGAAAGGAGGAGATATGCAATTCCATAAAATTGGGCGGCTCGCGGCCCTATCGGCCGCCCTGTGCGCAGGCGCAGCCATCCACACAACCGCTGTGGCCGCCGATTGGGAGCCACGCAAGCCGGTCGAGTTCGTGATTATGGCCGGCCCGGGCGGCGGTGCCGACAAGATGGCCCGCCTGATGCAGAGCGTGATCGAAAAGAACGACTTGGCGTCCAAGCCCTTCGTGCCGGTCAACAAGCCGGGTGGTTCTGGCGCCGAGGCCCTTATCCACCTCAAAAAGAAGAAGGGCGATGACCATGTCGTCATGGTCACGCTCAACAGCTTCTACACCACCCCGATCCGGCAGCCGGCGCTCGGCGTGGACATCACGACCTTTACGCCCATCGGGCGCATGGCCGAGGACACCTTCGTCCTCTGGGTGAACAAGGAGGCGGGAATCACGACGCTCGATGAATTCACCGCGGCTGCGAAAGAGGCAGGCAATAGCTGGGTCATGGGTGGTACCGGTCGCGCGCAGGAAGACGAATTGCTGACCCGCTGGCTGAACAAGACGTATGCGCTGGACATGAGCTACGTGCCGTTCAAGGGTGGTGGTGACGTCGCCAAGCAGCTTGCCGGTCAGCACATCAACTCGAGCGTTAACAACCCGTCCGAGGCACTCGGTTTCTACGAGGCCGGCACCGCGGTGCCGATCGCTGCGTTCACGCCCGAGCGTCTCGACCAGTTCCCGGAAACGCCGACCTTCACGGAGCTTGGTCAGGACTACAGCTACTTCATGCAGCGCAGTGTCGTTGGTCCTCCCGGCATGAGCGATGAGGCGACGGCCTATTACCGCGCACTGTTCGCCAAGGTCTACGAAACGCCGGAGTGGCAGAAGTACATGAGTGACAAGAGTCTGCGTGGCGACTTTATTACCGGGGACGAGCTGGCGGCCTACTGGGATCAACAGCTGGAGATGCACGAAAAGCTGCTGAAGGACATCGGCGACAACTGATTCCCGTTAGCGAATCCAGCAGCGGTACGAGGACAACTGCCAGATGCGCAGAGCAGAGCTGATCATGGCCTTGGTGATGGCGGTTTTTTCCGGCTATCTGATATTCAAGTCGGCCGAGTTGCCCATTGGTTGGGTAGCCCGGCGCGGGCCTGGCGCCGGTGCATTCCCGTTCTGGTTATCCGTCGGGATGCTGCTCTGCTGCCTCTGGATCGTCGTGCGCTGGCTAAGGCGTACGTCACCGCTGTCGGTTTCCGAGGAATCGTATATGGACTCGCATGCCTTGGTGCTGTTTCTCCAAGGCGCGGGTTCCCTGGCCATTATGATCGCGTTGATCCACTGGATCGGGGTCTATGGGGCGATACCTCTGTTCCTGATCTACTACGTTCGCGTGCTGGGCGGACATGCCTGGCGAAAGACGTTGCTCATCGCACTTGTGACGCCGGTCCTGACGTTCCTGTTCTTCGAGATTGCACTGAAGATCACGTTACCGAAGGGATATACGGAGCCGCTGT
>Ga0316191_10001004_pt1 | contig 19397 bp, 13 predicted proteins | sample Eddworburr2cm_MG_FD_204928 | JGI IMG/M metagenome (GOLD analysis project Ga0316191, IMG submission 204928) | Coastal sediment microbial communities from Maine, United States - Eddy worm burrow 2 cm | ecosystem: Environmental > Aquatic > Marine > Coastal > Sediment | place: USA: Maine... | reverse complement strand
GAGTCCGGCCAGTGGTCCTATACCGCGGGCCTCCCGGCAAAAACCGGTGTAGGCGGTGGTATCGTTGCGATTGTGCCTGGAGAGATGGCGATCGCTGCATTTTCACCGCGGCTTAATGAGGCCGGAAACAGCATCCGCGCCACCAAGGCCATCAACTATATCTCTGACAAGTTCAAGCTCAGTATTTTCGACGGTAGTTGATACCAGGCGTGTGTGGTGCTTATCGCAATACACCCTCGGATGCGTTTCTACGCCGCCCCGTTGTTGCGTTTACGTAGACACGGGGCAAGTGTCACCTGATCCCGATAGGGCGACCTGGGACGAGCCGGGTTAGCTTGCTCCCACTGGCGTACTTTGGCGCTGGCCTCATCGAGTAGGCGGGCAAAGGTGCCCTTGCGCAATGTGTAGCTGGCGTCCCCAGACAAGCTGTCCCAGAATTGCGCGGTCGATCAGGCTGGCGACATCACCGGTGACCTTGGCCGATAAGAATTATGGTCGCATGATCTTGAAGGTACATGTAGTCCGGGTGCGGGGCGCAACCCGGGCATTAATGTGATGCACAACCTGAATTTGATCTTTTAGCCGAGACTGTCTATCTTCTGGTGGTATTTCTCAGGGTTTGAACGGGCGTGGTCTTTATTGGCCTGGCCGGTTTCAGGCTGGTTGGACTCGTAAAAGCGGTACCCCGGAATTTTCATACTCTTACTCTTACTCTTACTCAATTGAGGTGATCGTCATGGTTAAAAAGCTCTTACTACCGCTTATTGCGCTGTTTGCCGCCACCACCGGTTTTGCCAGTGACGACTTCCCGGCGGTGAGTCACGATGGTCTGCACCTGATGCCGGATACGAAGTTGCGCGCGGTTTACATGAAGCCCGGAGCGGATCTCAGCCAGTATGACAAGATTGCCCTGCTGGACACTTACGTGGCCTTCCGCAAGAACTGGCAGCGGGATCACAATGATGAAGAGCCCTTCGACATGCGCGTCAGCGACAAGGATATGAAGGAAATCCGTGATCGCGTATCCAGGGAATTTGCTAAGGAAATGACCAAGGTGCTTTCCACCGAGGGCGGCCACCAGATGGTCACCGGGGGTGGCTCTGGTGTCCTCATCCTGCGGCCCGCCATAATTAACCTGGATATTACCGCGCCGGATATTATGTCCCCTGGAATGAGCCAGACATACGTCGCCAGTGCCGGGAGCATGACTCTGTACCTGGAACTCTATGACGGTAAGACCGGGAGCATTATTGCGCGTATCATCGATCCCGAAGCAGCGGACAATGCGGGCATTGCCCAGGTAGCAAACCGCGTAAGCAACACCGCCGATTTTGATCGGGTAGTGCGTCGCTGGGCGGAAATCCTGAACAAGCACATGGCGCAGTTGAAAAGCTAGCGAGCGTCAGTGTGGGCGTTTGATCGCGGGACTGCGACGCCGGTTTGTTGATCGGGAGCCCGGGAGGCCGGGAGAATAAGGTGCCGTTATTTATCGTTCTCACTAGGATGCTTGTCGTGAGCAGGGCCGCTGTGGTGGGCCAGGCGCATACCGATAAGGCTGGCTACCAGTACAGTGGTATAGAAGATACCGGTAATGGCTTCCAGGTAGGCCATAAAGCGCGCCAGTGGTTGGATGGGCGCAATGTCGCCGTAGCCCAGGGTGGTTAGCGTGACAAAACTGTAATAGACGAGTGCCTCCAGGTTTTCCTGCCACAGGCCGCTCTTCAGTCCATTGAATGACCCGGGCACAAACATTTCAACCATCAGGTAGGCAAAGGCCCATATCACCGCGAGCAGGATATAGATGCAGATGGAGCCTATGATCTTGTTGCGGTCCACCCTGCCGCTGAACATGACCTGTTTCCAGCACAGGTACAGGGTAAAGCTCAGGAAAAGAAAAACAGACGCTAACTGGTATATCGCCAGCGTATTTTTCTCCATTACGGAGTCACCGATCATCAGGCTGACGATGATAAAGGACATGCCGAGTTTCCAGTTCAGCCAGAGCCCCCCATCATTGACTGACCACACGGCGATGACCACCGTCACCATCAGCGTGATATTGACAAATCTCTGCCCCTCTTGGAACCCCAACTGTGTAGACAGCGCGTTACTGAACAGCAGGAAGATCAATGCGACGAGCAGCCAACTGAAATTGTCGCGCTGGTGAAAAAGTTTTGGCATTTGAATATTCGCTTCGGCCCGTGATGGAGAAAACAGGCTCAGTATTGCGGCTCTGGCAATCGAAGTAAAGTAGGCATAAATCGCAGCTTGTCAGTGCCAGCGCAATTGATTTTTTCGGTGGCGGGGCGTAGTTTAGCGATATCGCAGGCGATTGGTGCGATTGTAACTTCACTGTAGTAAAACGAGTTTATCCAGACAGGTGGCTGTAGCCGTAGGAGGGCGCGGTGTTCCTTCTAATTGCGCTGCAAACATACCACGTGGCCATGGCAGTGCAGACCTGGCCAGTCGCCGGACAAGCCTTCAGGGAGACCGGGGCGCAAGTGAGCCAGGCCCGCAGCAGAATCAAACCAGACAAGGAGAGAGCCAATGAGTGACAGGGGACCCATACGGGTAGGTATTATGGGCTTTGGCCAGACCGGGCGCCAGATTTACGAATTGGCCTCGCGCAGTGATGATGTGGAAGTAGTGGCCATAGCCGATGTCGGCAAGCCGGAAATCCTGCATTACCTGCTGCAGTCCGAGGCGGTGCAGCCGGAACAATTTGCCCTGGAAGGCAATTTCCTGGTGAACCCGCGTTTCCGTACCCGCCTGATGCGGATCGATACACCAGCGGAGATGCCCTGGGATATTTTTGCTGTGGATATGGTCATTGATTCCACCGGAAAGTATCGCGATCAGCAGTATATGCAGGATCACCTGGGCAATGGCGCTCCCCGGGTGCTGTTGCGCACTTTACCTACTGACGGCATCGACCGTATTGTGATTCCAGGTATCAATGCCAACACAGCGGCCGCTGGTGATCGCATGATTTCGGCCGGCTCGGCCACCACCACCGCCCTGTGCTTGTTGCTCAATAGTTTATCCGCGCGTTTCGATATCGAGTGCGGCAATATGACCACAGTGCACGCGTTCACCTCTGACCAGGCCCTGCAGGATTATGCCGGCAGTGATTTTCGGCGCAGCCGCTCCGCCGCCAAGAACATTATCCCCAATACCCATGAGGCATCCCTGTGGCTGGGGCAGATCCTGCCGGAGTTTGAGGGCAAGATACTGACCTCCGCGCTCAATGTGCCGGTGCAGGAGGGTTGCCTGCTGGACGTCACCCTGGTGATGCGCGATGCGGCCGTCACCCCACAAGATATCAATGAGACCATGCGCCTGGCGGCGAAAGAACACCCCGGCATTATCGATGTGGCGGAGGATCCCATCGTGTCCTCGGATGTTATCGGTAATCCCACGTCCCTGCTATTTGATATCCAGGGCACCATCAAGGCGGGCAACAATACCATCAAGACACTCAGTTGGTACGAGAACCTGGGGCACGCGGCGCGGCTGCTGGATGTGGTGCGCCTTTACCATGAATTGGACCGACAGCAGGAGGCGGCGTAATGAGAATTGCCATCAATGGTTTTGGCCGCATTGGCCGTTCGGTATTCCGTATTCTTGATGAAGTCGAGGACATCGAGATCGTCGCGATCAATGACCTGTTCGACAAGGACGCGCTGCGTTACCTGCTCAGTTACGACACGGTAATGGGGCCCTTTGGGAAAAACCTCAAGCTGGAGGACGATCATTTCGTCACCGACAACAGCAGGGTGAAACTGATCAGCGAGCGCAACCCTGGCGATCTGCCCTGGGGAGAACTGGGCGTGGACGCAGTGGTCGAGGCCACTGGCGTATTCCGGGCACGCGAGCAGTTGCAGCAACACCTGACTGCCGGTGCCGGCCGGGTGGTGCTGACGGTACCCGCCAAGGATCCGGTGGATTACACCGTGGTACTGGGGGTGAACGAAGACGGGCTCACTCCGGAGCATCGTATTATTTCCAATGCCAGTTGTACCACCAACTGCCTTGCCCCCATGGCCAGGGTGCTCAACGAGTCCTTTGGTATAGAAGAGGGTGTGATTAATACGGTACACGCCTACACCAATGACCAGCGCCTGGCGGATGTTCCGCATACTGACTGGCGTCGCAGCCGGGCGGCGGCGGAAAATATTATTCCCACTTCAACCGGGGCGGCCAAGGCGGTGGGCGAGGTGCTGCCGGAACTCAAGGGCAAGCTGCACGGTATTGCCGCGCGGGTCCCGGTGCCCGATGGCTCGGTGGTGGATCTGTTCGTGAAATTGGGCAAGCGGGTGACTGTAGAGGATGTCAACGAGGTGGTGCGCGCAGCATCCCAGAGCGAGCGCCTGGAGGGCATCTTGCAGTACAGTGAAACCCCCATTGTGTCTTCGGATATCATCGGCAATTCCCACTCCTCGATTTACGACTCGGGTTTTACCGGGGTCACAGCGGAGCGCTACCTGCGGGTGCTGAACTGGTACGACAACGAATGGGGCTACTCCTGCAGGGTCTGTGACCTGTTGGCACGGATTGGCAGTTGGTGAGCGACGCGGTCGATTACAGTCGCCTGCGCGGCAACGTCAGTCTCCTGGGACACTTGTTGGGAGAGACGATTGCCGCCGCCGAGGGTGATGATTTCCTGCAGTTGATAGAGCAGATTCGCGGTCTGTCCAAGCAGGGGCGCGAGGAGGGTGCGCTGTCGCGTGAGCCGTTGCTGGCGATATTGCGCGAGTTGAAGAATGAACAACTGGTGCCGGTGGCGCGGGCCTTCAGCCAGTTTCTCAACCTGTCCAATATCGCCGACCAGCAGCACACCGTATCGCGGCAGATGGATCCGCTGCTATCTGCATCACGCAATCTCGCGGACGGTATGCGCGGCTTGCTGGAGGAGGGTGTATCCCGCGAGGCCCTGGTGGCATCCATTGAGGAACTCAATATTGAGCTGGTGCTCACCGCCCACCCCACCGAGATTACCCGCCGCACCCTGATCCACAAGCACACGGAAATAGGCCTGTGCCTGGGCCAACTGGAACTGGAGGGGCTCACCGAGCGCGAGCGCGAGCGTCTGCACCTGCGGCTGCGCGAGCTGATCGCCCAGATCTGGCACGGCGATGATTTTCGCCTGGAACGGCCCAGCCCGGTAGACGAGGCCAAGTGGGGCTTCGCCGTGGTGGAGGACTCCCTGTGGCAGGCGGTACCGCAGTTCCTGCGACGCCTGGATAAGGCCTTGTTCGATAACTGCGGCGTGAACCTGCCCCTGGACGCCGCCCCGGTGTCCTTTACCTCCTGGATGGGAGGCGATCGCGACGGTAACCCCAATGTCACCGCCAGCGTGACCCGGCAGGTGTTGCTGTTGAGCCGCTGGCAGGTGGTTGACCTGTACCTGGCGGATATCAATCACCTGGTTGAGGAACTCTCCATGACCCGCTGCAGCGACAGCCTGCGGCGGTGGTCGGGTGATTCCCATGAACCCTACAGGCAGATACTGCGCGAACTGCGTGTACTGCTGCAGCGCACGCGCTTGTCTATTGAGGCAGAGCTGGAGGGTGAGCCACCCCTCGAGGGTGAATTGCTACATAGCAGCGAGCAGCTGTGGCAACCACTGCACGCCTGTTACCAGTCCCTGATGGATTGCGGTATGGCGTTGATGGCCGATGGCGCCCTGCTGGACCTGTTGCGCAAGGTGCGCTGCTTTGGTGTGCACCTGGTGCGGCACGATATACGCCAGGACAGCAGCCGTCATACCCAGGTGCTGTCGGAGTTGACCACCTACCTGGGCCTGGGGGACTACGGGGCCTGGGAGGAGGGCGCACGCCAGGCCTTTCTGCTGCAGGAATTGGCCAGTCGCCGGCCGCTGATCCCGCCGCGCTGGCAGCCCGGGGCCGATGCACGCGAAGTACTGGATACCTGTGCGGTTGCGGCGGCCCAGACGCCGGATGCGCTGGGGGCCTATGTCATCTCCATGGCACGCCAGCCTTCGGATGTTCTGGCGGTACACCTGCTGCTGCGTGAGGCCGGCTGCGAGCATAATTTGCCGGTGGCGCCGTTGTTTGAAACTCTGGATGACTTGTCCCGCGCGCGCGAGGTAGTGGGTACCCTGCTGCAAAACAGCTGGTACCGCGGCCATATCGACGGTCGCTTGATGGTGATGATCGGTTATTCCGATTCCGCCAAGGATGCCGGTGTGCTGGCGGCCTCCTGGGCCCAGTACCGAGCCCAGGAAGAACTTCTGGCGATCTGCGACCAGCACGGTCTGGAGCTGACGCTGTTCCACGGTCGTGGCGGGACCATAGGACGCGGTGGTGCACCGGCGGCTGAAGCGCTGCTGTCGCAGCCGCCGGGCTCTTTGCGTCACGGCCTGCGCGTTACCGAGCAGGGCGAAATGATTCGCACCAAGCTGGGCTGGACCTCCCTGGCAGTGAAGACCCTGGCGCGCTATACCACCGCGATCTGTCGCGCCAACCTGTCGACTCCGCCCGCGCCGCCGGGTGAATGGCGTGAAATGATGGAAACCCTGGCGCAGGAATCCTGTGCCGCATACCGCGCTGTTATTCGCACAGAGGAAAACTTCGTCGCCTATTTCCGCCACGCCACGCCGGAGCAGGAATTGGCCAAATTGCCGCTGGGTTCGCGACCCGCGCGGCGTGCCGGTAGCGGCGGGATAGAAAGCCTGCGCGCTATTCCCTGGATTTTTGCCTGGTCACAGAACCGGTTGATGTTGCCTGCCTGGCTGGGTGCGGGTGCGGCCCTGGAAAGTGCGGTAGCGCAGGGCAGGGGCGAACTGCTGCGCGATATGGCTGCGCGCTGGCCATTTTTCGCCACGCGCCTGTCCATGCTGGAGATGGTTTTCGCCAAGACCGATGGCGGGCTCTCTGCCTATTACGACCAGTGCCTGGTGCCGCCTGAATTACAGTCTATTGGTGATGGCCTGCGCAAGCAGTTGGCTGACGATACGGCTACCGTGCTGGCCCTGCGTGGTATTGCCGCACCCCTGGAGGGTGAGCCCTGGATCGGGGAGTCCCTGCGGCTGCGCAATATTTATACCGACCCACTGAATATGCTGCAGGCTGAGCTCTTGCAGCGCGCTCGGCAGGAGCCGGATGCGGTGCTGGAGCGCGCCATTATGGTAACTATTGCAGGAATCGCCGCTGGAATGCGCAACACCGGTTGAAGTGGCTTGACCGATGGGGGCCGCATGCAGAGAATAGGGCGTCCTTCGCTCTGGCCTGCGGCAGTTGGACGAAATGTGAGCAGCCATCTGCGCCAGGCCTTGCCCTGGCAGTTGTCATCTAACCGGGTTTAGTCTTATGCAAAACGTATTTCGAACCGTCTTCCTGTTCTCGATGTTGTCTTTCCTGGCCCCCTTCAGCTGGGCGGACAGCTACAGCGATGCCATAAAATCTTTCAAAGACGCCGGTGAAAGCGGCGTATTTTTTAACAGTGCTTATGGTTATGCCATTTTCCCCACTATTGGCAAAGGGGGTATGGGTATCGGTGGTGCGTATGGCAAGGGGCAGGTATTTTCCCAGGGGCGCCACGTGGGTAACTCTTCCATGACGCAATTGACCCTGGGCTTTCAGCTGGGTGGCCAGGCTTTCAGCCAGATCATATTTTTCGAAAACGCCCAGTCTTTCAAGGATTTTACTTCGGGTAATTTTGAGTTCAGTGCCCAGGCCACGGCGGTAGCGATTACTGCCGGTGTATCTGCGGAAGCCAATACCGGGGGTGGTATGGCCGCCGGCGCCAGCGGCGGCCGCAATGACGCCACCACCGCCCACGGGGGCTATCGCAAGGGTATGGCGGTGTTCACTATTGCCAAGGGTGGTTTGATGTTTGAGGCGGTACTGGGCGGACAGAAGTTCGCTTACACGCCGCTCTAGCAACGCCGCTTTTCGCTTAATCGAGCTCGCCCGTTGTCGTCGGTTCAGCGGGCGCTGCTAGGGCCCGTGCCTCGTCCAGTGCCGCTTGCGGCACCTCCCCCAGCAGAATGACATGCCAGTGGCGCGGACCGTGGGCACCGTATACCAGCTTGCCCTCGATATCCCCGGTACTGGATGGGCCGGCAATGAAGTTGATGCCCCTGGGGCGCTGCTCGGTGGTCATGGCCTGGGCAATGCGACTCCAGGCCATTTCCATGTCGGGCACCAGGTCTGCGCCGTCTACCACTACGATATGGTTTTCCGGCAGCAGGTTATTGGCGGCCGGATTGGCCCTACCGGTAAACGTGACCACAGCACCTGTCTCCGCCACTCCCAGTCGCGCATAACTCAGGGCCACGGTTTCTCCTGCTTCCAGTTCACCAAAACGCGGTAGCACTCCGGCATCGCGCCAGGGCATGGCCGCCAGGCGCGGGTCATTGCCGGCCACCAGTCGATGGGTGCGGTAGTGCTGGTAGATATATTTTCCTACAGCGGTCACGGCCTCCGAGCGGTTGCCGACAACATCTACCGTGCCCCGGTTAAGCAATACGTTGGCGAGAAAGCTGCTGTACAGGTCCGAACCGGGCAGGTTGGCCGCGGGCGCCCTGCCCAGGGCTTCGCGCTGCGCGGCGATTTCAGCTGCGCTGGCGCCGCTGCCCGAGTAGCGTATCCGGGCGAAAATACTGGCGCGTGCACTGTCACTCACGGCGTTTGCGCTCCGCTTTGTACTGCTGCATGAAGGTCCGGCCCTGGGGGCTGGGGAAATCCCGCTGGCTGGTCCAGCCGCCGGCCAGGGGCAGCTTGCTGAAGCTGCCGCGCTTGCGCCCCAGCAGGTATAGTAATGCAATCCCAAGGCCGGTGAAGAGTTGGTACAGGAGGGGCTGTCGCGCCAGCCAGGCGTGTATCCTCAGGCCCTGGCGCCAGCGCGGCGCCGCTATTTTTTCCTCGACTTCTGCATGCCGCAGGTCTCGCAGCAGGTCAGGCAGGGGTATGTCCGCGGGACAGACCTCGGCGCAGCGCCCGCAGCTGGTGCAGGCGTTCGGCAGCGCCTGGCTCTGTTCCAGTGAGGTCAACAGGGGGGTCAGCACCGAACCCATGGGCCCGGGGTAGACCCAGCCGTAGGCGTGGCCACCCACACTGGCAAAAATGGGGCAGTGATTGAGACAGGCTCCGCAGCGAATGCACTGCAGCATTTCGCGATAGTCACTGGCCAGGATGTCGCTACGCCGGTTATCCAGCAACACGATATGGGTTTCCATGGGCCCGTCTATATCCTGCTCCCTGCGCGGGCCGGAATAAAAACTGGTATAGCAGGTCTGCGCCTGGCCTGTGGCTGAACGCACCAGCAGGCGCAACATAGCGGTGGCGTCTTCTGCGCGAGGCAGGATTCTATCCACGCTGGTACATATGATCAGCACCGGGGGCAGGTTGGCACACAGATCACCGTTGCCCTCGTTGGTGACCAGCATGGAGTAGCCATTTTCCGCGATCAGCGCATTGGCCCCTATGATCCCCACCTGTGCGTTGAGAAAGTGTTCCCTGAGGACCTCGCGTGCTTCACTGACCAGGTCCTCGGTAGTCTCAAGCTCCCGTTCACCCAGGTCGTGGCGGTCCAGGAACAACTGGCGTATCTCGGCGGCAGATTTATGCAGTGCCGGACCGACGATGTGACTGGGCGTTTCTCCGGCTTGCTGGATGATGTACTCGCCCAGGTCGGTTTCCATGACATCCAGGTTAGCCCGTTCCAGGAAAGCATTGAGGCCGGTTTCCTCGGTGATCATGGATTTGCCTTTCGCGATGCGCCGGGCGCTATGCTGTTGGCAGATGTCCAGTACAATGCTGTTTAATTCATCACCGGTGTTGGCAAAGTGAACCTGGTTGCCGTTTTGCACTGCCTGCTGTTCATAGCTTTCAAGGTAGTGTCCCAGGTTGTCCAGGCTATGCTGTCGCACCTGTTTTACATGTTGGCGCAGTTCCTCAAAATGTTGGAATTGCTCCATCGCGGCGTTGCGCACCAGCGGCGTAAACAGGGCCATGGCATCGCGGAATTCGGCCTTTTCCTTGTCCGCGAGCGCTGCGCTGGCGTTCTCCAGGAACGTGTCACTGTACTGTTGCATCGGCGCTACTCTCCCTCGCCAATAGCGGGGCCATCCAGGTCACCACACAGCAACTCGGTAATATGACGCACTTCGATCGCCACGCCCTCGCGCCTCGCGCGTCCGGCGATATTCAGCAGGCAGCCCAGGTCGCCCCCGGCGAGAATGCCTGCCCCGGTGGCGGCGGCGTTATGTAATTTGTCCTGCACCATTTTCCCCGATATTTCCGGCATCTTGGCGCAGAAGGTGCCGCCGAAACCGCAGCAGACCTCGCTTTGTTGCAGCTCGCTTACCTGCGTATCACAAAATTCCCGCAGCAGTTGTCGCGGTTGTTCCTTGATGCCCAGTTCGCGCAGTCCGGCACAACTGTCGTGATAGGTGACCGCGGGTAAGGGTATGGGGGTACGCCCAGGTCGTTTGGCTTTTACGATATCGCTGAGGAAGGTGGTGATCTCAAAGGTCTTGGCCGCCACCCGCAGTGCCCGCTCATGCCATTCATCCTGTAGCAGCGTGGGGTAGTGATGACAGATCATGCCGGCGCAGGAGCCGGAGGGAAGCACCACGTAATCAGCGGGTTCCAGCATGGCGACCACCTGCCTGGCCAGCGGAATAATGGCCTCGTAGTCCCCGGTATTGTAGGCGGGCTGGCCACAGCAGGTCTGTTGCAGCGGCACCGTTACCCGGCACCCTGCATCTTCCAGCAGTTTAATGCTGTTGAAAGCGACCGAGGGCCGCAACAGATCTGCCAGGCAGGTGACGAATAAGTAGACTGCCGGACCCTCTCCGGGCGCGGTGGTATGCAGGGCTTCGCTTTCCATCCGGGTGTGCAGTCTCCAGGGTTCATGTTTGCCCGGCACGTTGGCGCCAGTGTTTATGCCGCCCAGTATAGCCAATCGCGGGGAGTGCTGTCGCGCTTTACGGCAGTTGCAGCATACTGACCAGCAGCGCCAGGCCCAGGCCGATGAGGGTAATTTCCAGGGCCCTGACAAGCGGGTGTTGGCTCTGTAACAATTTTACCAATACCGTCTTGCGGTCAACCCTGATGCCGCCCTGTGCCAATACCTGCACCTCGCCGTGCACCTGTGCCGGGCTGAACGCGGGAAACAGGCGTGTGCCGGTGAATAGCACCACGTCATCGATCAGTAAAAAGGGTCCGCGGTATTGTAGCCGGGCATCACCGCCCAGGTGATACATGTCACTGTGATCCACCAACACCAGTTGCTCGCGCACAATGCCCAGGTGTCCGCAATGACTGCGCTGCAACAGCAGTAATCCGATTCCGGGTCCCAGCAGGCCCAATAACAGGGCCAGTAAGTATGCGACCGGCAGGCCAGTGCCGATAGCGGTGGTGAGCGCAGCAAGGCAAAGTACGGCATAAAGGCTGATCAGCCGCCGGAAATGCGCGCCGCGTTGGGCCACTCTATCTATCCACTTGATCTCATCCGCCAGGTCATCGATGGGAGCCGCGCCGCTGGCCTTGTGTGATCTGTAGACCAGGGCGCGGGTTGACTGCAGCCAGGCCAGGACTGCCGCGATCAAGGTCAGTGCGCCCAGGGTAAATAATACGATGCGCCAGCCCAGCCCGCTCAGCCATTGTCCGCGCTGTTGTTGCGTGGCCAGCTGTTGCAGTAGTTTGGAGGCCAGTGGGGCCTCGGTGACACCGTCTTCGTTGAATCGCTGCAGCTGGATTTTTCCGCTGTCCAGTACCAGCGTCTTGCTGCCCCAGTTGATCAGGCGCTGGGGGCGGGTACCTGCTGCCAGCTCTGGCTCCCCCAGGAAGTCCCATTGCGCATCGAAACGATACACTGAGGCTGAACCAGATTCAGGGTTTTGCATTATTACCCACCAGCTATTGGTGCTCCACAGGAAGTCGTGGACCCGGGACTCGCCCTTCTCCGCGGCTGGAGGCGGCAGCAACAGGATTTCATCCAATTGCTTGCCGAAGGCATTCTGGTCGTAGCGAAACACGCTGATCGCGGGCCCGGCAGCGCTGCTGATGAACAGCAGTCCCGACTGCAGGCCCAGGCGAGCCAGTGGTGGCAGCGCAATTTCAGCCGAGTTCAATTCGCTGCCGTCTGCTTGCAGATGTAGTAGTTGGCCCGCGTTGGCGTTGACGCCGAATATGGAGTCATCCAGCGGGTGAATAGCAAAAGCATCAAAGCCCGCATTATTTGCATTGGGAAATAACTGTTCACAGCTTGGCACCTGCAGCTGACAGCGCAGCAGTGCGGCACCTTCACGCCCACCTTGCGCCGCTGTTGACAACTCACCCAGGGCCAATAGATTTCCTTTGCTGTCGAAAGACAGGCTGTCGGCCAGACGCGAGATGCCGAGTTCCTCCAGGGTGATCTCACCCGTACCCAGGCCGGCGCGATCGTGCAGTAAAAGTCGGTCGCCGGCCAGCAGCAGCGGACCCGACTCCGGATCTATCGCCAGCGCTGTGGCACCGTTGATCAACTGCACTGGAGCTTTGTTCAGATATACCCCACTGAGCACCAGCAGCGCGGCCAGCGCCAGTGCGGCAATTGTCAGCTGCCGCTGCGTCTGTTGTTGTGCCTGTTGGCAGCGTTCTTTGACCGCGACCGTGTTGCGAAAGGGGCGCAGGTTGTAGAGGTTCGGGGCGCCCGCCTGTATTGCTGTTTTGCTGCCTTTGCGTTTATTGCCCCGCGGTGTTTCCAGTCGGGTCTTGACCTGCGCCGTTACGGGTTTTAATGCGGGCTGCCGGGTTAGCTCCTGGGCGGCGCGCAGTATCGCCCCTTCCTCCATAGCCTTGCGTTGCTCTTGCTGCTGCGCAGCACGTTTGGCCTGCTCCGCTTTTACTCGCTCGCGCTCAGCCGCCTTCCGCTCGCGCTCGACCTGCTTGCGCTCCAGCTCGAGTTTTTTCCGCTCCTGCCTGGCTTTTACGCGTTCCCGTTCAAGTTCTTCCCGTTCACGCTGTAATTTTTCCCGCTCACGCTCGGCCTGGAGACGCCCGCGCTCGGCTATTTCCTGCTGCCGCTCGGCTGTTTCCCTGTCGCGCTCAGCTTTGCGCCTGGCCTCCTCCTGTTCCGCTTTTTGCCTGGCCTCTTCTTCCGCCTGACGTAGTGCGGTTTCCTCGTCCGCTTTGCGTCGGGCAGCGTCTTTCTCGGCTTTTTCGCGCGCTAATTGTTCGGCCTTGAGACGCTGTTGCTCCTTTCGCTCCGCTTTACGGCGCGCTGCTTCCTCAGCCGCCTTGCGCCTGGCTTCCTCCCTGGCGGCTTTGCGCAGGGCCGCCTGTTCTGCCTTCCTGGCCTGTTCCTGCGCCTTGCGTTTTGCCGCTTCCTCTGCGGCCTTGCGCTTGGCCTCTTCAGCCGCTTTACGTTGGGCTTCTATGGCAGCCTTGCGCTCGGCCTCTTCGGCGGCTTTACGCTTGGCTTCCTCGGCGGCCTTGCGCTTGGCTTCTTCAGCCGCTTTGCGCTCGGCTTCCTCGGCAGCCTTGCGCTTGGCCTCTTCAGCCGCTTTGCGCTTGGCTTCCTCGGCGGCCTTGCGCTTGGCCTTTTCAGCCGCTTTGCGCTCGGCCTCTTCAGCCGCTTTGCGTTTGGCCTCTTCGGCAGCTTTGCGTTTGGCTTCTGCGGCGGCCTTTTGCCTGGCTTCCTCTTCAGCCTTGCGTTTTTCTTCCTCCGCTAGCGCTTTTTCTCTGGCGGCTTCTTCCTCTGCCTCCAGCCTGGCTTGCTCCTGCTGCGCTTTGCGCCTGGCAGTCACTTCGGCGACCCGCGCGTCCTGTTCCGCTTTCAGTCTGGCTGCTTCGCGTCGCTGTTGTTCTTCCTGCTCTGCTTGTTCCTGTGCGGCGGCACGCTGGGCTTCCGCCTCCAGGTGTAGCTTCTCCGCCTGCTGCGCTTCTTCGCGCGCCTGCCGGGCGTTCTTCTCCCTGGCCTTTTCGGTGCCGTCCTGCTCTGACGTTGGCGATTTTTTTGCCTGTTTGCCGCGGCTGGTGCTCACCGCCCAGCTCTGGTCTACCTGGCCGGGTTGGCGTTGCAGGATGTCGTGATCCATACCGCGTTTTTGCGGCGTTTTCTCGACGGCCGCAACAGGCGGGTCGGGTTCGGTGCGGGGGGAGGGTGTGTTTGTTGCCGCCAGGGCCGCGGCGGCTTCTTCGGTGGTGACTTTTACCAGTTCCGCTTCCGCACCGAGCTTGCGCAGCTTGGAAAAGTATTCTGCAGCAGCTTTGCGATCCAGGTTGCGGCGCAGAATGATGGCGTCACCGCTGAAGAAACGCTCCAGTCGTTGCGGATCGTCGATACCAAACAGCTTGCCAAAGCGAGCCTTAACCTGCCCTGGGTCTTTGCCCGGCTGGATTTCGCCCTTAAACGTGAGGTTGAATCTGTTCACCCCGCGCTAGCTGCCCCTGTCTGTTTTATTCTATCCCTGAAGGCAATGTACGGTTTTTCATCGGGCTTTACCAGTGGCGCATCCAGTCATTACCTGACGATTTCGAAGGTCAGGCCGGCGTTTGCTGTCAGTCGGTCCAGTAATTGCTGCCCCAGCGCCGAGGCGGGGGTCCAGCAACCGCCACCGGTGATGGGCTTATCCTGAGCCAGGCATACGGCGGCCTCTCCCAGCATCTTGGAGGTCGAGCCATAGCCCGGGTCCATGTCTCCGGTTACTTTTACCAGCATGTCGTCATCCCTGCAGGTGGGATGCGCCCCGTGGAAGAATATTTCGTAGTACCCGGCTTCGCGCTGCCGGCGGCTGGGCCCCTGCCCGGGTGCGGGCAGGAAACGCTGTGCCAGCCTGCGGGTAGGGCCCAGGGCCAGCGTTACCATCCCTGCGCCGGTGGCCAGGGCCGTGCGGGTGGCGCTGAAACGGGAGCGGTTCAGCATGGCCTCGTCGTAGCGGAAATCCTCGCCCCAGGGGAAGCCCATGATGGCATTGCTGCGTCGCACCACTCGTGTATTAACTACCGCCATGATGAAGGGCGAGGTCCACTGGTGGAAATCCGGGTCGAAGCGCGGGCCGTTCTGGTCGCCTTCGTCCTGCCCGGGGGCGACACCCGGCGGGTACAGCGCATAGGGGTCAGCCACCAGCTTGCGAATCGAAGGATCTCTGCCCGCTTCTTCCATCATATTAAGCATGCTGGCGATGGTGCCACCGCTGGCGGTACCGCGGTTGCGCCCCACGCGTCCTTTTACCCTAAGTGCAGTTACCCCGTGGCGCGCCTGCATCTGTTGTTGCAGGAACCAGGTGCCCAGGTCCGAGGGAATGGAATCGAAGCCGCAGGTGTGTACTATGCGTGCACCGCTGCTCTCTGCCGCTTCCTGGACTTGTGGGATGACCTTCGCCATCCACGGGACTTCGCCGGTGAGGTCGCAGTAGTCGGTACCGGCTGCCGCGCATGCGGCCACCAGTGGCGTACCGTATTGTGCATAAGGCCCGACGGTGGTGCAGATTACCCGGGTGCGTGCCACCATGTCTTCCAGGCTGGCGGTGTCATTGCTGTCTGCCAATACCAGGGGTAATTGCTCGCGCTGCCCGGTATCCAGGCAATCCGCGCGAACTTTTTCCAGTTTTTCGCGACTGCGCCCGGCGATGGCCCATTTGAGTGGTCCGTCCACACCGTAAGTATTCGCCAGGTATTCCACTACCAGTTTGCCGGTGAAGCCGGTAGCGCCCCAGATAATCAGATCGAATTCGCGTTTTGCCATGGAGCAATCCTTGTGTTCAGTGAATCCCGTGCATCATCTTTTTCAACAGGGGTGAGAGCAATAATAATAGCAGCGCCACGCCCAGTCCCACGTAGAGTAAATCGTTGAACAGCGTCGTATAGCTGGCCAATGCCTCACTGACGTTCAGCACCGCGCCATCTACGGTGGGTATTGCCGCCAGCTTGGCCAGTTGTGCTGCGACAAATTCTGAATAAGCCGTGGCCAGGAACCAGGCACCCATCATCACGCCCATGATGCTGGGCACGGCCAGCTTGGTTACCGCCGATAGTCCTACTGGCGAGAGACAGAGTTCGCCGGTGGTGTGCAGCAGGTAGGCCAGCACCATCCAGTAGGCTGCGACCAACCCTGATTCTTCCGGCCTGGAGGCGCCGATGACCAGGGCACCAAAACCCAGTCCGGCCTGGGCGATACCCAGAGCAAACTTCACCGGCGTGCTGGGCTCCAGGCCGCGACGGCCCAGGCTGGTCCACAACCAGGCGAACAGGGGCGCGAACAGGAAGATGAACAAGGCGTTGAGTGAGCCAAATTGTGAGGCGGTGAGCTCCAGGCCCAGCAGGCGGCGATCCATTACCCGGTCGGCATACAGTGTCATCGAGGCTGCGCCCTGTTCAAACAATGCCCAGAACACCACCGTAGACATGGTCAGCACGATAAGCACCAGCATGCGGCTGCGCTCTATAGCATTGCATTTCACGGTGATAAACCACCCCAGTCCCGCCAGCACTGCCAGTGCCATTATATTGAGGGTGGCCCCCACTGCACCGTGAAATTGCAGCATTTGCCAGACGACGCCAACCCCCAGCAGACCACCCAGGTAGATGCTCAATTCCCGGTTTAACCCAAGGGCCGTTTTTTCCCGCAGCAGTTCCGGGCGCCCCGGTTCAGCGATGCCGCGCAGGTATTTCTGGCCGTGCAGGAATGTGGCCAATCCGATCAACATGCCGACGCCCGCGGCGCCAAAGCCGTAACCCCAGCCGTAGGTCTCACCCAGGTAGCCACACAGCAGGGTCGCGGCGAAAGCGCCAATATTGATGCCCATGTAGAAAATGGTGAAGCCGGAATCCCGTCGGGGGTCATCCTGGTGATATAGCTGCCCGACGATGGTGGAGATATTGGGCTTGAGAAACCCCACCCCGATCACGATCAGCGCCAGGGAGAAGTAGAATACCTGCAGGGCGCCCTCGTCGCGTACCACGTGCTGTCCCTGGTAGCGCGCCTGTTCACCCTCGAAAGCCATGCCCAGGTGACCCAGTACCAGTAGCATGCCACCAAACACCACGGCTTTGCGCATGCCCAGGTAGCGATCCGCAAGCAGACCACCGATAACAGGCATGGCATAGACCATGGCCGCGTAGCTGCCCAGTACCTCCAGACCGTTACTGTCGCTGAACAGGTGATACTTGGTGAGGTACAGCAGTAACAGGAACTTCATGCCGTAAAAAGAAAAACGTTCCCACATCTCCGTGGCAAAGCACACCAGCAGGCCGCGGGGATGGCCGAAGAACGCTGTATCGTCGCTGGGGGCGTGACCTGGCATCACAGTATTATTCATGGAGATCGTGGCAGCAGTTGCAGTGACACCATTATAAGGACTAATAGCCCGCGGAAGCACGCCCCGGGATTAACTCTTCGCCAATACGCTTGCCGCAGGGTGCGCAATGCGCGGCAACAGGGTATCCTTGCGCGCTTGCATTAACTGCCGCATCGCCTTGATCTACATGAATTTTGAGTCACCGTCATCCCTTGTCGCAGCCAGAATCTTCCTGGCCGCGCTCGCGTTACTGGCATCGGTATTGTTGGCCGGGTGCGGTGAGCCGCCCTGGAATAATCCCCATCCGCCGGCGGCGGACGAATTGCTCACCTACCAGTCGGTGATGACCCCCGCACCGCCAAAGCACCTGGATCCCGCAGTGTCCTATGCCTCTGATGAAGCCCTGTTCATCATGCAGATCTATGAACCCCCCATGGGCTACCACTTCCTGAAGCGGCCTTATGAGCTGCTGCCCACAGCACTGCAGGATTTTCCCCAGGTCAGCTACCTGGATGAACAGGGCGCGGAAGTCGCTCCTGGCGATCCGGCGATTGCGTTCAGTCGCTATACCTTGCGTCTGCGAGAAGACCTGCATTACCAGCCGCATCCGGCGTTTGCCCTGGATGCCGCGGGTGCGCCGCGCTACCTGTTCAATAGCGCTGCGGCGGGTGCGCAGTTTCGGCAGATACCGGATTTTCCCGAGACCGGAGACCGGGCGGTGCGCGCCCATGACTATGCCTACGCCATAAAGCGCCTCGCTGATCCCGATAATGCCTCGCCCATGCTGGGTTTTATGTCCCAGTACATTGTCGGCATGAAGGCTTTTTCCGAGGAGCTGGCCCAGGTGCCGCGCAATGGCGACTGGTTGGATTTGGGGGAGTACGACATGCAGGGACTGTCAGTCCTGGATGAGCGCACCCTCAGCATTACCATCATGGGGCGCTACCCGCAGTTCGTGTATTGGCTGGCCATGCCGTTCTTTTCGCCCATCGCTCCTGAAGTGGATCGTTTTTACCACAATCCCGGCTTTGCGCAGCGCAACCTAACCCTGGACTGGTGGCCGGTGGGTTCCGGACCTTTCATGATGGTGAAGAATGATCCCAACAGTGAGATCGTGCTGCAGCGCAATCCCAACTACCGGGCAGACTTTTTTCCCGGCGAGGGGGCACCGGGCGATCGCGAGGCGGGTTTTTTAGACGACGCCGGCAAGCCCATTCCTTTTATAGACAGGGCAGTGTTTCGCCTGGAGAAAGAGGTGTTGCCCCTGTGGACCAAGTTCCTGCAGGGTTATTACGATCGCTCCGGCGAGGTGCATGGCAATACCAACGGTGTGTTTGACCAGGCTTTTGTGGTGGGCCCGGACGGGGTGGAAGTCTCCGGTGAATTGAGTGAGCACAACATCACCATGTCTCCGGATGTGAAACCGGGCATCTATTACTACGGCTTTAATATGCGCGACCCGCTGGTGGGTGGTTATACCGAGGATAAGCGCAAGCTGCGCCAGGCCCTGCAGATTGCCTTTAGTACCGAGGAGTACCTGAACATTTTTTACAAGGGCAATGGCATTGCCGCCCACAACCTGATTCCGCCGGGTATTTCCGGACATATTGAGGGTGAGCAGGGTATCAACCCTTACGTCTATGACTGGGTCGACGGTGAGCCGCGGCGCAAGTCCATCGAGTACGCCAGGGAACTGCTGGCACAGGCGGGTTATCCCAATGGCCGCGATGCACGCACCGGCGAACCGCTGAAGATATTTATCGATGTGCAGTCCCAGGCCATCGGCAATACCTCCATGAACTGGATCGATCGCCAGTTTTCCCAGATCGGTGTGCAGGTTGAGTTTCGCCCTGCTGACTGGAGCCGCACCCGGGAAAAACTGCTCACTGGAAATACCCAGATATTTTCCCATGGCTGGTTGGCGGACTATCCGGACCCGGAAAATTTCCTGTTCCTGCTGTACGGCCCCGAGAGTCCACTGGAGTGCCAGTGTGACGGCTCCAACAACTCCAATTTCAAGCACGAGGAATACGACACGCTGTTTCGCCAGGTGCGGGTGCTGCCGCCGGGCGAAGAGCGCGACGCGCTGGTGGCTCGCATGGTGGATATCTACCGCCGCGAGGCGGTGTGGCTGTACGCGTTCTAT
>Ga0316191_10001002_pt1 | contig 19410 bp, 14 predicted proteins | sample Eddworburr2cm_MG_FD_204928 | JGI IMG/M metagenome (GOLD analysis project Ga0316191, IMG submission 204928) | Coastal sediment microbial communities from Maine, United States - Eddy worm burrow 2 cm | ecosystem: Environmental > Aquatic > Marine > Coastal > Sediment | place: USA: Maine... | reverse complement strand
CGTGGCGAACGCGCCGTCCTCCTGCAGGGCGCCGCGTTTGGCTACGCCATCGCCGTGATCGAAGGTCGCGAAGTCGAAGCGTTGCGCCGCCACGAATACCCCGGTGACGAAATCGCCGCCGCCGCCCGGAATGCCGAAGGGTGCGTTGTGGCAACCCGAGCAACCGTTGGAGTCCTGTGCGGAAACGCGGTTGAAGTTGTTCGGGAACTCGAGCGGCCTGCTGTTATCGGCGAGGGGCGCGCCGGTGCCGGTGGTCATCGGCCGGCCGCCGCCCTCGGCAGGCGTCCACATCGCTTCGAAGGCCAGCCGGCCGCGGCGCAGTAACTCATTGAGGTGCACTTCCTGCTCCTCACCCGCCTCGAGCCGTTCATAGACCGAGCGTTCCTCGCCGATCGCATCCGCCCATGCCGGCGACGCGGCCGCGACGCCGAACCCGACCAGCAGAGCAACCCGGCTCAATACCGTATGAAATAGCGTCATTGCTATACCCCCTGGCTAACGTGCTACGTACAAACGCTGGAGATGTCGGCCAGCCGGGCCGCCGCGAACGGCGACCCGGCGGCCTTTTCGCTACAGCACTCCGTCCGGACAATCGTCGTCCTGTTCCGGGCAGGCCAGGAATACCGCGAAAGAGTCGTTGAACGCGGGCCCGGCCGGGTTCGGGAAGTTCGTCGTGGTGAGGTCATTGAGCCACGACATGCCGGGGCCGATCGACGGGTGTTTGTCGATAACAAGGTGAATTTCGGCACCAAAACCGTTGCCCGCGTACAGGCCGTCCGGGTCCCCGGCCAGCATGAACAGGCCGTTCGGCAGCGGATGCGCCGGGATGACGAAATCCATATTGACCACGCCGCCACCTGCGGGCTTGCCGTTCTTCTTCAGCTGGCCGTCCGGCGCCGAGATCGCGCCGGTGCCGCTGAAAACCGAGCCGCCGACTTCGGCATTGCCGAGATCCATGCCGTTGCAGCCGTCTTCCCCGCAGGCTGCAGGATTATTGAACACGACGATCCACAAGGTGTACGGGTCGCCGGCGGTCGAGACCTGGGTCATGATGCGCCCGCGAATGCCGTCTTCGGTGCGCATCAGCCATGCAGCGCCCACGTAGCCCTTGTTCGCGCCGCTGGCGTCCACGACGTTGCTGGTCTGGTAGCGGCCGTGGTCGGCATATGCCGTCGCCGCCAACAATAGGGTGCCCAGCGATGTAATTAGAGCAGTTCTTGTCATTTTCATGGTGGGTTACCTCGTTACGTTGGTGTATTGCCCCCCTGGCTGCCGGTGTCGAACCGGAAGATGAACTGCAACGCTAGGCCGGGGCGCCGCCCGTGTAACGAAAAAACCATGAAATTTCTGCTATACGTTTATGAAACACCCCGAGACAGAACCCAGAAAAGGGGGGGACCATGTTAACGGCAGAGACTGCACATCGCATGTACCGCTTCGGCGAGTTCTCGCTGGACCTGGACCGTGGGACGCTGTATCGCGGGCAGCGCGAAATCCACCTGCGGCCGAAGGCATTCCGCGTGCTCAGAATCCTCCTCGAGAACAACGGCCGGCTGGTTTCGAAGGCGGAGCTGCACGATGCCGTGTGGAAAAAGTCGGTCGTCACCGACGACTCGCTCGCACACTGCATCGCCGATGTCCGCCGCGCGCTGGGAGACAGTGACTTCGAGATAATCAAGACGGTGCCGCGCCGCGGCTACGTCTTCGACCACGCCGTGAGCCACGAGATCACCGACCCGCCGGAGACGCCCCCGCAGCGCACTCGTTTCGTGTACCAGCTGGGTACCGTCGCCACCGCAGTGTTCGCGATCATCCTGCTGCTGCTCGGGGCCGGGCAGAGCGCCGAGACACCGGGCGCCGGGGATGAGGCCGGCGAGTATCTCCTGGCCACCACGACCGGGGTCGACCGGCCGGTCACCGATATCGATGCGTTCAACGAGTACGAGAAAGGGCGGTTCTTCTTCAAGCGGCGCGGCAAGGGCGATATCGAGCGAGCCGAAGCATGCTTCAAGGCCGCCCTGCAAGGCGACCCGGATCTTGCCGGTGCCTGGGTCGGGCTCGCCGGCGTTTATAGCGTCCGCATGGGTTACGGTGATCTCAGCCGCGAAACAGGCGTAGCGCTGCTCGGCGACGCCACCCGCCAGGCTATCCGGCTCGCGCCCGACAGTGCGGAGGCACACCTCAGGCGCGCCCATTACTACAACGTCCTCGGCAAAACGTCGCTGGCGCGGCAGCACATGGAGACCGCGATGGCGCTGGATCCCGACGACATCCTCGCTCTCGGCTGGGCCGCCGGCAATCACGCTCATCGCGGCCTGTTCGCCGAAGCCATCAAACTCCAGCGGCGCGCGGTCCAGGAAGATCCAACCTCGGCCCTGTCGCACCACAACCTCGTCTGGTTCCTGCTCGCAGGCGGTCGCAATGCAGAAGCGGCCGCAGCGGCCGAAGAGTACCGCGCGATCTACCCGCCGGGCCTCGGCGACGAGGGCGAGCTGTTCGTGGACGTGGAGATACTGCAGGGCAACTACGAGCAGGCACTCGTGCACGCGCGCGACATGGCGAATGGGCCGACGCGGGACCGAAATCTCGCGGTGATTCACCACGCACTCGGGCAGGAAGCCGAGGCCGACACCGCGCTGCGGCGTTTGCTGGCGGCCGGCGACGAGCAGGCCCGCGTCCACGCCGCTGAAGTGTTCGCCCAGCGCGGGGAAACCGACGAGGCCATGCGGTTGCTGGTCGATGTTCTGAAGGCGCCGGAGGGCGAGCTGCCGCACCAGCACCGGCTCCGGCATGACACCTTGTCATTGCTCTCCCCTTACCTGATCGGCTTGCGCTCCGATGCGCGCTGGCAGGCTCTGTATGCGGATGTGCTCGAAGCGCGGGAGTTTTCGACGCGCCTGGCGCGCGCGGGCAGTTCCGGGGTATCGGGAAGCAAGTAGCGGAGCGATCGGGTCCGGGGAGTTCGCGGCTCGGACCGCCCCAGCAATCATTCCGGTTGTTGTGGATTTAGCGATTTCCTCTCACGCATAATCCGGGGTATGTGCTCCCCGCCAACAACGCGGTTTTCGGCGCGATTCGTCATGCTCCTGGCGGCGGTCATCCTCGGCGCCTGCGCGAGCTACGAGCCGAAGCCGCTCGTCCTCGACGTGGACCTGCAGGGTGTCCAGACCAAGACCATCGACGAGGTCACGGTCTCGGTCGCCATCCTGACCGACGAACAGGCTGAGCAGCACTTCGGCGTGGACTTTGCGCTCCACGGACTGCAGGCCCTGTACATCAAGGTCCGCAATGAGTCTTCGCGCCGGCTCTGGTTCATCCGCAACACGGTCGACCCCGACTTCTACTCGCCCGATGAGGCGGCCGTATTATTGAAGGGCGCCCTCCCCGGCGACGACTTCGATGCACTCCGCCAGCACCTCCGGGACGAGTCGATTCGCATACAGCATCAGCCGTTGACCATCACGGAAGGCTTCCTGTACCTGCCGCGGGTCGAGGGCGGCCGCTACGTCGATGTCCGGCTCGGCGGGGATGTTTACGAGTCGGACGAGGAAGACGAGCTGGAGGCGGGATGGCTCAACGAGCTGCGCTTCGGCTTCGCCGTACCCCTGCCGGACGGCCTGTTCGATTACGAGAGGCTCGACGCGGCCCACACCTATGGCGACGTCATGCTGCCCGACATCGAGGACCCGGAGATACTGCGCGAGCACCTCGAAGAGCTCCCCTGCTGCGCCACGGATAACGACGGCAAAAAGATGGGCGACCCGCTGAACGCGGTGCTCGTCGGCGACTCGCAGGACGTGCTGACCGCCCTCAGCCGGAGCGGCTGGTCGTTCACGCACCGCATTTCCATTTCCACCGTCGGGCGCATTGCCGGCGCCGCGCTGAGCGGCGACAGCTACCCGGTAGCGCCCGTCAGCAACCTGTACCTGTTCGGCCGCAAGCAGGACTTCGCGCTGCAGCGGGCGCGACCCAAGATCTCGCAGCGTAACCACACGCGCTTCTGGCTCGCGCCCTTCACGTTCAGGGGCAGCCAGGTCTGGGTCGGGCAGGTGAGCCGCGACATCGGCATCAAGGTAACGCCGGAATCCCCCACCCTCACGACACACATCATCGATCCCGAGGTCGATCTCACTCGCGAGTACCTGTTGCACAGCCTGCTCGATGCCGGGCTCGTTGCCGGTTTCGGCTTCGTGAAGGGCAGTACGTACGCCACGCGCGACGAACCGGCGGTGAACCTGTCGGACGATCCGTACTTCAGCGACGGCCTGCGCCTCGTGATCGCGCTGTCGCCACACCCGCGCCCTTACCATGAAGTCCGCAGCATGCACTGGGAGCAGTCGGTCGCGCCCACCGCCGAGACCCAGAGCGAGTCGGCCGAGCGTTACGTGCGCCCGGTGGAGAAAGAGTGAGAGAGGATCCGGCGGCCTGTTCGAACGTGAATTGCAGGCCGCGGTCGGGGAACCGCTCCTACTTTATCGCGAGCCGGTCGTGAACCCTGGCGACGCCGTTCACCGACTCGGCAGCCGCAACGATCTCCTTCTGCACGGTGTCCGAGCCGACAAAGCCACTCAGGATCACCTCGCCGTTGCGTACATGGGTCACGACGCCGACGGCGTCGCCGAACCCGGACACTTCGGCGATCTTCAGCTTCACCTGTGCATGGATGGTCTGGTCGTCGATGGTGCGGCCGACGCTGCGTTTGCCCGCCATGACGACCATGGCGTCGTGCACGTCGTTAACGCCGTCCGTGTCGCCGGCGATTTTCAACGCCGCTGATCGCGCCTCGTCGGACGGTACGTAGCCGCTGATCTGCACCGCGCCTTTATACACTTCGACGTTCACATCGGCTGCGCTTACGTCGTCACTGTCCGCCAGCGCGGCTTTGACAGTCACCGCGATCGTCGTGTCGTCGACGGTCTCGCCCGTCGAGCGCTGCGCATTCGAAACCGTCGCGGTCGTCATGATGGCCAGGGCGAGGGCCAAAGCAACTAACATTCTTTTCATTACACGAACTCCCTTTACAGCTGGTAAATGACAAGCGCGCCTTGTCCGGTCCGGGGGGCGTCGATATTATCATGTGCGCCTGAAAGCGCTACTGCTGAGAAGGGTCGCGGTTCTCGGCGCGACCATGGGTCGATATATGAGAACTTCGCTTTTGTCTTTGCTGCTGCTGGTGCTGGTGAGCAGCGCGACACACGCAAGCACCGAACTGCCGCCCGGCGACCGCCCGGTTGTCGTGAAAGCGGGCTTCATGCTGTACGACGTGAACGAAATCGAGGAGTCCACCGAGACATTCGAGTTCGAGGGTGCCCTGCTCCTGAGCTGGCACGATCCCAGGCAGGCGTTCGATGCTGCAGCGGAAGGTGTCACCGAGCGCGTTTACAAAGGCAGCTACCAGTACACGGAGCTTTACGACGGCTGGAAGCCACAGGTGTTCCTCGCCAATGAGTCCGGTTCGCTGGATCGGCAAGGAGTCGTGTTGCGCATCGAGCCCGACGGTACCGTCTGGTACGTCGAGGAAATCGACGCCGTCGCCGAGTCGCCGATGGACCTGCGCTTTTTCCCATTCGACGAGCAGCTGCTGCAGATTCACTTCAAGTTTCTCGGCTATGGCATCGACGCGGTGCGCTTCGAGCCGGTCGAGGACTACTCCCGGCTGTTGCCGCAGCGAGGAAGCGCCGTCGGTAATGCCGGCTGGTCGATCGGCGGCTATAACGTGTCGGCCGGCGAGGATCGGTCTGCGATCGCCGGTCCGCAAGCGGTCGGCCAGGGTTCGACGCTGCGCATCGAGGTATTGGCCGAGCGCCGCGCCGGCTACCTGATCCGGGTCGTCGTGCTGCCGCTCATGCTGATCGTCGCGCTGAGCTGGGTGATCTTCTGGATGGACCGCGAGAGCCTCAGCAATCGCATCAACATCTCGTTCATCGCACTGCTCACGGTGGTCGCGTTCCAGATCATGGTCGAGCAGGCGCTGCCGGCGATCCCGGACCTGACCCTGATGGCCGGCTTCCTCGCCATCAACTACCTGCTGCTCGCCGCGACTATCGTCATCAATATTCGGGTCGACCAGCTCGACCGCGCAGGGCGACAGGCCGAGGGCGACGTACTCGACCTGCGCTGCCGCTGGCTGTTCCCGCTGCTGTATTTCGTCGTGTCGCCGATTGTCCTCGTCGCCGTGATGGCAGCCCTGTAGGAGCGGGCCTCGGCCCGCGATTTCCTACATATCGAAGGTCTCGGCGATCTCGATCGTGCCGTTGTGCGGGCAGCCCTTCGCCTTGGCGATGGCGTCGTCGAGGTCCGACGCCTCGATGAGGCTGTAGCCGCTCGCCGGGTTGGATCCGCCATCGTCAGTCACCGAGCCATCCGGGTGGACCGTGCTCGACTTGCCCACCGGGTTGCCGCCGTCGACCACCGCGCTGCCCATCGAGCCCAGCCAGTTGCCCCAGGCGTCCATGACCTCTGCGGCCTCCTCGTCGCTCTTCGGGTTCTCGCCGCCGTGATACAAAAACAGGTATTTCGCCATGGTTTTCGCTCCTTTCCTTATGCGTTTCGGGAGTAAAAATGTAGGTTACAACCAATTGGATCCCGGTTGTTCCCGTATATTCTCCATTTTCGGCACTGCTTTATTGTGTATATTGCACAATAATGAGGGTCCGACCCGATTATCAGCTGAAGCGCCTCGAGGAGGCCGGCGTCGTGCCGGCCGTGCAGGCGCCACTGCTGGCCGATGCCGGGCGCGCCATCGCCGAGCTCCGCCAGGCCGTGCTCGCCGAGGCGCCCGCGTTCACTGAATCTGGCAATCCCGAGGTGGTACCGGAGCTCGAAGCGCACCTCGACGCCCACGTCCGGGAGGTCTGCCGGCTGCTCGGCGGCGGCCTGCCGGCCGACCTCGACTTCGTGCGCAAGCACGCCGAGCGGTGCGCCGGCCAGAAGTTTCCCCTGGATGCCCTGCTGCAGAGCTACCGCATCCTGCAGCGCACGCTCGCCAACTGGATCCGCGACGCCGCGCTCGAGGTCGCCAACGAGTCCGCGCACCTGCGCCATGTCGTCGCCGCGGTTACCGATTTCGTCATTGAGTACACGGGCACCGCCGGCAGCCTGCTCACCACCGAGTACGTACATCACACCCGGCGCCTGGCCGAAGCCGAGGCCGATCGGCGCAGCGCACTGTTGAATACCCTGCTCGACGGCTACGACGAATCCGACCGGGTCGCAGCCGGCCTGCTGCGCCGCGCCGGCTACCTGCAGCAGCGCCAGTCCTACTGCGTAGCCCTCGCCCGCTCCGTCGATCCGGGCGAGATGGAGAGCACCCCGCGGGCCCAGCGCATGGCCGACGCCATCGGCGAAATACTCCGCCCCGCCGCCGTGCGCAGCATCGTCGGCATCCGCGACAACCACGTCGTCGCGATCCTCTCGGCCACGCGCCGCACCTCCGGATGGACGGTGCCGCACACGAGCGTCGCCGACCGTGTCTATCCGGCACTCAGGCGAGTCGGTCCCGCTGCTTTGATCGGCCTCAGCAATGACGTTCCGTCCACCTCGCACATCCCGAAGGCGGCGAACGAGGCAAGACTCGCGCTCGACTTCGCGAGCGTCTGCAATCGCGTCGCACGTTACTCCGACATCTCTCTCCGGCAGATGCTGATCACCCGCGCGCGCAGTGCCGGCCCGTCGTCACGGCCGGCCTGGGCGGAGGACCTGGCCGCCGAGGACAGGCGCGGCGTGCTCGCGGCAACGCTGCGTGCATATGCCGACTGCAACATGAATGCGCAGAAGACCGCCGAGCTCCTCGGCATCCACCCGAACACCGTGTACTCGCGCATGCAGAAGATCGAGCGGGTCACGGACATGAACGCATTACAGTTCCATTCGCTCAGCGAGTTATTGCTCGCGCTCGACCTGTAGGAACGGGCCCGGGCCCGCGATCGATCTCCGATCAGAAGCCGACGTCGATGCCCAGCATCACGCCATCGAAGCCGTAGTTTATTTCCTGCTTTTCGTCGGCGGCGTTGATGGTGATGTCGCCATCGAAATAGTTAATGCCGAATATAAGCCCGACGTTCTTGTTGAAGTCGTACTTGGCGCGAATGCTCGACTCGGTAATCACCGCCCGCACGTCGCTGACGTCGCCGGCAACGAACGCGGCGCGCGCGCCGAACGACCATTTGTCGGTCAGCGCGAACCAGGCATCGATCCCCGCCAGCGGGATCGGCGCAAACTGCTCGATCGTGCTGCTGTATGTGCCGGACTCGATAACCTCGCCGTCGAGCGATACCTGGCCGATCGCATCGAACTGGTACTCGAGGTCGATCGCCTTGATGCCGAAGGATGCGAACACGAACGCGCGCGAATCCTGAAACACGGTGTAGTTGTACTTCAGCGCGTAGAAACGGGTGTCATCCGTGAGCGTGGCGCGGCCGTCCAGCCTGAGGTCGTCGAAGTTCCGGTCGATCGCGATCAACTCGGAGTCGCGCCGTACCGAGAAGTAGCCGAAGCCCAGGCCGTGTTTCGGCGACGGCCGCCAGTAGCCATAGACGATCGGCATGACCTTCGTCTCCGGCAGCTGCAGCGTCCCTTCGGCGTCGAGGAACACCGACCTGCCGGTCTCGCGGTCGGTGATCTTGAGATTGGTGTCGAAGCGCATCAGGCCCGCCGCGATCCCGACCGACAGCGTACGACCCAGCATCAGTGAATTCGGGTCGTCGAAATCCTGTGCTGCCGCAGGCATGCACAACAGCGCAGCGAGCAGGATAAGAGCCGTGCTTTTCGCGTTCATGTCCATCTTGATAGCGGACCTCCTTGCCCGGGGTCAACTCTTGTCGCAATCGCGCGTCGAGGCGCGCGATCAATCCCGGCTGCGAATCCTGGTACCGTCGCTCACCCGGTCGCTCGGGTGCAACACCACGGTCTCGCCCGCCGCGACGCCCTCGCGTATCTCCGCAAGCACGCCGTTCTTCTGCCCGACCTCGACGTGGCGCAGTACCGCCCGGCCGTCTTCCTCGACGAACAGCGCCCACTGCTCGCCGTCCCTGAAAAGCGCCGTCAGCGGTACGGCGAGCACGTCTTCCGAGTCCCAAAGCACGACCCGCGTCTCCACCTGGTAGCCGTGACCCAGCCGTTCCCAGCCGTCCTCGCGCACGAAGTCGACGATCACGTTGACGCGTTGCTCCTCGATACCGAGTGCCGAGATCTTCAGGAAACCGAACGGTTCGACGAGACGCACGCGCCCCTCGAGCGGCTGCGCGCCGCCCCAGTTGTCGATGATGACGCGCTGCCCGGCTTCGATCTTCACCGCATCCATGGACAGGTAATCGACCACGATCTCGAGATCCTTCGGGTCGCCGATCTTCATCAGCACGTCGCCCTCGCGCACGACGCGCTCGCTGCGATCCGTAATCTGCAGGATGCGGCCGCTGACCGGTGCCGTGATCGGTATGCAGTCGCACACCTCCTTCGGTCCCTGGGTCTCCAGTGGCGACACGAGCTGAGCCCGTGCGACTTCCAGCTCGTAGCTGCGTACCTGCAGCGCCGCGCGAGCCGTATCGAGCCCCGCGTGGCGTGCTTTGAAGTCGCGCTCGGCGCTATCGAGGTCGCGCTTCGACACGCTGCCTTCCTTGACCAGCTCCTGCATACGCGCGTATTCCGCGCGCGCAAACTCGTACTGCGCCTGGGCATCCTTCACCGCGGCCGCGGCAAGGTCGCGTGCAGCCTCGGCGGCCTGGATGGCAGCACGCGCCTGCGCCTCGCTGCGCGGGTCGAGGAAACTCGGGTCGCCGGGTTCGATCTGCGCGAGCACGGTCTCGTTCGCCGTGACCGGATCGCCGACCAGCCAGTTGATGCGCTGCACGCGGCCGCTGACGGGCGCCGACAGCGTGTAGACGTCGTGCACGCGCGTCTCGCCCTCCTCGTCCAGTGTCACCACCATCGGCCCGGGCTCGACCTCGACGAGATCGACCATCACCGCGCGCGGCATGAAACTGAAAACCAGCGCGATCACGATGATCCCGGCAACGGCGGCCCAGATGACGATGCGCTTGCTGTTTGCGGTCACGGTCTACTCCCTGGTCTTCAATACTTCAATGAGGTCGAGGTGATCGAGGCGGTGACGCACGACGAGTGCCGACAGTATCGTCGCGGCAAGCGCGATGACGATCGACAGGCCGTAGGTCGCCGGCTTGATCACCAGCGGAACCCGGAAAAGCTCGGTCTTGAAGGTCGCGGCCATCAGTTCCGACAGGCCCCAGCCGAGCAGGCAGCCGAAGGGCAGCGCGGCAACGATCAGCAGGCCGACCTCGGCGAGCAGGATGTAGGAGATCTCGCCGCGGCTGAATCCCAGCACGCGCAGGGTCGCGAGTTCGCGGCCGCGTTCCGAGAGCGAGATGCGCGCGCTGTTGTACGACACGCCGAAGCCGAGCGCACACGCCAGGCCCGAGAACAGCGTGATGAACACCATGATGTTCTCGACGAGCGTATCGTAGAACGAGTCGATCGCAGCCCGGCGCAGCATCACGGCGGATACCAGCGGCAGCTCCTTGAGCTTCGCATAAAACGCGGCCTCATCACGCCGGTCGATGAGGATGTTCAGGTACTCGGTGCTCGGGCGCTCCTTCAGCAGGCGGTTCAGCGCATCGATGTCCATGAACGCCGGCATCGCGATGTAGGTCTCGATGAGCTGCACGACGGGCAGCACGACCTCCGGCCGGCGCCCCTCGAGCACCTCTATCCTCACCGAATCCCCGGCCGACACGCCGAGCTTCTCGGCGAGCACGGTGCCGAGCACCAGGCCGCCAGGCGGTACCGGCACCACGCGCCCGGTCCCGTCGTCGAAAATCGGCTGTAGCCACGCGTCGTGTCTCAGTCCCGTGACCGAGCCGCGGTGCGTGATCGGTCCCACCGAGAAGTTCGCGCCGACGATGCGCATGGGCTCCACGGCAAGCACACCCGGCAGGTGCTCGAAGTCACGCACGATGGTGTCGGACTGCGGCTCGGCGAGCCCGATGGTCGCGTCCTGGTGCTGGGCGTGGAAAAAATAGCTCTCGGCCAGGTAGTCGAGCGAGTCGTGCCACTGGATGGCGAGGATCAGCAGCCCGATCGACGCCGCGACGCCCGCCATCGTGAGCAACGAACGTGCCGGCGAGCGAATGATGTTGCGCACGATGATGCGCGAACCCTGGTCGAGCCAGCGCGCCACGCGTGTATCCGACCACCGCACGCGCCGGAACACGGCCGGGGCCGGCGGGTTCATGGCCTGGGCCGGCGGCAGCCCCGCAGCGCGGCTCACCGCGCCCGCGGAACCGAGCAGCGCCGCTGCGAGGCTTACGCCGATGGCGATCGACATGGCGGAGGTGCTGGGCCGGTACAGCAGCATCGGGAAGCGGAACAGGTCGGTATACATGCGCGTGTTGATGAGACCAAGCCACGTGCCGGCCGCGATGCCGATGATGCTGCCGACGGCCACGATGCCGACCACGAACCTGGCGTAGTGCAGGCCGACTTCCATGCGCGAGTAGCCGAAGGCCTTCATCAGCCCGATCTGGCCGCGCTCGGTCGCAACCAGCCGGCCCAGCACCATGTTGGTCAGGAACGCGGACACCACGAGGAAGAGCGTCGGCAGGATCATCGACATCGTCCTGAGCTGCTCCATCTCGTTCATCACGAACCAGTTGGAGAGCTGGTCCTTGCGCGCGATGGTGCCGACGCTGCCGTAGCGCTCGAGCAGCCGGTCCAGCTGCTGCAACACCTGGCTTACGTTCGCGCCACGCTCGAGATCCAGCGATACGCTGTTGAAAGCACCCTTGAGGTCGCAAGCGGACGCCAGTGTCTCGTGCTCCATCCACAGGATGCCGAAACGTTTGTCGTCGGCCATCAGCGCGCCCGGGCCCAGCGCGTAAACGAATTCCGGCGACAGCGCGGTGCCGACGATGCGCAGCTCACGGCGCTTGCCGTTGATGATCACGACGATCTCGTCGCCGACCGTGAGCCCGTGCGCCTCCGCGAAAGGCTCGTTCAACACGACCTCGTCCTTGCCTGCCGCCTCCGGCAAACGGCCGCTGCGCACGACCAGTTGGTTCAGCACGGGCTGCCGTCCGGCCGGCACGGATACGATCTCGCCCATCACGGGCTCCGGGAACCCCTCGATGTCCACCGTCGCGTAACGCAGCACGCGTGTCTGCACCGTGCGCACACCGGGCAGATCCGCGATGCGCTGCTCGACGCTGTCGGGCGCGCGTTTCAGGAAGGCAAACACGTCGCCGAACCGATAGCGTTCGTAGTACGCGGCCGTGGTCTCGTCGAGCGCCTCGAGGGTCGACAGCGACATGATGAGCGCGGCGATGCCGGCCGCAATGACCATGCCGATCGCGATAACCTGGCCGCGGAGGTGCCACAGGTCGCGGACGACTTTGCGGTCGAGTGCGCGCATCACCAGGCCAGCTCCGCTGCCGAACGGCGTTCGGTGTTCTCGTCGATGTTCGCGACCTTGCCGTCGGCGATGTGCAGCACGCGATCCGCCATCGAGCCGATCACCGTGTTGTGGGTGATGACGGCCGTAGTCGTGCCGAGTTCACGATTGACCTGGTTGATGGCCTCGAGCACGAGGATGCCGGTCTTGCTGTCGAGGGCGCCCGTCGGCTCGTCGCAGAGCAGGAGCTCCGGCTGTTTCGCGATGGCGCGCGCGATCGCGACGCGCTGTTGTTCGCCGCCCGAGAGCTGTGCGGGGAAATGGTGGCGGCGCTCGCCCAGGCCCACGATGCCGAGCGCCTCGGCGGGCTCGAGCGGGCGCTTCGCGATCTCGGTCACGAGCGCGACGTTCTCCTCGGCCGTGAGGCTCGGGATCAGGTTGTAGAACTGGAACACGAAGCCGACATGATCGCGACGGAAACGCGTCAGTTCGGATTCGTCGGCGCCAGTCAGCTCGTGATCGCGGAAACGCACGGTGCCCGACGTCGCCGTGTCGAGCCCGCCGATGATATTCAACAGCGTGGATTTACCCGAGCCCGAAGGTCCGAGGATGACGACGAGCTCGCCCTCGTAGAGATCGAGGTCGGCGCCGCGCAGCGCATGCACCTCGACCTCTCCCGTGCGGTAGATTTTGGTGAGGTCTCGGGCGGTCAGGGTCGTGGTCATAGCAGCGCTCCTGCTGCACCACAACATTGCGCCCCGGGTGCCGGGGACTTCAATCCGCAGAATCCCTCATGCGGGTCGCGGTTCGAGAAGCGCTCCTACAGATTCCGGTACGGCGCGTAGCTGTAATACTTCGGCTGGCTGTCCAGGCGTATGTGCAGCCACGCCACCCCGCCGCCGGCCGTGCTGAGCCAGATCGGCCGCTCGCCGATTCTGCGCAGCATTTCCTGCGCCGTTCTGTGCCACAAAGCCCTTACCTGCTCTTTCGGGGCATTACGAAGAAACGCCGCGAGGTGCGGATAATGCCCGTCCGGTCCCCGCGGGCATGGCACGACGAGGATTGCATCGCCGCCTAGATTCGGGAACACGATTGCGTCCGCGTCCGGGGCGTTCTCGAAGTGCGACGCGAACGGTGCCCGTTCCGCGGCAAAGCGCGCCAGCACCGGCGCCTCGATCAGCACGAACTCGGCGTCGTCATCGAGCGTTGCACGAGTCAGCGGCGGCAGCTCCCAGCAAAATGCTGCGCCCTCGAAATCCGCGAGGGTGCAGCATAACCAGTCGGTGAATGGCTCGTCGGAGGCGAGCCGCTCGAAGAACTGCCGGAACGACACGGGCGCATCATCCTCGACGACCCGGTATTGCCGTCCGGACCGGATATCGCTTGTTTTTGTCGCATACATGCAACTGGATAATTGCACGTATTAGGGTGTGGTCGGAAATACTGTAAACTCGCTGTAAAGCACTGCCACAAGAAGCAGATGAGAGGACTCCGCCGCTACCAGTTACTCGTAGTGCTGGCGCTTGCCGCCGCAATGGCGGCATGTGGCGGCAGAGCCTACCTGTACGAACCGGTCGCCTCGGGCTACTTCCTCTCGGCGGCAGAAAGGCAATCGGAAGGCTCTATCCAGGTCTCCGCCGCCATACCCGGGCGCGAGGAGACCGAGCGGATTTTCGGCATCGATCTCTACGACCAGGGCATCCAGCCGGTCTGGCTGCAAGTCGAAAACTCCGGTGACGCTCTCGCCCGCTATGCGCCCGTCAGCACCGACCCGGAATACTTCGCACCGCTCGAGGTCGCCTACATCAACCGCCGCGGCTACTCGAAAGAGGCGCGCAAAGCGATGGACGAGCGCTTCCACAATCTCGCCATGCCCCGCTACATCGCCGCGGGCAAGATCCGCTCGGGTTTCGTCTTCACCCACGCCGACCCGGGCGCGAAAGGCTTCAACGTGGATGTCTTCAGCGGCGGCGAGTCGCACAGCTTCACGTTCCTGCTGCGGGTGCCCGGATTCGAGCCCGACTACGCGCAACTCAAACTCCGCGAGATGTACGCGGGCGATGAAACCCCCGATTACGATGAGGAGGCGCTCAAGGAGCCGATCAGGAACCTGCCGTGCTGCAGCGCCGACGAGCGAGGCGAGGTGTCGGGCGAACCGGTCAACCTCGTACTGGTCGGCGAGGGCGAGGAATTGCTGCGGGCGTTACTGCGCAGCGGCTGGCGCGAAACGTCGGTCCAGGAAGCGGCTGCGCTGGAGCCGCAGTTTCTTTACGGCAGGAAACAAGACGCGATTTTCCGCTATGAGGCCGTCGGCGGCGACAGTTTCTACGAGCTACGATTCTGGAAGGCGCCATTCAGGACCGGCGACGACGAAGTCTATGCCGGCCAGGCGAGGCATTTCTATCGCTGGATCGGCAGCGTCAACCGGCTCGATGCGGACGTCGACAACGCCCGCAGTTTCGCCGCACAGAAATTCCTCTATGGCCAGACCATCAAGTCGGTCGCCTGGCTATCTGGCGCGGAAGTCGTGCCGGTGACGAACTTCTGGGACGCACTCTTTAATACGCCCTACTTCACCGACGGCTACCGCATCGTGCTGTGGCTGTCCGCGGAGCCGCTGTCGACACTGGATATCTCCGTGAAGACCTGGGATACGCCACCGGCCTGGATGCAAGAATGACCACGGCGTCCGCTCTTCAGACCACGACCCGGCTGGCGGCAACGCTGCTCGTGTTGCTGCTGGCGGGCTGCGCATCCGGTTTCGATTTCAAGTCGGTGGAGTCCGTGCCGTTTCGCGAGCGTGCCCTCACCCAGGTTGAAGACGGTGTCCGCGTAACCGCAGCGGTGCCCGACAAGAACGAGACGCGTGAGCTGTTCGGCATCCCGCTCTATAAAAAGGATGTACAGCCGGTGTGGATCGAGATCGAGAACATGACGGAGCAGCCGGTCAGCTTCTTGCCGTTCGGTGTCGACCCGGATTATCACACGCCGCTCGAGATTGCCTCGCTGACCCGCAGCGACAAGAAACGCCAGGAAGCGGAGCAGCAACTCTTCCGCAACAGCGTAAACCTGTGGGTCGGGCCGGGGGATACCCGCTCCGGGTTCATCTTCACGAACGCTGACGAGGGCACCAAGGCGTTCAACGTCGATCTCTTCAACGACGACCGGCACTGGGCGTTCACGTTCTTCATCCCGGTCCCCGGTCTCGCCGTCGACCACTACGACGTCGACTTCCGGGCAATTTACCCCGAAGAGAAATTCACACACTTCACCGACCCCGCGGCGTTCATCGAGGCCCTCGAGCAACTACCCTGCTGCGTCGTCGACTCGAAAGGTGAGAACACGGGCGATCCGCTGAACCTCGTCATAATCAGCAACCCACGGGATCTGTATTACGCCGTCATCCGCGCCGGTTGGGACGAAACAGAGACCGTGACGGCCGCCTCCGGCTGGAAGACCGCGGCGTCCTTCTTCTCCGGCGGTGCGTATCGCTACTCACCGGTAAGCAGCCTCTATCTTTTCGACCGCAAGCAGGACGTCGCGCTGCAGAGCATACGCGAGAACATCCACGAGCGTAATCACTTCCGCCTGTGGCTCGCACCCATGATGTTCAAGGGGCAGACCGTCTGGATCGGGCAGATCAGTCGCGACATCGGTGTGCGTTTTACACGGAAGACCATCACCACGCACAAAATCGATCCGGACGTCGACGAGACCCGGGAGTTCCTCGTCGAGAACCTGGCCTACAACCAGGTGCTCGCGAAATTCGCCTATGTCGGCGGCGTTGGTGAGACACCGATTGACCAGCCCCGGGCAAATCTGACGGGCGACCCCTGGTTCACCGACGGGCAGCGTGTCGTGCTCTGGATCGCGTCGGAACTCACCAGCCTCGACGACATCGAGTACGTGGACTGGAGCGGGTTCGCTGACCAGCCGCGGTAGCGGTTCGATAAGCGCCCCTGCCGCGAGAGCTGGCCCGGGCCCGCAAACCCGTTGCGCAACTCGCTGAAAAGACCCCGGGCATAAGCCTCAACTCAAAGATGAAGTTAATCTTAGAACTTCGCTTATGCCCGCGGAACTTGTACGGGACTTGCTTGTCGGCGGGCGTTGTGCTGTCGCAACAAATCGAGCAACTGCGCGGCTTTCAGCATCCTGTTTCAAAAAAGCGACGCTAATCACCCCTTGTTATAAGGCCTGTTGCTCTTTGGCAACAATCCGTTTCCTTTACCCGCCTGTTGCGTAACCGTAGTTTCGGCCCATCGATCGCACGTGGGTTCATTCCAGCCTGTGATGTACCGCAAGACCATAAAGCCACGGAATGTCGTCCGGCATTGCGGGGCAAAACAGCGGCCGGGGGAGCCATCCACAGGCGATCGCAACGTCAACTCACAAAGGAGACATGACAATGTCAACGTCCACTGACCGGAACGGGCATGTGTCCAAAGCGGTGAAACTGGCCCTCATGGCCGGATCGCTGCCTTTGGTTGCATCCCAAACGGCATTTGCTCAAGAGGAAGAAGGCGCGGCTGAGCTCGAAGAGATCACCGTAACGGGATCGCGTATCCCCGCCCGTAACCTCATCAGCTCCAGTCCTGTAACGACACTCAGTTCCGACGAGATTTCGTTCCAGGGCGTCACGCGTATCGAGGACATGCTCAACCGCCTGCCGCAGGTGTATGCGGACCAGACGTCCACGCTGGCCAATGGCGCAACGCAGACGGCAACGGTCGACCTGCGTGGCCTCGGCTCCACCCGCACGCTGGTGCTGGTCAACGGCCGGCGGCTGCCGGCAGGTTCTCCGCAGCAGGCCGCACTCGGCGCCGACCTCAACCAGATCCCCTCAGCGCTCATCGACCGCGTCGAAGTACTGACGGGCGGCGCTTCCGCGACCTACGGTTCGGACGCGGTTGCCGGTGTCGTCAACTTCATCACCAAGCGCGACTTCGAAGGTTTCGCGCTCGACTACCAGTACTCGTTCTACCAGTCGAAGAATGACAACGACATCCTGGACCTGTCCCGGGACGTTGGTTTCGACCTGCCCGAGGAAGACGTCACCGACGGTTTCACGACCGACGTGTCGGTGATGATCGGCGCCAATGCCTCGGATGGCAATGGCAACGTCACGTTGTATGCCGGCTATCGCGAGATCGACCCGGTGCTGTCGGGCTACCGCGACACCAATAACTGTGCGCTCGGTGGCGATTCGCCCTCCGAATGGACCTGCGGCGGTTCGTCGACCATCCCGAACGGCCGCTTCACGGACTTCGGCGTACTCGACCCGAACAGCTTCGACTTCGAGCTTGCCGACAGCGACCAGTTCGTACCATACAGCACGCTGTACAACTACCAGCCGCCGAACCACCTGCAGCGCCCCGACGAGCGCATTACGGTCGGCGCACTCGGCTACTACCGCTTCAACGATGCGTTCGAGGTCTATGCCGAGATCTCCTACATGGACGACAAGAGCGTCGCGCAGATTGCCCCGTCGGGTGCCTTCTTCGTGACCAACTCACTGTCCTGCGGCAACCCGCTGCTCTCTGCGCAGCAGTTCGACCAGCTTTGCGGCCAGTTCGGACTGACCACCGCAGACACGCAGACGGTCTACATCGGCCGGCGTAACGTCGAAGGCGGCTTCCGCCAGGATACGCAGCGCAACACCGCCAACCGCATCGTTGTCGGCGCACGCGGCGAGATCAACGACGCCTGGTCGTACGACGTGCACGGCAACTTCGGGCAGGTCGCACACGCGCAGACCTACCTGAACGACCTGTCGGTCACGCGTATTGCGCGCGCCCTCAACGTGGTCGATGACGGCAGCGGCAACGCGGTCTGCCAGTCGGTCCTCGACGGCAGCGACCCGGCCTGCCTGCCATGGAACGTCTTCCAGGAAGGCGGCGTGCAGCCCGGCGACCCGGTACTGAGCTACCTGACGCTGCCGCTGTTCGCGACGGGCGAGACCTCGAACGACATCCTGAGCGGCTACGTCACCGGCGACCTCGGTGCCTACGGCATCCGGCTGCCGACAGCCGATACCGGCCTCCAGATCGTCGGCGGTTACGAGTACCGCCAGGAGAAGCTGCGCTTCGACCCGGACATCGGCTTCCAGACCGGCGACGGTGCCGGCCAGGGTGGCGCAACGACGCCGGTCAGCGGTTCGTTCGCGGTCAACGAGCTCTTCTTCGAGGCCCAGGTACCGCTGTTCGAAGGCTACGACCTCGCGCAATCGGTCAACCTCAACCTCGGTTACCGCTACTCGGACTACAACACGAACCAGACGACCGATACCTACAAGGGCGCATTCGACTGGTCGTTCAACGACCAGATCCGCCTGCGCGCGAGCTACCAGCGCGCGGTTCGTGCGGGTAACGTCCGCGACCTGTTCCAGCCACAGGGCCTGAACCTGTTCGACATGCCGGAAGATCCTTGCGGTCCGTCGCAGCTCGCCACGCTCGAGCAGTGCGTGAACAACACGGGCCTGCCCGCGGCATTGTACGGCAACCCGGGTCTCGACAGCCCCGCGAACCAGTACAACTTCCTGCAGGGCGGCAACCCGGACCTCACGCCCGAGGAGTCCGACACGATCTCCTTCGGCGGCATCTGGTCACCGGCGTTCATCGACGGTCTCGTCGTCAGTGTCGACTACTTCAACATCGAAGTAACCGACGCCATCTCGACAGTGCCGCAGCGTTTCACGCTGGACCAGTGCCTGGAATCCGGCGATCCCACCTTCTGCGACAACGTCGTGCGCGCACCGGGCAGTGGTTCGCTGTGGGTCGGAACGAGCGGCTATATCATCGGCACGAACGTCAACATCGGCAAGTTCGAGCGCGAAGGCGTCGACCTGCAGGTCGGTTACAACATTCCGATCGGCGATATGGGCGACCTCGACTTCTCGCTGGTCGGCACCGCGCTGATGACCGCCAACACGCAGCCGACGCCGGCTTCCGCCGTGGTCGAGTGCAAGGGCGTCTGGGAGAACGGCGACTGTATCGGCGCGTTCCCGGAATGGG
>Ga0316191_10001001_pt1 | contig 19432 bp, 21 predicted proteins | sample Eddworburr2cm_MG_FD_204928 | JGI IMG/M metagenome (GOLD analysis project Ga0316191, IMG submission 204928) | Coastal sediment microbial communities from Maine, United States - Eddy worm burrow 2 cm | ecosystem: Environmental > Aquatic > Marine > Coastal > Sediment | place: USA: Maine... | reverse complement strand
CTGAATCCCTATAAGACCTATGCCAAAGCAGAATTTACCAAACTTTTTGAAAGTGCCTATTGCGGCGTAAACTCACTGCAAACCTGCGAGTTCACCGCCTATGCCTATACCGGGGAATCACCGCTTACCAAATATACGTTGGGCCCTATCCTGGCTGCAATGATGCAATATTTGCCCCAGGTGACAACCAAACTGGTCGATTTCAGCATATATTCCGACCTTTTTGAAGCGGTGTCCGGAATTCCGATGTCGAGCGCTGAATTTCTCGAGGCCGGCGATCGCATCCATGTGTTGGAGCGGCACATGAACTGCCGGGAAGGGATTTCCCGCAAGGATGATACCCTGCCCGACCGCTTTCTGAAGGAGGGTCGCGAAGAAGACCTTAAAAAAAGAACCGTGCCCCTGGAGAAAATGCTCGATAAATATTACCGCCTGAGGGGCTACGATACCAACGGTATCCCGACTGTTGATAGCCTGCGAAAGCTTGGTATCGAGTATTAGTAAAGAGGAGAGCTTACTGATGAAAATACCACCAAAAGGATTGCCGAAAGAAAAAATATTCAAAATTTTGCAAGACTATAAAGGCAAAGATTTGGATTGGCAATCGGGCAAAGTGCTCGGGTTGATCTATGATGCCGGAAAAAAGTTTCACGAGGTGGCGCATGAGGCCTACACCCTGTACCTGACTGAAAACGCTCTGGATCCCCTGTCCTTTCCAAGTCTGCTGCGTCTGGAAAATGAGGTAGTGCGGATGAGCGCCAACCTGCTCGATTGCAACAGCGACGTCGTCGGCAATTTTACTTCAGGCGGTACGGAAAGTTTGATTCTGGCCGTCAAAACAGCACGCGACTATTCACGGGCGGTCAAGCCCCATATTAAAGAACCGGAAATGGTTCTGCCGATTACCGCCCATTCCTCTCTTCTCAAGGCCTGCCACTACCTGGGGATAAAGCCGGTGAGAACCCGGGTTCATGATGATACCTTTACGGCGGATGTGGGTGCCATGCGTGCGGCCCTTAGCGACAACACCATTTTACTGGTCGGCTCGGCCCCCGGTTATGCCCACGGTGTTGTCGACCCGATCACGGAAATTGCTGCCCTGGCCAAGGAAAAAGATTTATTGTGCCATGTGGATGCCTGTGTGGGCGGCATCCACCTATCATATATGCGCAAACTGGGATACGATGTTCCGGATTTTAATCTAAACATTCCCGGTGTGACATCTTTGTCCGTCGACCTTCATAAATACGGCTACGCCCCCAAAGGTGCCTCCATTGTTTTACACAAAAACAAGGAACTCAGAAAATATCAGATCTGGGGTTGTTCCCGCTGGACCGGCTATCCGGTAATAAACGCGGCAATCACCAGCGCCAAAAGCGGGGGACCCATGGCGGCCGCCTGGGCGGTATTGAATTATATGGGTGACGAAGGCTATATGGAAATAGTACGGGAAGTCATGCAGGCAACCGAATTGATGATAGACGGCGTCAACCGCATAGACGGTTTGCGGGTGCTGGGAAAACCGGATATGTGCATGTTTGCCCTGGCATCAACCACGGATAAGATAAATGTCTACCATCTCGCGGAAAAAATGAAGAAAACGGGTTGGTATCTCCAGCCTCAGTTTGCCAGGGAAAATTCACCCGCCAACCTGCACATTTCCCTAAACCGCTCAACGGTGCCCCGGGCCGGAGCGTTTCTAAAAGACTTTGAGAATACCGTTGAAGAAATTAAAAGCCTGGGAGTCGACCGGCACACCCGGGAATTACATGAAGAACTGAAAAAACTCTCTCTTAAATATGATGATGAAACATTTCTAAAGCTGGCTGAAATGGCCGGTGTGACCGGTAACGAACCACCGGAGAGCATGGAAAAAGTCAATATGTTGCTGGAAGCACTGCCTTACGACATATCAGAATATGTGATGGTAGATTATTTGAATAATATGATGAAATAAACGATTGGATCGCAAGAATTGGAACCATTGACATGCGGGTAGACTACCTCAGACCCGGCAAGGGCAACCGATTTAAATCAACCGGAACCGTCATGCGCACAGGCAATAGAGTGGCGGTAACCCGAATGGAACTCAGCAACGAAAAAAATGTACTGATCGCCGTCGGAACCGGTGCTTATATAGTGGGGTGATCATAAAATCTCCATTTATTAATCAGAGGTATCCATCGATTTGAGACCCATAAACAATACTTCATTTTGGAGTATTGGAGTGCTGGAGTATTGGATTGCGTATCTGAGATAGCAGTTGTCAAAATGCGTGAGTTTTTTTCAATACTCCATTACTCCAACACTCCAGTACTCCAGGAAAGAATATTTAAGGTAATTTTTACAAATTTCTAATTTTATTATTAGGAAAGACACTATAGTATAAAACTTTGAACTCTATGCTTATACTTGAATCCTCACAACTAATCGGCAGGGGCTTACGTCGCGAATGCTATTTTCATCCCGAAGATGGAAATAAATGTATAAAGGTTGTTGTCGCCGGCGATCATGAAGAAACTGTGCGCGAACAATCTTATTACCGGCTACTTGAAAAACGCAATATCTCCTGGGGGATGTTGGCCAGGTTCTATGGTAACGTTGAAACCAATCGGGGCGAGGGAGCCGTTTTTGAACTGGTCCGAGATTATAACGGAGAGGTTTCCAAAACTCTGGAGCAGTATTTTTCGGCAAATAATGAAACAGACCTTAACTATCAGGATTTATCCCGGGCACTGCCTTTATTGAAGCAATATCTGCTGAAATGGAAAATAGTGACCATGGCCCTTAAACCACAAAATATCGTTTATCAAAAGATCCATGAATCTAAAGGGGTTCTGGTGGTCATCGACAATATCGGAAATTCTGATTTCATCCCAATCTGCAACTACGTCAATTGGATGGCAGCACAAAAAATTCGCAGAAAATGGCAGCGCTTCGAGGAATCAATTGAAAAGGATTATACCCGCAACAGGGCACTGCAGCAAATGGTCGGAAATTTGAACTAAGGATGGAATGGATATTAAATCGGCCAACCGGATCGTGAAGGAGGGTTTCGAAATGACGACAAATAAAAAATTTTCTCGCAGGGATTTTTTTAAAATAGCCGGTGCTGCCGGCCTTGGATCGGTTGCGGCATCAATGGGAAATTCGGCGGGTGCTTCCAGCCCGCTAAAAATCCCCACCCGGCCCTTTGGTAAAACCGGTGTGAATGTCTCCATACTCTCCCTGGGTGGGACTTACAATCTGATGTCCCGGCAGCTTCTGTTAAAACAAGCCCTCAATATGGGGGTAACGTATTGGGACACTGCCAACAGCTATTCCGGGGGAAACAGTGAACGGGGCATCGGTAAATATTTTGCACGCTATCCGGAGGACCGCAAGAAAGTCTTTCTGGTAACGAAATCCGGTTCTTCGGATCCGGACAACATGACCCAACATCTGTATACCTCAATGGAACGGTTGAAGACCACCTACATTGATTTATTTTTTATTCATATGGTTTCCGATGTAAAAGATGAGGTTGACCACCCCAAGATCAAAGAGTGGGCTGAAAGAGCAAAAGGCGAGGGCAAGATACGCCTCTTTGGCTTCAGCACCCATAAAAATATGGAGCAATGCCTGATGGATGGGGCCCGGTTGGGGTGGATCGACGGCATCATGGCCAGTTACAACTACCGGCTGATGAACACCCCGGCAATGATAAAGGCGGCAGATGCATGCATAGAGGCCGGCATCGGGTTAACCGCCATGAAAACCCAGGCCACTTTTCTTTCGAATTTCTACTCCGATGTCGGCAAGGATAGCGAAACCGCCTCAAAACTCACGGAGCAGTTTATGGCTAACGGGTATACGCCGGAACAGGCCAAGCTCAAAGCAGTCTGGGATAACCCCAATATCGCCAGCATTTGTTCGGCCATGCCGAACCTGACCTATTTGCAGGCCAATGTGGCTGCTGCCCTGGATAAAACCCAATTATCCTCAGAGGACCATGGCATCCTGAACCAGTATGCCAGCCAGACAGCTGGCGGGTATTGCACCGGTTGTGCCCGATTGTGTGAATCGGCGGTTGTCGAAAAAATTCCTATCAGCGATGTAATGCGTTATCTCATGTATTATCATAACTACGGCAATCACCGGCAGGCCATCCAAAAATTCAATAAATTACCGGAAATCAGTCGCAGTCGTCTGGCGGACCTTGATTATTCTGAGGCAGAAAGTATCTGCCCCCAGAAAATTCCGATTGCCAAATTCATGCAGTATGCAGTTGAAACATTTTCAGACAGCCGTCAGGGATAAACTTTGGTTGGATATCAGAATATGGGTAAAACGGTTGCTCGGGTAGCCGCGAATATAGTAATTTTAGTCGGGTTTTTTGTACTTGGCAGGGTCCTGTGTAACAGCCAAAGCGGTGCTTTGGCTCAACAGTACTTTGGGACATCACCGCAGTCGTGGATCCAAAATGTTTACGCCCTGGGCCTAAGTCTGCCGGTTCCCCTGCACATAATCTCTATCGGTTTGGTTTTGCAGCTGCGATGGCTTTCACCAATCTGGACCAAGGGGGCACGGTGGGCGATTGTCGTGTCTGGATGCTGGTTGGGTCTGGCCCTTGGGATCCGGTGGCTGGTTTTATAAGAAAAGTTTGACCGCAAAATAGAAATAGATCAGATGAATATAAAAATTCGAACCATTATTTTTGCTGTCCTGGCGGCATGTATTCCGCTGACTGTGAGCATGGCCCAAAGCCAGGAAGCAGATCCTTATCCCACGATTATTCTTCCAGTTTATCAAGGAGCCTATGATATCGAAAACAGTGTTAACCGCTTGAAGGGAATGAAAGCGCTCAATTTTAAAATTCAAACCAGTTACCCGGCGACCGAGGTGCTCGAATATTATGACGCTGTCCTCAATGGAAGGGGCTGGAGACCGTCCTTTGAAATATGCCAGAGACACTGGGCCAGTCAAGATGACGGCAGTATCAAAAAAGAATTCCATGCCAGGCAACTGTTTACTTCCTGGGATCATCCGCAATATAGACTGCAGATATCCCTCCTGCTGGAATATCAGCCACCCGGGACTAAAAGTCGGGATGAGGTGATTGTCCATTGCCGCCTGCAACCGCAGCTTGATAAATCCAAACATGACAACTTCATAAGCCGCCTGAAGGAATCCGGTCAATACATTGAGTTCAATCAAAAACTTGACACATACCGCCAACCGGATGGTGAATTGGACTCCGTCCGGGTTGCCCGGGATATCCGAAACAAAACCGACGACGATAACCTGACCGAGTATATGCAGATTAGGGATGAGATGAAACAGGAAATTGATGACATCATACGTCGAATAAATGAAACCCGGTGAGGATAAATAAATGAATCAAATCGCTAAAACCCCGGACCCGCTCTACTATGCAGTTGTTTTCACTTCTGCTCGCACTGCAATCGATGAAGGCTGCGCTGAAATAATTAAAAAACTGGAAACCATGTCCGACCCGGCCATCGTGGATCTCAAGTCTAAACGCGGAAGCCGGGCGCAAAACAGCTATGGGGTAAAGGTTAGAGATTTAAGAACAATTGCCCGGGATATAGGGATAAACCACTCATTAGCTCTGGAATTGTTTCGCACCGGTATTCACGAGGCCCGCAAATTGGCAAGCATGATTGATAACCCGCAGGAGGTCACCGGGGCCCAGATGGAAGAATGGGCTGGGGCATTTGATTCCTGGGATGTGTGCGACTGTTGCTGCAACTCCCTTTTTGTTAAAACCCAATTTGCCTACACCAAGGCATTGGAATGGAGCCGGCGTAATGAAGAATATGTAAAACGAGCAGCGTTCGCCATGATGGCCCACCTTGTATTTTACGATAAATTCGCCGATGATAAAAAATTCGAGCAATTTTTTCCGGCTATCAAAGGCGGGGCCATTGACGATAGAAATTTTGTTAAAAAAGCAGTTAACTGGTCCTTGCGCCAGATCGGAAAAAGAAACCTAGCTCTAAATAAAAAGGCCATAAAATTGGCAGGCGCGATCCAAAAAATTGAGTCTAAAAATGCTCAGTGGGTTGCATCCCATGCCTTGCGCGAATTAACCGGACCAAACATAAACATACTGGGATATCCCAGATAGACAAGCGAATCTATCTCAAAAATGTCTTATAGGAAAACCCGTCATGACATCTAAAAAACCGCCTTCAGAAATAGATGGACCAGACAGAATTGTCGCCGAGGCCCGGCAAAGCCGCAGCCAACGCGAAAAAACCTACCGGGAAAAAGCGCTTAAAATGTATCCCTGGGTCTGCGCCCGGTGTGGTCGGGAATTCAGCGGAAAAAGGCTGCGCGAACTCACCGTTCATCACAAGGATCACAACCATGACTACAACCCACCCGACGGCAGCAACTGGGAGCTGCTGTGTCTCTACTGCCACGACAACGAACACTCCCGGTATGAGGATTCGGCGACGTATAGTGAAGTGACACCGGGAGGGGAGCAAGCTTCATCCGAATCCTTCAAGCCGTTTGCAGATCTCGCGGAGCTGTTGAAAAACAAAAAGTAGATTTAAAAATATGACCAACAATAGATACAGCAGTTTTGAGGAATTGCAGTGCCATGAATTGCTGGATAAAGATTACACCCTATCCTTGCACGATGCAGGGTCCCGGGTAACGATTATTGCGCCCCACGGTGGCAAAATTGAACCCCGGACATCTGATTTAGCCAAGCGTATTGCCGGTGAAAATTACAACCTTTACTGTTTCGAGGGGATTAAGGAAAAAGGCAATGCCTGCCTGCATATAACCAGTCATCGGTTTGACGAGCCCAGAGCCATAAAGTTAGTTTCAAAATCTGAATTGGTTGTGGCCGTGCATGCCTGTACCGGAACTGCCGGCCTGGTTCACATCGGCGGGCTGAATAAAAAGCTGGGGAGCATGATTGCCAGGGAACTGCAAAACCAGGACATCGGGGTTTCTAACAATCATCCCCGATTTCAGGGATCGAATCCCGACAATATCTGCAATCGCGGCGCAACCGGCATTGGCGTGCAGCTCGAGGTCACCCGCGATTTGAGGGATGATCTGAATAAGGTTAAGGTGATTGCCCGGGCTGTGCGGGCCGCCTTGTCAAATTACCGGGTATCGAAGCGATAATTATCCAGAAAAAATCTTTTAATCCCTAACCCGGATTCACCGAAGGCAGAGCAACGAAATGAAAATTAAACCATTTTTTAAAATGCTAAGAATTCACGACTATACCGCTTTTCAAAAATAAGGTCCGAAATACGGAAGGCTGCTATAAGTGGTTGTAGCAAAAAAACGTTCGAATAACGGAACGTTTTTTTGACAACCGCTATAAGACTCTAATTGATCTTAAACAAAATGATTTCCGGTTATGGCAGAAAATGAAATATTAAAGGACCTGTTTTTTATCGAGAGGGGCTTTCTCAACGGGAATCACTTTGTTTATCGATCCGACGCCCCTGTCCTTATAGATACCGGTTATATTTCTGGTGTCGATGAGACGGAAAAATCAATAACCCAACTGGGCATCGAACTGTCAGATATATCTTTAATTATCAGCACCCACACCCACTGTGACCATATCGGCGGCAATAACCGCATTCAGCAAAAATCAGGATGCGACATTGCCTTGCACAAAGTTGGGAAATATTTTATTGATTCCCGGGATGACTGGTCCACCTGGTGGCGATACTATAACCAGGAGGCAGAATTCTTTAAATGCACCCGATCTGTGGAAGATGGTGAAATTATCACCCTGGGTCCCCATGAGTTTCAGGTGATATACACCCCCGGTCATGCATCGGACGGCATCGTTTTGTACAACCAGCGGGCTAAGATCCTCTTTTCTTCGGACACCCTCTGGCAAACGGATATGGCCGTGATGACCCTGCGGGTCGAGGGCAGCCGGGCGTTGTTTGACATGCAGGCGTCATTACAGAAAATTGAGGACCTGGATGTGCAAACGGTTTATCCGGGCCACGGCAAACCGTTTTATGACATGCCCCGAGCCATTGCCAGGAGCAGGCAACGAATCGATAATTTTCTAAGACACCCGGAGGACATCGGTGACGATGTGCTAAAAAAAATAATCGTTTACACGCTGATGATGAAAAAAATCATGCCAGCAGACACCCTGTTTGGCTACCTGATGGGTACCTACTGGTTTAAAGAGACCGTTGATCTCTATTTTAAAGGTCAATACGAAGCCAAGTATGATGAGGTCATTAATTTATTTTTGAGAAGGGGAATCATCCAGCAGGAAAATGGTAACCTGTCTACAACGGTTAAACCCTGAAGAAACATATTGTTATCATTGTAAAATAATAATTACGGAAAAAAAGGACATGCAGATGAAAATTGCAAAGGGCAAAGTGGTTAGCATGCATTATGCGTTAACAGATTCAACTGGAGAAGTGTTGGATAGTTCCAAGGGGCAGGCTCCTCTGGATTATCTGCACGGCTACGGCAATATCATTGCCGGCCTTGAAAAAGCTTTGGAGGACAAAGAGGCCGGTGAAAAACTAAAAGCGGTCATCCCCCCCGAAGATGGTTACGGCATAAGAGATGAAGCGCAGGTTAAAAATTTGCCGCTTTCCAGTTTTCAGAGCCCCGATGAGGTAGAGGTGGGAGCCCAATTTCAGGCTGATACAAGCGAGGGCCCGCGTTTGGCCACCGTAACCAAAATAGATGATAAAAACGTGACCGTTGATCTGAACCACCCCCTGGCCGATCAGACGCTCAATTTTGATATTGATGTCGTGGATGTCAGAGACGCGACCGAGGAAGAACTCTCCCATGGGCATGTTCATGGGCCCGGGGGGCATGGCCATTAAATACCAATTATTTGAAGTATCTGTTGTTAAAATTGTATAATGTTTTGCAAATTCCCTCTGGGACACAACAATAGGTGAAAGGACGACAACTGATGCGGCGCAAACACAGCGAAGTGACAGATCCAAAAGAAATTGAACGAATCCTCTCGTTGACCAACATCGGACGGATGGCCACGGTCGGCGCAGATGGCTTTCCCTATATAACCCCGGTCAATTTTGTCAGCCTGGAGGGCAATATTTATTTTCATTGCGCACCCCAAGGCGAAAAGCTTGATAACCTGATGCGGGAACCGCGGGTATGTTTTGAAGTCGACGTACCGCTCGCATACATCGATATAGGTTTGGATCCCGCGCGTCCCATCTGTCAGCTGCACCAGTACTATCACTGCGTGATTATCCGCGGCATTGCTGCCGACGTTAAAGATAGTACCCTTAAATTAGCGGCCCTGAACGCGCTGATTGCCAAACATGAAAAGACCGATGATTTTAAGCCGGTGACCGCCGACATGAGCAGCTATAAGGCCTGCAAAGTGATCGAAATAAAGCCGGATTCGATCACCGCCAAAAGTGATTTTAGCCAAAACCAGCCGGAAGAAAACCGACGCGCCATTGCCGAGTACTTATTCAAGCGCAACCAGCCCGGTGATCGCGAAGCGGCAGAAACCATGGGTTTTATTTTCTAGAAGCTATCTCAAAAATATCTTTTGGCCCAATGTCTTTGTTGGTGCCCCGTTTTAAATACTCGAAATACGGGAGTATTCCTCCGGTTTAAAACACGGCACCGCCGCGACCTTGAACCAAAATCCTATTTTTGAGATGGCTTCTAATAAAAGAGGAGGCACCTTCGCATGAATAAAAAAGAATTGGTCAAACGGGTGGCTGAAAAGTTGGAGGACCTGCCCCAAAAAGTGGCCGCTCAGGCCGTCGAGGCTGTTTTTGAATCAATTGCCGAAGGACTTCAGGAAGACGGCGTTGTCACCATCGGCAAATGGGGCACCTATTCCGCCGAGGATCTGTGATGCCAGGTTGAGCCTGTTGGCCCGTTATCCGGTTGGCGGCTGATAATTATACTGCTTTCCATAATTGTGTTCCGATACGGAATTGCGGTATAAAGGGGGCCTATAAAAACCGTTTGAAATCCAGCAGGATTCTTTTGACAAATGAGATCCTATTCCCTATGATACCCGCTCAAAATTGCGCCCGGGGCGCTTAAGTTCTTTTTAACAAAATCGTGGAGGTGTATCATGGCAGAATGTCCTGTATGTGGAGCCGAAGTTACCCTGGCATCCGATGTTGAAAAAGGGGAAATTATAGCCTGTGACGACTGCGGTTCCGAACTCGAGGTAACCGGCAAAGACAGTGTCCAGGAAGCGCCGCAAGAAGAGGAAGACTGGGGTGAGTAGAAGTTATCTCTAAAATGCATTTCACCCACTTGAAGTGGAGGACAAATTGCCACCAAGACACCAAGACACAAAGGGAAGCCTTTGGTTAATCTTTACCTTTGCGTCTGTGTGTCTTGGTGGCGAATAGGGTTTCCCATAAAATATAAAAAATAATATGAAGTGCCTAATTGAGCGTTCTTTGCTCAATTAGGGCTTTACTTTTTCCATCTCGCCTTCTTGCCGAGGGCGGGATGGATTTTTTTTGCTTGAGAAAAGGGCACTCTTCCGGTAAAGAATAATGTTTTGGTTCACATTGGTTACATACATAAATATACGGGAGAAAAAATGAAAGTAGGCTTTTTACATTCCATTATTCGAAAAGAGGAAAAACTGCTGCTGGATGAGTTCAGAAAGCACCCGGAAGTCGAATTGATTAAAATTGACGACCGCCAGCAATTTTTTGACCTTCACCGAAACTCATTTGACCTCGATGTGGTCGTTGAACGTTCCGTCAACCACTCCCGCGCAGTGCATGCCCTCAAGATTTTCAGTGACCACGGTATTCCCACCGTCAACACCCCGGAGGTGGCCGAAGTGTGCGGAAGCAAGTTTCTCACCACCCAGGCGCTGATAAAGGCCGGCGTCCAGACGCCGCGCTGCTTTCTGGCGTTTACGCCGGAATCAGCTTTGGCGGCCATGGATCAGCTCGGATATCCCTGTGTCATCAAGCCCACCACGGGCTCCTGGGGACGCCTGATTTCAAAGATAAATGACCGTGATGCGGCCGAAGCCATCCTGGAACACAAAGCGATCCTGGGAAGTTACCATCACTCCATTTTTTATATCCAGGAATACGTGGAAAAAGAGGGCAAAGACATCCGCAGCTTTGTGGTTGGGGGTGAGTGCATTGCAGCCATCTACCGTCACGCCGAACACTGGATTACCAATACCGCCCGGGGCGGCACAACCACAAACTGTGTCATAACGCCCGAACTGCAGGATATCTCCGTTAAGGCCGCCCAGGCCTGCGGGGGAGGAGTGGTGGCCATTGACGTCTTTGAAAATGACGATGGCTATTCGGTAAACGAGGTCAACTACACCATGGAATTTCGCAACAGCATCGATGTGACCGGTGTGAATATACCGGCCAGGATCGTGGATTATATTCTGGAGGTGGGACGAAAATGAAAGTTAGCATTGTCGGCGCATCAGGATATGGCGGAGGAGAATTGTTGCGGCTGCTGTTGCATCACCCGCAGGTGGAAATCCACCAATGCACGTCGGAGCGATTTGTGGGCAAACCGGTAACGCGGCTACATCCCAATTTGCGCAAACGGACCGATCTTAAGTTTTGCAGCGTTCAGGATCTGGAAACGGTGGATCTTATTTTCACGGCCTTACCCCATACCCGGTGTATGCAAAAATTTGGCGAATTCAGTTCGCTGGCCGCCCGAATTGTCGATCTTTCGGCTGATTTCAGGCTGAAAAACACCGATGCCTACCGCAAATGGTATGGGGTCGATCATAGCCAGCCGGACCGGCTCAGCGATTTTGTCTACGGCAATGTCGAGTTACACCGCGCGGAAATGAAACAGGCCAGGTATATCAGCGGGGCCGGATGCAACGCGACGGCTACCATTTTGCCCCTGTGGCCCCTTTTCAAGGAAGGTGTCGTGGATACCGCCAGGCCTGTAATCGCGGAAGCCAAATGCGGTTCATCGGAAGGCGGCAACAGTGCCAGCGAGGCCTCTCACCATCCGGAAAGAAGCGGTTGTGTTCGCTCCTATCGGCCCACCGGGCACCGGCACATTGCGGAAATGGAGCAGGAATTGGGCAATCCGATTCATTTTTCGGCCACCTCCATCGAGATGGTCCGGGGCATCCTCGTGACAGCCCATTTATTTGTCAATGACGGCATCACGGAAAAGGATATCTGGAAAACCTACCGTCAGGTGTACGGTCAGGAACCCTTTATTCGCATTGTCAAGGAAAGGCAGGGCATCTATCGCTATCCGGAGCCCAAAATCCTGGTGGGATCGAATTACTGTGACATCGGTTTCGAGCTGGATGGCACGCGGCTGGTGGTAATTTCGGCCATCGACAACCTCATGAAGGGCGCTGCCGGCCAGGCCGTACATGCCATGAACGTGATGTGCGGTTTTGAAGAGACCCAGGGGCTGGAATTTACCGGGTTACACCCGATATAGGGAATGACGAAGGACAAATAGTAGGGTAAGCCGTGGGTTACATAAAAGTCCAAGAGTCTATCGGTCGTGGAGTATTGGAGTGATGGAGTATGGGAGTGTTGTAAAAAGATAGCCTGCTTCTCAACCATTACTCCATTACTCCAGTACTCCAATAATCCGAAAATAATTTAAAATCACAATCCCTTGGTGGATTTGTCATACGTCATTTTTACATCATGTGCCGACTATTAACTGTAAGATCACAGACTCCATTTGCCATTGGGCCCCATATCGAAGCATTCGCCCATGTTGCCAAAAACAGCAAGGAATACCAGGGGCACGGGTGGGGCTGCGCCTATCAGAACCCGGCCGGACACTGGCACTTTTACCGTAATATCACGCCTGTCTGGGAAGATGACCTGAGCCGGTTTGGTAATACCACCCTGCTGGTGGCCCACGCCCGCAGTGCCTTCGAGGATAAAGACATTATCGTTGAAAACAACATGCCTTTTTTCGACGGGCGCACCGTCTACATTTTCAATGGCGAACTGCGGGGCGTTAAAATTCGGGAAGACGGCCGGATCGGGGCTGAAAAAATTTTTAACTACATCCGCCGCTTTGACAAAGGCGATACGCAGCAGGCGCTGACCAAAGCAGTCACCATCATCAAAAAAAGAACACGCCACATCAGAGGCATGAACATCATCATGGTCAACGAAACGGGAATTTTTGTATCCAGTTATTTCACAGAGGATGAATCCTATTTCACCATGAGCTACCGGCAAGGAGACGATCTGATTATCTGTTCGGATCCCTATCCTTCCGAGACAAACTGGTACAACATCGCCAATGATTCAGTGAGGACAATGTAAATGATCATCGTTAAAATCGGCGGAGGGGACGGCCTTAACATCAATGGCGTCATCGCAGACCTGTCCGGTCTGGATGACCGCTTTATCATCGTTCACGGGGCCAATGCCCTGCGCGACAAACTGGCGCAAGATCTGGGGCAACCCAAACAGGTGCTGACCTCGGTCAAGGGTTACACCAGCGTCTACTCGGATGAAAAACTGCTGGATGTCATGATGATGGCCTATGCCGGACTCAGAAACAAGCGCATCGTCGAATTGTGCCACCAGCACGGCATCAATGCGGTGGGCTTAAGCGGTCTCGACGGCAAAATCGTGCAGGGCATACGCAACAAGGGCATCCGGGTCTATCAGGGTAAAAAGCTGAAAATTGTACGGGATTTTTCAGGCAAACCCCAAACGGTTAACGCCCCCCTTCTGCAGCTGCTTTTAGACAACAGCTACGTCCCGGTGCTGACGGTTCCCATCATTGACGAACAAAACGCGGCCATCAACACCGAAAACGATGACGTTGTAAGAGTGCTGCAGCAGGCCCTGCATGCGGATGTGGTCATCAACCTGATCGGGGCGCCGGGGTTCCTTGAAAACAAGGATGATGAAACCAGTCTCATCAAAACCATAGCCGCCTCCGAACTTGAAGCACGGGAGCAGCAGGTGGAGGGCCGCATGAAGCGCAAAATGCTGGCGGTAAGAAAGCTCTTTGAACACGGGGCTTCCAAGGTTATCATCGGCGACGGACGCACAGAGCACCCGGTAGCGGATGCCCTGGCGGGAAAAGGAACGGTTATCACATGAGTACACAGCAACTGGAACAAACCTACGAACTTGAGGTCTATCCCCGCCGGGACATCGTCCTGATTCGAGGCAGCGGAGCCAGATTGTTTGACGAAAACGGCCGGGAATACATCGACTGCGCTGCCAATGTTGGTGTTTCCAATATTGGGCATGGAAATCAAACCGTGGCCAGGGCCGTGCACGACCAATACCTCACCCTGGGCAATTGCTACAGCATGTTTTACAACCCTGTGCGCGCCCATCTGGCACAAAAACTGGCGTCTCTTGCTCCCGGAAATCTCAACAAGGTCTTTTTTTGCAACTCCGGCGCTGAAGCCAATGAGGCCGCGATTAAGTTCGCCCGGTCCAGCACCGGCCGCCAGGAAATCATCGCGGCCATGCGTGGCTTTCACGGCAAGACCATGGGCGCCCTGGCCGCCACCTGGGGCCCGGAATACCAGAAACCGTTTGCTCCCATGATGCCGGGTTTAAAGCATGTGCCCTACAATAATTTGGCCAAGCTGGAAGCTGCCCTTGGCGGTAATACTGCGGCAGTTCTGCTGGAAGTGGTCCAGGGCGAAGGCGGTGTCAAAATCGGTGACAAGGCGTATTTCCAAAAAGTTCGCGAACTCTGTGATGCCAACGGTATGCTGCTGATTATCGACGAGGTCCAAACCGGTTTCGGCCGCACGGGCACCATGTTTGCCTGCGAGCAATTTGTGGTGCCCGACATGCTCTGCCTGGCCAAATCCCTGGCCGGCGGCATCCCCATGGGGGCGGTGCTCTGTAATGACCGGATCAAGGTGCCCGTCAAAAGCCACACGTCCACTTTCGGCGGCAACCCCACGGCCTGCGCCGCGGCACTGGCCACTATTGAAGTCATTGAAAAAGAAGGGCTGGTGGAAAGATCCAGGACCCTCGGTGAGTATTTTCTCCAGGAACTTGGCAGGATCGAGAGCAATAAAATCCGTGAGATCAGAGGTCTCGGCCTCATGCTCGGTATCGAGCTTAAAGAAAAAGCCGGGCCCTATGTACAGCAGCTTATGGAAAAAGGCATTATTGTTCTGCTGGCCGGCGCCACGGTCATTCGTCTGCTGCCGCCGCTGGTGATCACCCGGGAAGAAATTGATGCGGTGGTGGAGGCGCTGAAAGATACCTTGGGTGCTTAGCAACAAAGTTGGTGAAAATGTGAACCTGATCCTCGATACTGAATACTTGATAGTCGATGCTGGATACTAGATGCTCGATGTTGCTTTTCAGACCCGTCAGAATGTCATCGAGTATCGAGAATCGGGTACCGAGGATCTTTTCACTGATTCGATTAGAAAATATATTTAGGAAAAAAACTTGCCACATCCATCGGAATTTACAATACGGGCCGCCACCGAAAATGACGCGGCGGTTATCCTATCCTTGATTAAAGAGCTGGCGGAATATGAACATCTGTCCCACGAGGTGGAGGCAACCGCAGAAGACATCCACCTATCCTTATTTGGTGATCGTCCGGTGGCCGAAGCCCTGATCGGCGAGCAGGATGGCATTACCATCAGTTTTGCGCTGTTTTTCTATAATTTTTCCACCTTCCTGGGTAAACCGGGGATCTATCTGGAAGATCTTTACGTCAAACCGGAATACCGCAGCAATGGTTTCGGGCGCAGGATGCTGGCGCATATCGCCCGGCTGGCAAAAGAACGCAACTGCGGCCGATTTGAATGGTCGGTTCTGGACTGGAACGAACCCGCCATCCGCACTTATGACCGGTTGAATGCCAGGCCCATGAAAGAATGGATTTTATACCGCCTGACCGGCGAGGCGTTGGACAAACTGGCACAGGAAGGCTAGAAGCTATCTCAAAAAAGATCACCCGTTCGCCATGTTTCTCATCCGACATAATGATGACAACGACCCTGCAATCAATCTGGCACTGGAAGAGTATTGTCTGCACAACCTTGACTCCGGATTCGATTATCTGCTATTTTACACCAACCGGCCGTCCATTATCATCGGAAGGCACCAGAACCCTTTTCAGGACTTCAATCAAAAGCTGGCCCGGCAAAAAGACATTCTACTGGTGCGACGAATATCAGGCGGTGGGGCAGTTTATCATGACCCCGGCAATCTTAACTTCAGTTTTATAACCGATTTCACCGAAGAAAAACTGGATTATTTTAAAATCCTGATAAAGCCCATCCTGAACACCCTGCAGCACCTGGGGGTGCCGGTGCAGCTGACGGAAAAAAACAATATACTGGTGGACGGTAAAAAGATATCCGGCAATTCCCAGCACACCAATATGCGCCGGATGCTCACCCACGGGACCCTGCTCTTTGATGCGGAACTGGATGTTCTTCAGGGGGTACTTGATTCCAATTTAATGATCACCAGGTCACGGGCGGTTTCATCCATCAAAAGCGGGGTGACCAATATTTCTGAGCATTTGCGCCATCCCATCGGCATGGATGCCTTCCGGGCTGAAATGCTGGGGGGTATATCCGATGCATTGGGAGACTTGATTGAATACCGGTTGACGGCTGAGGACCGGAAGGCTGTAAAGCGGCTGGCAAATGAAAAATATAAATCCTGGGACTGGACCTTCGGGCGGTCGCCGGAATTTGCCGTCCACCACAAAATCAGGCTAGCTTCCGAAAATATAGATGCCAATCTTATGGTCAAAAATGGTATCATCAAGGCCATTGAGTTGGCAGAACAATCCAGAATTTCATCTTCGGCTCGCGAAATTATCAGTGAATTTATTGGTAAGCATTATGACTTACAGTTTACCGCAGATATAAGGAACAAATAATGACAGGGTTGCAGATCCATATTAAAAGTGGTCTTGTCTGCTTTGTCGTTTTTTTGGGTGTCATTATCCTGGGCGGAACAAACCCGGCCTTAGCGGGTGAAGACCCCGGCGATTTGTTCAACTACAGTTTTGGCGTCTGGCTGGGCAGCGGCGTATACAAGGTGAAGGACGCCGATAAAAGATTTGCTGTCTTGCGCGTGCCGATGGGGTATACTTTGCGGCCAATGCAATTTGACAAACCGGCCTTAGTGGACAGGCTGGGCTTTCGTTTGCTGTTGCCGGCCGTCATAGGTTTCGAGGAAGAAACCGACACCAACTTTAGCTATGGGACCGTGGCCTTTGTACCCGGTCTTGAAGTGCAGATCCCAATCAATGAATACTGGGCCTTAAAACCCTTTGCCCAGTTTGGGGCCGGCAAGGACACCGCCGGCGGAACCACACAGTATATTTATGGCGGGGGCTTGCGAAGTCTGGTCAGTATCCCCTGGCAGAAGTTTGTGTTCGGTATCGGGAACTCATTGGTCCTGGCTGAAAACCGGGATGCAAGCTCAAATGATACCAGTGGGTTTTCGATGATCAATGCCGGTCTGGATATTCGTCACCCAACGAATCTTACCATCTTTGACCGCCAACTCGATATCAGTGGATATTTTATTATTAACTATTTCCGCAACCAAGTGGATATTCTTAGCGATGATGGAAACACGAGCAAAATAAATACACTCTATGATGTTGGATTGACATTTGGTGTCAGCGAAGCCGTTTCAATATGGATAGTAAGTCTGGATCGGGTCGGAATAGACTACCGCTGGGGTGATGAAGGCTTCAAAGGAATCGGATTTAACCTGGGATTTCCATTTTAAAATTTTAAATGCTAAAAGAACTGTCCATTCGAAATTTTGCCATCATCGATGACCTGCAAATCGACTTCTCAGGCGGCTTCACCATATTGAGCGGTGAGACCGGGGCCGGCAAATCGATTATTCTCAATGCCGTTAACTTGCTGCTGGGAAGCAGGGTTTCGGCCGAACTGGTGCGTACCGGAGCCGAAAGCGCTGAATTGGAAGCCCTGTTTCAAATTTCAGCGACCAGCAACGTGGCCCGGATCATGTCAGCCAACGGTTACGACCCGGCCGAAGGTTTGCTGATCAGAAGACTCATCTCACGCTCCGACAACAACAGGGTATATGTCAACGGCCGCCTGGCGACCCTCGGCCTGCTGACAACCATCACCGAGAATCTCGCCAGCATTTCCGGACAGCACGCCCACCAGGGTCTTTTGAAAGAAGATCAGCACCTTCTCATACTTGACCAATTTGGCGGCTTGATGAAACAGCGCCGGCAGGTAAGTGACCTTTATCATCAAATTCTGCCGTTAATTGATAAACTCAACCGGCTCGAAGCTAGCCGCAAGCGGCAGGGCGAACAGCGGGAACTGCTGGAATTTCAGAGAAAAGAGATCACCGCGGCTGACCTGACCCCCGGTGAAGATGCGGCCTTAGAACAGGAACGGCTGCGCCTGAAAAATGCCGAAGCGCTTTACCAGACCGTTTACAGCAGCATTGAGGCGCTTTACGGTGCCTCCGGATCCGTGATTGAAAGACTTCTGGAAGTAAAGAAAAATTTGACAACTGCGGGTCAAATTGATTCACAGTTGAAGACAACCGCCGAATCCCTGGCCTCGGCCTCCTATCAAATCGAAGACCTGACCGACGAGCTTCGTGCCCACCTGAATTTGATACAGATGGATGATCAACGGCTGGAAGCCGTCGAAGAGCGGCTGGATACACTTAATAAACTCAAGCGTAAATACGGCGGTTCGCTGGAGGCTGTTTTCTCCCAATTGGAGACCATCGCGGGCGAGCTTTCAAAGGTTAAAAACATCAGCCATCAAATCCGGGAAGTGGAAGAAAATCTTGCAAAATTACACGATCAGTTGACGCGCCAGGTACTGGAATTGTCGCAAAAGAGAGCTCAAGCTGCAAAAAAGCTGGCGGTGAAGGTAGTCGCAGAACTCGGGTCTTTAAAAATGTCCCTGACGGAATTCAAGGCCCTCCTTCAGCCCATTGCAACGGATGAGAAAACCAATTCCTATCTCACCGCCCAAGAGTATGCCATATCCGAAACCGGCATTGACCGGGCCACCTTTATGATCGCCCCCAATCCGGGAGAAGAATTAAAACCGCTGGCCGGTATTGCCTCCGGCGGTGAACTTTCCCGGGTGGTGCTGGCCTTAAAGGCCATTCTGGCCGAAACCGATGCGGTGGAAACCATTGTGTTTGATGAAGTCGATGCCGGCATCGGCGGCGGCACGGCTGAGGTGGTGGGCCGCAAACTGTCCGAACTTGCCAGGCACCACCAGGTTATATGTATTACCCATCTGCCGCAGATTGCAAAATTCGGTGAGCATCATTTCAGCATATCCAAGCATGTCAACGACGGCAGGACCCTGACAGCCATCCAGCCGCTCAATAAAGAAGACCGCACCAGAGAAATTGCCCGGATGCTGGGAGGCGAGGAAATCACCCAGACCACTTTGGATCATGCCCGGGAGTTATTGGAAAAA
>Ga0316191_10000998_pt1 | contig 19437 bp, 17 predicted proteins | sample Eddworburr2cm_MG_FD_204928 | JGI IMG/M metagenome (GOLD analysis project Ga0316191, IMG submission 204928) | Coastal sediment microbial communities from Maine, United States - Eddy worm burrow 2 cm | ecosystem: Environmental > Aquatic > Marine > Coastal > Sediment | place: USA: Maine... | reverse complement strand
TCGAGTCCGACGATGACCTGTTCATTCTTGGACATTTAAATCACCCCCTCTTGTCCGGCCGGACGAACAAACCAACGCGATGTTGTCCGGGCATCCACACGCCAGTGGCCTGAACGCCACCGCGGTTTTTGTAAAAGATTACTGACCTTGCTGATTGCATGTGAGACATGCTCATTTCGTGAAATCATCCACTGTTGCCCCTGATCAAAATTAATTTTCCAGCTGTTGCTGTCAGCCAGAAGTTCGCTGATACGTGAGAAGTAGCGTGGCTGCAGCGACTGCATGGAACGCAGCAGTTGGCTTGCCTGACGGATGTCATCCCGGCCAATACGAAGAATGGGGAGATCGCTTGACTCTGCTGCCGCCACCGGGCGATAGGCATTACCACGCATGTCGACAAGGAAGAGGTTGCCCTCCTCCTGATGCCAGAGGCCGACAGGTGTACGTGCCGTGGCATCGAGATAGAGCGAGCCGGAGAGGGTTCGCTGTACGGAGACATCCTCAAGATCGGCTACAGAGGCCAACAGGTGTTCGCGTACCACGCCAGGCCGTGTCGACCAGAAGTCGTATGCAGGAAGACTCTTCATGGCTACATCAAGCTGTTGCTCAAGTCGTGCTGCATGATCACCGCTGGCTTTGATCTCCCAATTTGTGATGCGGAATGTCTGGTTGAGCAACAGCAGTGTGAAGACGGTTGCAGTAATCGCCAGTATCGAACCAAGTGTCATGGCGATCCTTCTACGCACGCTTTGACGGCGCTGCTGCAGTTCTGCTTTTGCCACGCGGCGAGTATTGGTGCGACTCATGCTGTCACCCCACACTTTGAAGTGAGCGCTGCGGTTGCCAGAATCTGTTGGCAGAGCGTATCAAAATCGATACCTGCTTCAGCCGCTGCCTTCGGCAATAGACTGGTCTCGGTCATCCCTGGAATGGTGTTGACCTCAAGCACCACCGGTTCACCGCCATCGGCCACAATCATGTCGACACGAGGGGCGCCGGAGCAGCCGGTCGCGATGATGGCGGCTTCGGCACGCTGCATGCAGAGGCGCAGGGTCTCGGCAGGAATACGGGCAGGGCAGAAGTACTGTGTTGCCCCAGCTGTATATTTTGATGCGAAGTCGTAGACGCCTGAGTTGGGAGCCACTTCGACAATAGGAAGCGCCTTACCATTGAGTACGGAAACTGCGATCTCAACGCCCTTGACCGGCATCTCAGCCATCCAGTTGGCCGGATTAGTGATGTCGAGTGCATCCCAATCCTCCTGCGTGTTCAAGAAGTGGAGGCCGACACTGGAGCCTTCAGCCACAGGCTTAAGGATCACCGGATAACGGGATGGTCCATTAGAGGAAAGCGGGATGTCGACAGGTGCCTTGATACCGGCCTCGGCCAGTGCGACTTTGGTCAAACGCTTGTGCATGCAGAGAGCCGAGGCAGTGATACCGGAGCCGGTATAGGGAATCTCCATGATCTCCAGCAGTCCCTGCACGGCACCATCTTCGCCAAGTGTGCCGTGAAGTGCGATGAAGGCAGCATCAATACCGGCTCCCTGAATCTGTTCAGGCCAGTTGGCGGATGAATCACCGCTAAGATCGATGCCGATGGCATTAAGGCTGCTGCGTTGAAGGGCTGCCAGTACCGCACTGCCAGAGCGCAGTGAGATTTCACGTTCGCTCGAGTTGCCACCCATCAGCACACCGATTTTTTGGAAGGTTACGCTCACTGTGCACCTCCCAGAATCCGAACTTCCGGCTCCAACACGACACCGAACTGCTTCTCAACAGCCTGCTGGGCCATAGCGATCAGGGCCAGTACATCTTCACTCGTGGCTTGCCCCTCATTGACGATGAAGTTGGCGTGGGTAGAGGAGATGCGGGCATTACCGACCTTCTTACCTTTCAGGCCAACCGCCTCAATCAGACGGGCAGCGTGATCACCTTCCGGATTCTTGAAGACAGAACCACAGTTGGGTAGCGCCAGTGGCTGGGTACTGCTGCGCTGTTTACGCATGGTACGCATCCGTTCACGAATCGCTTCCGGATCACCGTTATTCAGTTTGAAGGTGCCGGAGGTGACCAATGTTTTCGCTGGCAGTTCGGTATGGCGATAGGCCATGTTCAACTGCTCTTTCATCATGCTCTCGATCTCACCATTGCGGTGCAGCACTTCAATGGAGATCAGTGTGTCTGAAACCCACTGACCGAATGCGCCTGCATTCATGGCAATGCCACCGCCCATGTCACCGGGAACCGTGGCCAGAAACTCAAGGCCTTCCAGCCCCTTTGTAGCACAGAGCTGAGCCACCTTGCTCATACGGGCACCAGCACCGGTCACCATGGTATCCTCATCAATCGTGATCTCGGAGAGGTCACCGAAATCGAGTACGACACCATCAAAACCTTCATCGGTGATGAGCAGGTTACTGCCGCGGCCTAGTGGCAGAATACGAATCTCTTCAGGAATCAGACGAAGTGCCTTGGCCAGTTCATTGGTTCCTTTGGGTCGGAAATACCAACGGGCAGGGCCACCGATCGCCAGTGTGGTATGACCTGACATCAGTACCTGCTCATCGAGCCGGCCCAGCTGTGCGATTTCGGTTGCCCAATTCATTCGGATGCCTCGGCAATCTCATCACGTAGCTGCTGTGCCAGTCCGCCAATCGAACCTGCACCCATCAGCACGACCACTTTACCTGCTCTCATATTTTGCAGGGCATGGGCTTTGGCTTCTTCGAGGTCCGCAGATAGTGATACATCTTTATGGCCGCGCAGACGCATTCCCTCAGCCATCTTGTCAGAGGAGATACCGTTGATCGGTGCCTCACTGGCAGCATAGATGGGTAGCAGCGCCACTTCGTGAGCCGCATCAAAGGCGCCGAGAAATTCCGGCATTAGATCACGGGTGCGGGTATAGCGATGTGGTTGGAAGATCACAGCGATCTCCTTCTCAGGCCAGCACGAGACAGCGGCATCGAGTGTGGCCATGATCTCTTTGGGGTGATGGGCATAATCGTCCACTAGCATACCGTCACCCAATGCAACCGACTGGAATCGACGCTGGATACCGGAGAAGCTCTCCATTCCAGCTTTGATGGTTTCAATATCGACACCGAGATCGAGTAGTACTGCAATCGCGGCCAGTGCATTCTCGGCATTGTGTCGACCCGGCATCGGCAGGCGGAAGTGGCATGTTTTATCTTTCTCACGAATGCCGACGGTCAGCATCTGGCCGTTGCCATCGGCTTCAAGGTCAATCAGGTGCAGATCTGCCTGCGGGCTACTGCCGTAAGTGGTGACAGGCTTATGCAAGCCTTCACGCAGTGAGGCAACATTGGGATGCTCATGATGAAGCACCACACGCCCATAGAAGGGGGTGAGATTGACGAACTGTCTGAAGGCATCCATCAGATGATCAAAATCGCCATAGTGATCCAGATGCTCCGGATCGATATTACTGACCACGGCAATGGTAGGGGAGAGACGTAGGAATGAACCATCACTCTCATCCGCTTCGGCTACCAGCCATGGGCTGCTACCCAGCTTGGCGTTATCGCCGGTGGCCATGAGCCGGCCGCCGATCACATAGGTTGGATCAAGGCCTGCGGCCTCCATGCCGTGTGCGATCATCGAGGTGATGGTGGTCTTGCCATGGCTTCCGGCCACTGCCACGCCCTGCTTCATCCGCATCAGTTCCGCCAGCATCTCTGCTCGTGGAATGATTGGAATACCTAGCAGTAGCGCTTCTTCCACTTCCAGATTGTTCTTGGCAATGGCGGTGGAAGTAACCACCACCTGTGCATCACCGATGTTTTCAGCGGCATGACCGATGAATACGCTGATGCCGAGTTCACGAAGTTTTTTCACGTTGGGGCTCTCGGCCGCATCGCTTCCCTGTACCTTGAATCCCTGATTGTGCAGTAGCTCGGCAATGCCGCTCATGCCGATGCCACCGATGCCGGTCAGATGAATGCATTGAATCCGCTGTTTCATGCCTTTACCTCCGGTTGATCTACGAGATAGCTCTTGAGTGATGCCAACTGCTTTTCACGCGCATCGATTGGCGCGCTCTTACGTGCATTGCTGCTCATTTGCGATAAACGTTCACCATCAAAGAGGTGCGTCTTTAGCTGATCGGCCAGATCGCTTGCTGAGCAGTTATCCTGTTCCAGAATCAGGGCTGCACCCATGTCAGCGCTGGCTTTGGCATTATAAAATTGATGCTGATCGGCGGCATGTGGGAGAGGAACGTAGAAGGCAGGCATACCGCAAACGGAAGCTTCACCGACGGTCATGGCACCACTGCGGGCAATCATCAGGTCACCGCTTGCATAGAACCACGGCATCTCATTGCAGAAGCCGAGTATTTCGGCCTCAATGCCAGCTGCCTTGTAGGTGTCACGAACTCTCTGGTTGGTCTCATCATCCTTTCCGGCAATATGGGTGACCGTAAACACTTTGCCGCTCTCTTTAAGTAGTTGGCAGGCGGCAGGAACGGTCTCGTTGAGGAAGGCTGCACCCTGTGAGCCACCCAGCACCAATAGCCGTGGTGGTGTGTGCGCCTGCCAGCTCACCGTGGCAATGCTTTCGCGCACCATGTTACCGGTCACGATGCTCTTGCCCTGTGGCAACCAGCGGGCTGCTTCACCAAAACCGAGCATGATGGCTTTGCAGAAGCGAGCCAGTTTCCTGTTAACCAGACCGGGCACGGCATTCTGTTCATAGAGGATCACCGGAATGCGACGGGTGAGAGCTGCAAGTACGCCGGTGACACTGGCATAGCCGCCAACGCCTACGACCAGACTCGGAGGATTGTTTTTCCAGTGGCCGCGCACTTTAAGAACGGCCTTGGGAAGCTCCCATAGTAGAACCCGAAGTTTCTGGACGATGCCAGCGCCCTGCACGGAGTGCATGGTCAGTAGCAACGCCTCTTCACCACGTTCAGGTAGCAGGCGAGACTCAAGCCCACGCTCAGCACCGATAAAGGAGACCTTCACTTCAGGCCACGCCTGACGCGCCGCATCAGCCAGTGCCAATGCCGGCATGACATGGCCGCCGGTACCGCCTCCGGCGATGCAGAGATGTGATGTGCCGATCATATCGTTGCCTCGACATCATGATGGTGCCGCACTGCACGATCGATATTTCTGTTATTCAGAGGTCTGTTGTCCGGCTGATGGCGCTGAACCGAAAGGATCAGACCAATCAAGATGCAGTTGCCAAACAGGGCACTGCCACCGTAGGAGAAGAAGGGGATCGGCATGCCCTTGGTAGGCAGGATACCCATGACAGCGCCAAGGTTGATCATGCATGAGATGGCAATCAGTAGCGTGCAGCCGAGCACCAACAGTCTTTCAAATGTCTCTTTAGCACGCATGGCAATCTGCAGGCCGCGTCCGATCAATAGGGTAAAGATAAGAATCAAGGCCAGTGTGCCGGCCAGACCTAGCTCTTCGGCAAGGACAGCAGCAATGAAATCGGTAAAGGCTTCGGGTAGATAGAAGAGTTTCTGTACACCCTGTCCGAGACCACTGCCGGAGAGGCCACCGCTACCGAAGGCAATCATGGATTGAACCAGCTGATAGCCGCTACCGAAGGGATCGGCCCATGGATCGGTGAAGCTGAAGAAGCGTTTGGCTCTGTAGGGTTCAGCAATAATGCCGATCAGACCGATCGGGATCACAGCGATCACCAGCGCGATGAGATGACGAAGGGGTACACCACCCACAAACCAGATGCAGAATGAGACCATTACCAGCAGTGCCGCATTTCCGAAATCGGGCTGAATGAGTAGTAGCACAGCCGCAATGGAGATGATCACCAGCATCGGTGCTATACCGTTGGAGAAGCTCTTCAGACGATCAGGGAAGGCGGACATGTAGTAGGCGATGTAGAGAATGATCACTGGCTTGAATAGTTCGACCGGTTGCAGGGTAAAGCCACCGAAGGAGAACCAGCGGGTGGCACCATTGATCTTCACACCGAAGATCAAGACAGTGACCATGGCCAGCATCGCCAAGCCGAGCAGGGAGAGGCTGGCCGCTTTCCACCAGTCGGGATGAACCGATGATACGGCCCAGGCCATTGCCAGCCCGATAGGGATGTAGATGAGCCAGTGGGAGATGATGCGCAGTGGATCGCCATAGCGAACCTCGGCCACACTGAGGCTGGCACTACCGATCATCACCATGCTGAGAAGGAGCAGCAGGATGACGGCACCACTGATGATGCGATCGGGAGGCGCGATACGTCCCATCACTTCTTCTCTCCTAGCTTCTCGATGGCTTTGGCAAAGGAGTTGCCACGTTCGACATAATCTTTGAACTGATCCTGGCTGGCCGCAGCAGGTGAGAGCAGTACCGGATCACTGCCCTCATACTTGGCCGCGATAGCGACAGCTTTATTGATGGTGCCCGCCACCTCATAAGGCAGACCTGCCTCTTTGAGCATGTCGACATAGGGAGCTGTCTTTTTACCGATCACAAGTGCCTTGGCGACATGCTTCTTGGCCACAGGAACCAGTGGTGAAAGATCAAGATCTTTACGCAGGCCACCACAGATCCAGATGGTCTTTTTAAAGGATTGCAGTGCGGCAATAGCGGCATCCGGATTGGTCGCCTTGGAGTCGTCATACCAGTCCCTGTCGGCAACCATTGCAACATGTTCAAGGCGATGCTTGAGACCGCGGAATGAGGTGACGGACTCACGAATCACTTCGGGACTAACACCATAATCGGCAGCTGCCTGCGCAGCCACGGCCATGTTCATATGCTGGTGAATGCCGCGGGCAGGGATCTGTTCGCATGGGACAAGATGACGACGCCAATCCTGACTCCAGAAGAGGACAGGGCCATTGGAGGTGTCCATGATGCCGGCTGTCATAACATCCGATGCCGAATCACTTTCATCATGGTGTCCGAATCGGATGGTGCGAACACCTCGGCGTTGTAGCTCTTCAACCTTACTATTCCACTGCGGATCAGCCGGGAACATGGCGGTGTCACCCTCACCCTGCTTCTCAAAGAGTTTGAGCTTGGCATCGAGATAAGCTTCACTACTTTCGTGCATGTCAGCGTGGTCATTCTGAAAATTGAGCAGTACAGCCCACTCCGGTTTGATCCGTTGGCTGCGCTCTAATTGGAAACTGGATAGTTCGAGTGCCACACGTGCTGGTTCGCGTCTCTCAATCAACAGATCAAGCATGGGGATGCCAATGTTGCCAGCTGCTTCAATGCCGCCCGGTAGTGTCTCCAGCATATTCTCAATTAGGAATGTGGTTGTGGTTTTGCCGTTGGTACCGGTAATGGCAATCACCGGACCTGTGTAGTGATCAAGGAAGATATCAAGATCACCGGTGACAGGTTTACCCTGCTGGCGAAGCGTCACCAGAGTCGGATTATTCCAGTTAATTCCGGGGCTGACGACGACCAGATCAAAGCCGCTCAAGATATCGGCGCTGAAAAGATCAATGGTCACAGGGAGATCCAGACTGTCTGGAAGCTCAACTTTATGCTCATCGAAACCTTCACAGGTGTGGCCTTGACGCATGAAGAAGCGGGCCAGTGATTGACCTGTCCTACCCATGCCCAGAATGGCGATTCTCTGTCGTTTCATATTCATGGCCTGATCACCGGATCTTCAACGTGGAGAGCGCCACGAGTGCGAGAATGAGTGAGATGATCCAGAAGCGGACGATCACCTTTGGTTCGGCCCAGCCTTTGAGCTCATAGTGATGATGGATCGGCGCCATGCGGAATACGCGTTTGCCGGTCAACTTGAATGAGGCGACCTGCACCATCACCGATACTGCTTCCAATACAAAGAGGCCACCGGCAATCGCGAGCAGGAACTGCTGATGCACGGCGCAGGCGACGAATCCTAGAGCGCCGCCCAGCGCCAGTGCACCTACATCACCCATGAAAACCTGAGCCGGGTAAGTGTTAAACCAGAGGAATCCGAGACATGCCCCGACCATAGCGCCGCAGAAGACAGTGAGTTCACCGGCTCCGGGCACGTAGGGGATCATCAGATATTTGGCAAAGTAGGCATGACCTGAGAGATAGACCACCACCGCCAGAGCAGTTGCCACCATGAAGGTCGGGGTCACAGCGAGGCCATCAAGGCCATCGGTGAGGTTGACGGCGTTGGAGGTGCCGATCAGGACAAAAATAACGAACAGTGGGTACCAAGCGCCCATGTCCCACTGCACATTAAAGAAGGGGATATCGACAATCGGATCGGTCATCAAGTAGAGGCCTGCAGCAGCAATGCCGCCAAAGAGCAGCTGCAGCAGCAGTTTCCAGCGACCGGCCAGCCCTTTCGGATTGGCCTTGGAGAGTTTCAGATAGTCATCAAGCCAGCCGACCAGTCCGTAACCGAGGGTAACCATCAGTCCCAGCCAGATGAAATTGTTGGATAGATCAGCCCACAGCAATGTGGAAAGGGTGAAGGTCATCAGAATCAATAGGCCACCCATGGTTGGGGTGCCTGCCTTGCTCAGATGACTTTGAGGCCCATCACTGCGGATTGGTTGACCTTTACCCTGCTTGGCCTTCAGCCACTTGATGAAGAAGGGGCCGATGATCCAGCAGAGAATTAGCGAGGTGACCAGCGCGTAAACCGTACGGAAGGTGATGTACTGGAAAAGATTAAATACTGATATGTCGTCAGCCAGTGGATAGAGGAGGTTATAGAGCATGAGCAGACTCCTTGCCGACAAGCAGCCGAACGATACGATCCAGTTTCATGCTGCGTGATGCTTTGATGAGCAAGTGATCATCTGCACCGAAGCTGTCGAGATTCTCTTTGACCCACGCCGCCGCCTCATCTGTGCTTTCAAAGTGGAGCGCATCGGATCGTTTTGCCTTCAGGGCTGCCATCTCACGGCCGACCAGAATCAATCGGTCGACACCTGAAACATCGAGGTCTGCATGCGCAGCAGCCGGATTTTCAAGTTCGGCCATATCTCCGATGATGGCTGTGCGGTGGCCGCTCAGCGCAGCCAACGTATCCAGTGCCGCCTGCATGGAAACAGGATTGGCATTGTAGCTGTCATCAAGAATGGTGGCGCCATTGACACTGGTCAGGGTCGCCATGCGACCATCCACGGCCTTCCAGCTGGAGAGGATGTCGGCGATATCCTGCAGCTGTGGCATGGCAAGATAGGGGCGATCAGCGAAATATTTAAGCACGATGGTGGCAGTCAGTGCCATGTTGGCAGCCCAGTGTTTGGCAGGGAGCATTAGTGACATGGCTGCACTCTCATGCTTGGCGGTTAGCTGCAGGGTCTGACCCTCCAGCTGCCAGGCGACGACCTCACCCTCGGCTCGATCCATGTCGATGGAGATGTTGGTGACTTTCTCACCTTTCAGATGTTGGGACACGCCACTACCGAATGCACACCAGCCTTGTGGCAGCAGATGCGAGATCAACTTACTCTTTTCGCGGGCGACACCCTGAAGACCACCAAGACCTGAACTGTGGGCGGCACTGATGCCGGTGATCACCGCAATATCGGGCTGCACAATCTGGGAGAGACGCTCCATCTCACCTTGCTCACTGATGCCGCACTCAATCAGTGCCACTTCAGCACTCTCATCAATGCCGAGAAGGGTGGTGGGTACGCCAATCAGATTGTTAAGGTTGGCGTGGGTGGCAGCAGTGCGCATGCCGAGTGCTGTAAATGTGTGGCTTAGCATTGATCGGACAGTGGTCTTGCCGTAAGAGCCGGTAATAGCAATCACGGTGGTTTGACTTAGACGGTTGCGCCATGCGTTGGCGATATCACCCAGTGCGGTCGTTGTATCTTCGACCTGTAGCTGTGGCAGCTCAAGGTTGTCCCAAAGACGTGCCCCCTGATGATCGCCGATCAGTGCAGAAGCCTCAGATGCGATTTTTTCGGCAAAGAGATGGCCATCAAAATTGGGCCCTCGCAGAGCCAGGAAGGCATTGCCCTCAATGAATTTGCGGGTGTCGGTGCTGATGCCACTGATTGATTCGGGCACGCTTTTACGCCAGTCGCCGCTGGTGGCCTGTTTCAGTTCGATGCCGCTCAAGCGCATAGCTGCATCCTCTTGTTCTCTTTGTTGTGAAGGCAGCTATCAGCAATGGCGAAGTCGCTCCACTCAAAGCGGCGATCTTCGATCTCCATGTAGGCCTCATGGCCCTTTCCGGCGATGATCAATAGATCACCAGGCTGCATGGCATCAATGGCATCACAGATTGCCTGTTTACGATCCAGCTCCAGATGCACCTCTGCCGGATAGGGCTTGGGCATGCCGTTCTCAATCTCTGAGGCGATCACTTCCGGTAGTTCGCCACGCGGGTTATCCGAGGTGATCCAGACAGCATCAGCGCAAGAGACAGCGACATGACCCATCTCGGGTCGTTTCTCGCGATCACGGTCACCACCGCATCCGAAGACCACCATCAGGCGATTGCGGGCCAGGTTTCGGCCGGTTTCAAGGCAGCGCTCAAGCGCTTCCGGTGTATGGGCGTAGTCGATAAAGACCTGCCAGCGAGCCACATCAAGTGCCTGCATGCGACCCGGTGGGGCGCTGATCCCGTCAAGTAGTGATGGTAGCTCTGCAAGTTTGAAGCCGAAGCGCAGGATCAGAGTCAGGGCCACGGCGGCAAGGTTTTCGGCATGAAATTCACCAGCCGGAATATCTTCAATACGTACTTCTTCACCCCTGTAAGCGAAGCGAACCATGCCCGGCAGCTCCTGCTCCCAAGTGAGATCGATGGTGTGGCCGAATGTAGTGGCATGTTTGTGGGCATAGAGGCCGTGGGCATACCAGTGGGCAGAGGCACCATTTTCAGCCATCAGCCTGCAGATGTTCTCATCATCAGCATTACAGATGCTGATGCCGCCCTGCAGAGAGGTCTGCACAATAAAGCGCTCTTTCAACTTGGCGTAGGCCTCAAAGCCACCGTGATCCTGCAGATGATCATGTCCGAGGTTGGTCCAGATGGCGGTGTTGATGGGGAGAGCAACAATGCGATCCTGCTCAATTCCGTGTGAGGAGACCTCCATTACTACAGCATCAACATCTTCACTCATCGCATGCTGTATCAGCTGGTGTGAGGTGATCAGGGATGGCGTGGTGTTACCGATATCGGTGATATCATCATTACTGCGAACCAGTCCCAATGTGCCGGTAGACCAGACGTGGTTAAGCTTGCGGGAGAGTGCTTCACGCAACATCCAGGCGATGCTGGTCTTGCCATCGGTGCCGGTAATGCCCACGCAAGGGATCTCGAAGGCGTCTGTTTTGAGAAGTTTACGCAGAAGTTGTCCGACACTCTCCATGTCCGGCAGTTCAAGCGTTGGCAGGTCGGCGTTGATGGGGTTGCCGACGCGGGTGGCAATGGTGATCAGGGCAACTGCGCCTTTTTCCATCGCCATGCGGGCAAAGTTATCGATCTGGGCGCCAGCGCGAGGCATGCAGAGAAATGCATCGCCGGGCTGAACCAGACGCGAATCATTACAGAGGCCGGAGATCTTCACATTGGCAGTTGGCGTGAACTTGGTCAGTGCCGAGAGCTGACGAGATCTGAACTCAATGCGGGAGATTGCTTCCATGCGCTTATTCACCAAGCCACACCTCCACTTCATCTCCCGCTTCAACAGAAGTGAGCGATTGAGGTTTCTGGCGGGTCACCCAGCCGGAGCCGTGGGTACGAAGCATGAAGCCACGCGCTGATGCGATGCGGCGTGCTTCTCGGAGCGAAAGACGCATCAGTGATTGTCTCGATGCGATGGCCTCATCCATGACGGAGGCTTTCACCACACCCCAATCAGGCGTAGTTGTCTCGGTTGGCGAGATGCCGAGGTAGGGGAGTGCTGTCGCCACAATATTGCGGAAGACCGGCGCTGCCACCTGGCCACCATAGATCGACTCCTGCGGCTCATCGATCACCACAACGACCACCAGTTCAGGATTTTCGGTTGGTGCCATGCCTGCGAATACAGCGGTAAATTTGTCATCGGCATAGCTGCCGTCACGGCTCGGTTTCTGTGCGGTTCCTGTCTTGCCTGCAATGCGGTAACCGGCCGGAACTGCCTTGCCACCCGTACCTTCAGGGCCGGTAGCGGCCTCCAGCATGCCAACGATGGCACGCGCATCTTTGGCTGCAATAACACGGCGTGGTGCTGGCTGTTCAGCACCCAACATGAGCTTGGGAGCCATGTAGTTACCCTCATTGGCTAAAACGCAAAAGGCCGTTGCAAGCTGCAACGGCGTGACGGCGATTCCCTGGCCGAAGGCAATGTTGGCGGTCTCAACCGGCCCCCAGCGCCCGATCGGGGGTATGATGCCGGGGGATTCCCCGCTTAATCCAATACCGCTTTTTTTCTTGAAACCAACATCTGAGAGTGTGTTGAAGAGCTGTTCGGGGCCGATATCGAGTGCCACCTTGGCAACGCCGATATTACTTGATCGAGCGATCAGCCCGGTCATGTTCAGCCACCCCTCTTCATGATCGTCATGGATGGTGTGGTTGGCGACCTGATACTTGCCGTTTTCACAGAACACCTTGGATTCCGGATTCCACTTACCTGTTTCCAGAGCAGCTGCCATGGTGAATGGCTTCAAGGTTGAGCCCGGCTCGAAGACATCGGTAATGACACGGTTGCGCCACTGACCCGGCTTGTAATCGGAGAAACTGTTGGGGTTGAATCCCGGCCAGTTGGCCATGGCGACAATGGCGCCATCTTTCGGACGCATCACAATCACCGAACCGCCTTTGGCATTCTGCTGGCGGACACCATCAGCCAGTGCTGCATAAGCGATACTCTGAATGCTGCTGTCGAGTGAGAGTTGAAGTGTTTTGCCGATCTGCGGCTCTTTCAGCCAGATACCACCGGGTAGCGAGTGACCACGGGCATCACGGCGCACCTGACGCACACCGGCCTTGCCGGCCAGCCTATCGTCAAAGCTCAGCTCCACCCCTTCAAGGCCGTTGCCATCAATGCCGACAAAACCGAGTAGATGACCGATCTCAGGCCCAAGCGGGTGATAGCGACGCCATTCGGTCTCCTGACGCACACCTTCAATATTGAGTGTCATCACCTTGTTAGCCTGAGCCGGGGTGATCTGGCGAGCTAGCCAGACGAATCCCTGATTGCGATCCAGTTTGGCTTGCAATGATTTGGAGCTGATCTCCAGCGCCTTGGCGAGTTCCTTGATGCGATCTTCAGGAACTTCGCGAGCGATGGCAGCGATAGAGGGAACTTCGATACTCTCAGCCAGCGTGCGACCATTGGCATCGAGGATCGGGCCGCGCGGAGCCACAGTCTCAAATTGGCGATAGCGCTGCTTATCCGCAGCGTTTCTCAACTCTTCGGCCTGAAGCCAGTGCAGATCAACCGCACGGATGGAGAGCATGATAAAGCCGACAGCCATCAGGCCGGCAACAGCCTCAAGGCGACGGCGGATGAAGATACCCTCCCTCTCTTTTACAGGATTGCTCATGGTCGCACTACCTGCATGGGGCGAGGTGCAGACATGCCGAGTTTGGTCTGGGCGATTTTACGCAGGCGTTCAGGGCGAGTCAGGCTGGCCAGCTCCAGATTGAGCGTATTCATCTCGCCTTTAAGCAGAGCGCGCTCCTTCTGGATGGCGCTGATCTCAAGGGAGGTCTCGTAGCGCATGTGAGATACCCACACCTGACCGGTCGCCATGATAGCGATACCGGCAACCGGCAGGGCGATGAAGAATTTCGACTTCATACCACAGCCTCGGCGATGCGCAGTAGCGAAGAGCGGCTGCGCGGATTGGCATCAATTTCACTCTCAGAGGCGCGAATCGGTTTCTTCTGCACCCAGCGCATGGATGGTGTCTTACCGCAGACACAGATCGGGAACTGTGGTGGGCAGGTGCATGGATTGACTTCGGTCTGGATCATGTCGCGAATGCGGCGATCTTCACCGGAGTGGAAAGAGATAATGGCTAGACGGCCACCGGGGATCAGATGCTTCATGGCACCTTTTACGCCCGCTTCGATCTGACCATACTCATCATTCACCCAGATACGCAGCGCCTGAAAGGTGCGGGTCGCAGGGTGGGCACCACCGTAACGTGCCTGTTTGGGCACAGCGTGGAAGCAGGTATTCTCAAGGTCGCGGGTGGTGTTGAGTTTACCTTCCTTGAGGTCACGTAGGATTGCCTTGGCGATACGGCCGGCAAAACGCTCATCACCATATTCACGGATCACACGCATCAACTCTTTTTCGGAGACACTCTTCAATTTCTGCGAGAGGGGTTGGTCATGCTCAAAGTTCATGCGCATGTCCAGAGGGCCATCATGTTGAAATGAGAAGCCACGATCTGCCTTGTCAAACTGCGGAGACGAGACACCAAGATCGAAGCCAATGGCTGTCACTTTGTCCCACCCCGCATCATCAATGGCCATTTCGATAGACGCAAAATCGTGGTGAAAGATCCTGAAACGCGGGTCTTCAGTTTGAAGGCGCTGACCTTCAGCCACCGCATCTGGATCACGATCCAGTGCGATAAGCTGTCCAGAGGAGGAGAGGCGATTGAGCAGCATGCGGCTATGACCGCCGCGGCCGAAGGTAGCGTCAACATATTTGCCATCGGGGTCGATGCAGAGGGCATCGATAAACTCGTTGGCAAGAACAGGGATGTGGTCCTTGTGGGATTCAGTGCCGTGGTTAGACACATCAGAAGTCCAGTCCACCAGCCAATAGAAGCGCTTGCGCCTCTTCGAGTTTGGCGGTGCGGCGGTCGACATCCCAGATTTCGAAATAGTCGGGACCACCGGCAAAGACAACCTGCTTATTCAGATCGGCGTCTCTTCTCAATGTGGGGGAGACGAGAACGCGGCCCTGCTTGTCTGGAGAGCAAGTGGTAGCAGGGCTGATGACGAATCGTTCGTAAGCACGGACTTTGGGATCATTCATGGGTAGGGAGCGAACTTTCTGGAGAACTTTGCGTTCCCACTCTTTGGGAGGATAGACGCGGAGACATCCATCGAAGTCGCGGGTGATGACAACACGTTCGTCGTCGTAGAGGCGGCGAAGGGCTTCGCGGAATCCAGCAGGAATGCTGACGCGACCCTTATCATCCATGCTAACTGTGTGTTCACCCTCGAACATAGCTTGTTGCCTCTCCACGTGCTTAGGGGGATTACCCACAAATCCCCACTAGTCGCCAATATTGTCCACAAATTCACCCTTGTCAACCCACTAAAGTAGATAATGTTGTGTCTGAGGCACGGCGACACACACAGTATTTGTTGGAATAGATAGGATATTTATAGAGATAGAGCGGTTTCAGAAATGGTGGGGAGAAGTGGGTCTGTTTTTTCTTTTGTCTTAGAAGAGAGAAGTGGTTTATAGAAAGCGCCCTTTATAGGTCGTAGTCATTGAAGAGTTGGACATTTACGTATCTAATCCAAAATCAGTAGATTGGAATGGAGAAGCTAATGCGCAAACGTATGATCGGGCAGGAGATAGAAGAACCCAAGAAGGCCGAGCAGAACTGGCTGGATCTGCGAGCGATTGCGCAGGCAGAGCTTACTTCCGAGGGTGCGGATCATCCATTTGAGGCTGCATTGAATCCCGGTGGCGGAAGCTGGCGAGCAGCGGAAGCTGGAGAGCAAACGCTCAGGCTTCTATTCGATGCTCCTCAACGGTTGACGCACATTCGTCTGATCTTTCATGAAGATACGCAGGAGCGCACACAGCAGTTCTTGTTGCGCTGGTGTACCGGTGATGATTGCCACGATATCGCTCGCCAGCAGTACAATTTCAGTTTGCCGGATTCAACGCTTGAGGTTGAGAACTTTCACGTCGATCTGCAAAACGTGACTTCGTTAGAACTGACGATTACACCCAATATAAGCGGCGGAAATGCACGCGCATCGCTAGCCGAGTGGCTAGTTGCCTGAGTCGCTAGCGGGACCAATGTTTTACTATTAAAGTAAGCAACAAAAAAGGGAGCGTATTCGCTCCCTTTTTACTTTTATTCTGAACGTCTGCTTTCGGCCAAAAACAGACATTCGACACATCCACCTGCACCCTCCGGATCTGGAATTGACAAGTAATTGTCTGGCACTTTCTTAGGAGGCTTTATGGATAATGGTGTTCTGAATGGCTTCAGGATCAACAGGTTTGGTCATGAAGTGATCCATACCTGCTTCAATGCACTCACTGACAACATCTTCAAGTGCATGAGCGCTTAAGCCGATGATAAGAAGCCGAGGTTTGTTGGCATGCTCTTCCAGTTCACGGATCTTTTTTGTCAGCTCAAGACCGTCCATGACTGGCATGCGGATGTCGGTCAGTAACAGGTCATACGTCTGATCCTGCACTTTTTTCCAAGCGATTTCGCCATTGGCGGCGATATCAATCTGCATTCCAGCTTTAGTAAGCTGTTTGGATGCGATGCGTTGCGCTATCGGGTCATCCTCGGCCAGTAGTACCCGAAGCCCTAGTAGCTTCTCGTTCTTCACCTCTTGCAGATCAGACATAGTGATGAAAGAGCCGTCAGCTGAGCTTCTTTGGAAGTTCATGGTTTCACTCCCAATAGCATTGCATGGGAGCGTGAACTGGAAACAGCTCCCTTTTCCTAGTTCGCTGGAGACCTCGATCTTGCCCATCATCAGATCTATAAAGCGCTTCACAATACTTGTTCCAAGTCCTGTGCCTGCCTGGATCGTTCGGAGTGGATGTTTCCCCTGTTTGAAGGGCTCGAAAATGTGTTTCAACTCTCTCTCGGAGATGCCAACACCCGTATCTTTGATCGAAAAGTGAAGTTGATTCTCTTTCCTGACAATGTGAATGGAGACCTCCCCATGGTTTGTAAACTTCACAGCATTACCGATAAGATTGAGTAACACCTGACGCAGGCGCACTTCATCACCCATGATCGATTTGGGTGTCTCTTCTATATGAATCGAGAGGAGGATGTTTTTTTCGCGGGCGGATAAAATAAATGGCACGACAGCGTCACAGATACAGTTCTTGAGTTCGAATGGTTCTTCAGTCAGTTCCATGTTACCTGATTCGATTTTTGCCAGGTCAAGAACGTCATTGACCAACACCTGAAGGGATTTGGCTGACTTCTGTGCAAGTATCAAGTTTTCTTGGTGTTCGCGACTTAAATTCTCGGCATCACTGCCGATCAAGCTTTGAAGGCCGATGATGCCGTGAAGTGGCGTGCGCATCTCATGACTCATCAAGGAGAGGAATTCACTTTTCGCATTGCTGGCAGCTTCTGCCTGCTTGATAGCCAGTTGAAGTTTTTCTTCATTGGCAACGAGTTCGTCGGTTCTGTCTTTGACCTTTTGATTTAGTCTTCGATTACTCCAAATCAGAAACATGATGATAACAAAGAAAACGGTGAAAACCTGAAGAAAGAGCTTCCAGTGAGGGTGGCTTTCAGCAGAAATCTCTGTCCATTTGTTGAAGATGTCGCTGAACTCTTGCTCACTGATTGTGGCTAGTGACTTATCTATGATTGAGATTATTTCGCTTGGCAACTCCTTATGAATGGCAATTTTTAGGTGATAAATGTAATCCGACTTGAGTGCAATTTTTAAATCATCGAAGCCCAACTTTTCAATATAAAATTTAGCTGTCACGGTGTTGATGGCAAACAGATCAATCTCACCGTTTCGTATGGAAGAAAAACCATCACGTGTCGTAGAAAGTTCTGCGTATTCGAATTCAGGGTGTTTAGCTTTGATGTATTGACCCAGGCCGCTTCCTTTAATGATCCCAATCTTTTTACCTTTAAAGTCTTTTTCAGTATTGAGATAAACTTTTTTATCATCAAAATGGGTAATGAATACTGCAGGGTATGAGAAAACATCCTTAGATGTAAAACGAAGGTATTCATCTCTCGTGCTATTCTGGGTGATGGCACTGAACATGGCCGCTCTTCTGTTTTTAACGAGCTCTACTGACTCTTCCCATGTGTTTGTGCTGACAGGGATAAATTTTATGCCTGTTTTTTTCTGAATAATGGATAAGAGATCAAAAATAATACCGGTATGAGCACCTATTTCATTTTTCCATTCAAATGGAGCCCAGTCGGGATCATAAACATAGGTAATGGCCTGTTTACGCTCCAGCCACTTTTTCTCTTCGGGTGTAAAAAACGATTCAGTCTCAGATTTATGCGTTGTTATTTCCGATTCCTGTAGAGGGGGTTCATGAGCAAGCAGTTCGAGAGGAAGTAAACTCAAACATATGATTGAGATCATATAAAACACCGAGTGTTTCATAAGCAGAACTCTAATCTAACAGATGAAAAGAAGTTTGGCTGATGTTTAAACAATGGCTGCTTAATGCCTCCAAGCAAGAATGGCGCTGTTTTTTTAAATAGAACAAGCAATATAAAGGCCAAGTTTAATGTCCGTTTTTGGCCGAAAGCAGACGTTCCGTACGATCAAGAGTTGGAGATGATTTTCTCGGCGCGGGCTAGGTCTTCGGGGGTATCGACACCGATGCAGGTGAAGTCACCGACATTGACGGCAATCGAGTAGCCGTGGTGAAGCACGCGGAGTTGTTCGAGTGATTCCACGTGTTCGGTTTCACAAGATTCCAGCCCCGGATAGATCAGCAGAAACTCTTTCTTGTAGGCGTAGAGGCCGACATGTTGCAGTGGATTTCCACCCTTGTTTCTCGGGAACGGAATTGGGGCACGGCTGAAGTAGAGGGCATGCCCCTTATCGTTACAGACCACCTTGACCACATTCGGGCTGTTGAAGTCCTCATCACTTTGAATCGGATGTGCCAGTGTCGCCATGGAGAGGGCGTGTTCGTGGCGGAAGGGTTCAACCACGGCACGGATTGCTTCGGGGTCGATCAGCGGCTCATCGCCCTGCACGTTAATCACCACATCGCAATCAATCTCGCGCATTGCTTCTGCCAGACGTTCTGTGCCTGAAATGTGATCGGGATGAGTCATGCGCACTTCAGCGCCATACGCGCGAGCGACTTCGGCAATGCCTTCATGATCGGTAGCAACATAGACCTCGCCGACATTGGCGGCCTTGGCACGTTCGATCACGTGGGCGATCATCGGTTTGCCAGCCAGTTCAGCTAACGGTTTACCCGGAAAACGGGTGGACTCGAAGCGGGCGGGAATGCCGACAGAGATCTTCATTAATGGGCGTCTATTTCAGACCATGTTGCGGTGGCCGTGCCGACCTTGCCGACAACAACACCGGCAGCCTTGTTGGCGATTTCGGCCGCTTCCAATGAGTCGTCGCCACGGGCCAGACAGGTGGTGAATACGGCAATCACCGTATCGCCTGCACCGGTCACATCGAAGACATCGCGGGCAGCGGTCGGGATATGGTGGCAGCCATTGCCATCGAACAGGGTCATGCCGCGCTCGGAGCGGGTGATCAGGGTATAGGTGAGATTCAGCTTCTCATGCAGGGCACTGGCTATCGCCTCAACATGGTC
>Ga0316191_10000997_pt1 | contig 19443 bp, 15 predicted proteins | sample Eddworburr2cm_MG_FD_204928 | JGI IMG/M metagenome (GOLD analysis project Ga0316191, IMG submission 204928) | Coastal sediment microbial communities from Maine, United States - Eddy worm burrow 2 cm | ecosystem: Environmental > Aquatic > Marine > Coastal > Sediment | place: USA: Maine... | reverse complement strand
CCTTCAAATCCGAATCTTTAAAATGATCTCCATGAAAGCACATTTCAGATTTCCAATTTTGCTAATGTTATCCTTTGTAATTCTTGCTCCAGCCCATGGTCAGGCAGCTAAAAAAGCAGTTCCTGTTTTTGAGAACGGAGAAGCCCAGGTCGTTCCTGCCTTTGAAAACCGGGACGACTGGATCAGGCACGATCTCTGGGTAGAGACAGAGTTTGATACCGACGGGGATCAGAAGCCTGACCGGATGCATGTGGCGGTCACCCGGCCTCAACAAACAGAAACCGAAGGCCTGAAGCTGCCGGTAGTATATGAAACCAGTCCCTATTATGCCGGAACAGCGGGCTTTCCAGACGGAATGTTCTGGGATGTAAAACATGAGTTGGGCGAGATGGCGGAGGATCGCGTTCACCCTGAGGTAGAACGCAGAGGCGAACGTCCGGTGATCTCAAATTCTCAAATCAGAACCTGGGTTCCCAGGGGATACATTGTGGTCCATTCTTCCTCACCCGGAACCGGATTGTCTCAAGGTGCGCCTACGGCAGGCGGCGATAATGAATCGCTGGCTCCCAAAGCAGTGATCGACTGGCTTTGTGGCCGGGCCAAGGGATATACCACCATCGATGGAGATGAGGAAGTAACAGCATATTGGTCCACCGGCAAGGTGGGCATGACCGGCACTTCTTACAATGGAACCCTTCCCGTGGCAGCTGCCACAACCGGAGTTGAGGGGCTTGAAGCAATTATCCCCATCGCTCCGAATACTTCCTACTACCACTACTACCGTTCCAACGGACTGGTCAGATCCCCGGGGGGATACCTGGGTGAAGACATTGATGTAATTTATGACTTCATACACAGTGGGGATGAGTCAAAAAGAGCCTATAACAATGCTACTGTAAGAGATAAGGAGATGAAAGAAGGGATGGATCGAATCACCGGCGATCTGAATGAGTTTTGGGAAGAAAGGGATTATCTGAACGACATGGAACCCATGAAAGCGGCCCTGCTGATGTCTCATGGTTTTAACGACTGGAATGTGATGCCCGAACACAGCTACCGTATCTACGCTGCAGCAAAAGAAAAAGGGATCCCCGCCCAGATCTATTATCACCAGAATGGCCATGGCGGCCCGCCACCCATGAGCATGATGAACCGTTGGTTTACCCATTACCTTCACGGAGTGGAAAATGGAGTAGAGAAGGATGCCCGTGCCTGGATTGTCAGGGAAAATGACAAACCGGATGAGCCCACCTCATATAAAGACTATCCCAATCCGGATGCACAGCCTGTTACCTTTTATCTGAGTCCAGGTGCACCAGCCAGAGGAGGATTAAGCACCAGTAAGATTGAGGGACAGGGGACAGAAAGCCTGGTGGATAACTATTCCTTTGACGGAGCTGCCCTGGCCAGGGCAGAGTTCACGCAGCACCGGCTTATTTATCTCAGTCCCGAATTAGCCGAGGATGTTCATATCTCCGGAGTGCCGGAGATCACCATTCGCCTGGCGGCCAGCAAGCCTGCCGCAAATCTTTCGGTTTGGCTGGTATCCCTGCCCTGGGAACAAGGCAGAAGGCCAAAGATCACCGATAACATCATTACCCGGGGCTGGGCCGATCCCCAGAATCACAGTTCACTTACCGAAAGTGAAGCCCTTGTGCCCGGCGAATTCTATACCTTGAAATTCAAGCTTCAGCCCGACGATCAGATCATTCCTATGGGACAGAAGATTGGTCTGATGATATTCTCAAGCGACCGTGAGTTTACTCTTTGGCCGCAACCCGGAACAGAATTAACCCTGGATCTCGATGCCACCAGCATTACCCTGCCAGTGGTGGGAGGAGAGAGCAAAATCAAAAGTGCCTTGCAGGAATAAGCCTTTGCGAGATTCCTTGTAAGCTATGTGCCACAGAAAATGTAACTTAGCTTATCACCAAACTCCGGGTATATGGCACTGCAGATCATCCCATTTAGGACCAGCATTAATACCGCCTACATCCTGAAGGACCGGGGAACTGTTCTGGTGGATGCAGGTTTTAAAGGTGCTACGAAAGAATTTTCCGAATTGCTCGCCTCACATCAGATTAAACCGGAAGAGATCCAGTTGATCATACCCACCCACGGAGATTTCGATCATGCCGGGGGGGCAGGTGAGCTTAGGGAGCTTACAGGTGCAAAAATAGCCCTCCATGAAAAGGACAGGGAAATTGTGGAAAAGGGCATTTTTCACTGGCCCAATGGAGTAAGCCCCTGGGGAAAAATATCCCGGGCCCTGTTGATGCCATTTATGATAAAAAAGGTTTGTCCCTCCCCTACCAAAGTGGACCTGGTGCTGGGCGATGATGGGCTGTCCCTGAAGGAATACGGAATCGACGGTCAGGTGGTTTATACCCCTGGACATACCTACGGTTCGGTCTCGGTGATTCTGGAATCGGGCGATGCCTTTGTGGGTTGCCTGGCTCATAACCGGCTCCCCTTTGGTTTTAAACCCAAACTGCCCATTTATGCCCTGGATATCAAATTGTTGAAGGAAAGCTGGGTGAAGGTCATAAACATGGGAGCCCAAACCATCTGGCCCGGTCATGGACAGGCCTTCCCGCTTGAAAAAATTCTTAAATACCTTAATTAACATATAATGAGATTATTATCCTTCTTAATTGCCGCTTTTTCATTCACCCTTCTTTTACCCCTGAGTTCCCAATCCCCTGCAGATGCTGCCCCGGGTTCAAACTCTCCAAAAACAGTGAGCCGGGGACCAGAAAAAGGAACCCTCCTGGTCATCGGGGGAGGCGCTTCAGATATTTTCTATGAGAAATTCATGGACCTCGTGGGAGGTGCTGATGCGCCCATAGTGGTCATTCCCACGGCTGCCACCAGTGATATCATGAGTACAGAAGATCTGGAAAATTTCAGAAGCAGCTTTGTAAAACGTGGATTCAATAATGTCACGGTATTACACACCAGGGACCGTGAGGAGGCCAACAGCGAGGAATTTGTGGAGCCTCTTACAAAAGCACGGGGGATATGGTTTAGCGGGGGAAGGCAATGGCGGCATGCAGATTCCTACCTGAATACCCTGACGCATAAGGCCTTCTTTGAACTCCTCAATCGCGGTGGAGTGATTGCCGGATCTTCGGCCGGTGCCACCATCCAGGGATCCTACCTGGCCCGTGGCGATACTCAAAGAAACACCATTATGATGGGCGATCACGAAGAGGGATTGGGATTCATTTCCAAGGTGGCCATCGACCAGCACCTCTTAGCCAGGAACCGGCAATTTGATATGTTCGAAATCCTTGAAAATCGTCCCGAACTGCTTGGTATCGGTCTTGACGAGAATACGGGAATCATTGTAGAGGGCAATCAATTCAAGGTATTCGGTAAAAGCTACGTGGCCATCTATGACGGAACGCGGTGGTCGGCAGAAAGAGATACCGTTTACACCCTGCCTGAGGGCAGCAGGGATTTCTACCTGCTCCACCAGGGACAAAAATACGACCTGAGCTTACGCAAAGTCATCACTGAATAACTCAAACAAAGAAAAGTCCCCATGAAAAATTCTATCAAGTCCTTTATAGTATTGCTGGCACTATGTGCCATTTCCCTTCCCCACCTGGAAGCCCAGGAGGTAGTCAGCGCTAAATTCTCCGAAGATGCATGGAAAGTGGATGCTCGCAATTCAGAATTCGTCACGGTAAAAGGAAAAGAGTGCCTATACCTGGAGAATGGTTCGGCTCACCTGAGTGCTTCCGAATTTAAAGTGGGAATCATCGACTATGATGTGATGCTCCAGCCAGGCAGGATATTCGCCGGCTTCCAGTTCAGGATCCAGGATCCTGGAAATTACGAAGATTTTTACATGAGGGCGCACCAGTCGGGCAATCCCGATGCCACACAATATACCCCTGTCTATAATGGTATGGCCGGATGGCAACTTTATCACGGAGAAGGACACTCCACCGCCTACAGCTACAATTTTGGAGAATGGATCCATGTGAGGCTCATCGTGGCCGAAAAAAGCATGGAAGTTTATGTGAACGACATGTCTCAACCCTTGCTCCATGTAGCTGAACTGAAGCGGACTCCTGAAAGCGGAATGGTCGGCTTCTGGTCCCTGTTGGGGGGTGCCTGGTATGCCAATCTGAGTTATCAGAACCTGGAGAATCCACCTCCTCTCAAGCGTAGCGTGAAGATCGGACCTCCTCCCGAAGGAAGCATTGAAAAATGGGAAGTTTCCTCAGCCTTTAATGCAAAGGACCTGGCCCCTATAAATGAACTGGATGATTACGCAGGACTGGATCTCCTTGAGTGGCAGATCCTGCCCGTGGAATATACGGGAACCGTGAATCTGGCACAGATTTCCCCGGTAAACCAGACCACCAATACAGTGCTGGTAAAAACCACCATACATTCGGACCGCAAGCAGGTCAAACGAATGGACTTTGGCTACAGCGACGATGCCAAGCTTTATGTTAACGGAAAGGTTCTATATTCGGGCCAGCGTAGATTCCGGTCCAGGGACTATCGTTACCTGGGTACCATTGGCTATTTCGATGCCGCCTACCTCAACCTGAAAAAAGGAGAAAATGAAGTGGTATTTGCCATTACTGGTGGCGGAGGTGGATGGGGAATGAAAGCAAAGCTGGAGAACCTTGAAGGAATCGCAAAATAATTATTCATTAAGAAAGTACTTAAGATAAGCGGATGGATCCCGGGGGTCCTGTTTGTGCTTGCTATTGTCGCCTGGTGAAAGCTGTTCAAAAGCTGGTGGAAAGTGCAGCGAAGAAATAAATATCTTTGTTATACAAGATGCATGGTGCAGATTGACAAGCAGAGAAAGCTAAAATGACCCAGACCAGACTAACCTTGTTGAATGACCTGTTTCACAGGTGGTGCGGAGAGAGCATTGTAAGCATTAATAAACTACCTGCTTCCGGTTCGCCTCGGGAGTATTACAGGATCAAGGGCAAAAAATCCAATGCCATAGGGGCCATCAACCTGGACCGGGAGGAGAACAGGGCCTTCATTGAATTCAGCAAGCATTTTCACTCCCTGGGTTTGTGTGTTCCTGAAATCTATCTGGTCGATCTGGATAACCACGCTTATCTTCAGCAAGACCTGGGAGATGTGACCCTTTTCGACCATATTTTCAAGGTTCGGGACAATGGGAATTTCCCTGAAGAACTTATCGATATTTATAAAAATGTGCTGACCGCCCTTCAAAGGTTCCAGATTACCGGGGCGGAAGGACTCGACTACTCGGTATGCTATCCCCGCTCCAGCTTTGACAGGCAGAGCATGCTGTGGGACCTGAGTTACTTCAAGTACTATTTCCTGAAACTGGCCGGGATTGCCTTCAACGAGCAGCAACTTGAAAACGACTATAACACCCTGATCGAATATCTCCAGGCCCAGGATACAAATTATTTTTTGTACCGCGACTTCCAGTCACGAAACGTGATGCTGCGCGATGGCAAACCCTGTTTCATCGATTACCAGGGGGGCAGGAAAGGAGCTCTGCAATACGATGTGGCATCCCTGCTCTACGACTCCAAGGCCGACATTCCCAGGGCTGTGAGGGAAGAACTGCTGGAGCATTATATCACCGGTCTGGCCAATTTTCCTTCGGTGGATGCAGAAAAATTCAGAGAGTCCTATTACGCCTATGTCCTCATCCGAATCATGCAGGCCATGGGTGCCTTCGGTTTCCGTGGATTCTATGAAAAGAAAATCCACTTTCTTCAGAGCATACCCTATGCTCTGAACGATCTGAAATGGATTCTAAAAAATGTAGAATTCCCCATAGAGATTCCCACCCTGTTAAAGGTTTTCAGGGATCTGCTGATTGCTCCCAAACTTAAGCGCTTCAAAGACAAAGAGGGACGTTCATCAACCATGATCGTCTCCATCAACAGTTTCTCATACCAGCATGGCATCCCCGATGATCCCAGTGGTCATGGCGGGGGGTATGTCTTTGATTGCCGGGTTATCACCAACCCGGGTAAAGTGGAGGAGTACATGCCACTTACAGGCAAGGACGAAGAAGTGAAGACTTTTCTCGAAACTCAGGGAGATGTTAATGAGTTTCTGAGTAATGCCTTCTCGATGGTGGATATGACCGTGGATCGTTATGAGGAACGAAGCTACACTTACCTGATGGTCAGTTTTGGCTGCACAGGGGGGCAGCACCGCTCGGTCTACTGTGCCGAAAGGCTGGCAGAACACCTTCGGGAAAGCCAGAATGTCCAGGTCACCCTCTGGCACCGGGAGCTTGACTAAGGCTTAGTCATCGATACTCTGTCCTACCAGTTGACGAAACTTCCAGGCCGTTTGATCGTTTGGAGTATTCTGGGTCTGCTTCATCAGGATCCCAATGAGCTGTTCCCCGGGGTCGGCAAAATACTGGGTATTGAAATATCCACCCCATTCAAAAGTACCAGCACTTCCACGGCCTCCGGCATCCTGTCCAAGCTGATCGATCACTTGAAAGGCCAGTCCATGGTGGGCACCACTGTTCTCCCAGATATCTCCTATGTGGTTGGCCATAATCACCTGCACTGTAGTTCTGCTTAAAAGGCGTCTCCCATTCAGCTCACCCAGGTTCAGATACATCTGAAGGAAGCTGGCATAATCTTTGGCCGTACTGGAAAGGCCCCCACCTCCGGAAAAATAGGTCCTTGCTCCTTTGATTGGATAGTCCACATCATAGTATGGAGTAGTAAACCTGATCCACCTGTCTTTTTCCCGGGTCTGAACAGGGACCAGCCTCTCGTACTTTGATTCAGGAAGGTAAAAATAGCTATCCTCCATCCCCAGGGGGGTAAAAATGCGTTCCTGGAAGAAGGCGTCAAGGGGCATGCCCGAAAGGATCTCAACCAGGTAGCCCAGCACATCTATCCCCTCGCTGTAAGTAAAGCTCTCACCCGGTTGATGGTGCAGGGGAAGCAGTGCAAGCTTTCTGATATTGTCTCCCAGCACCAGGGGTTCTGTGGTCCAGGCATCATTAATTCCCGCTTTTGCGTATATCTTCCGGAACTGATCGTTGTCAATAAATCCATATCCTATTCCCGAAGTATGAGTAATCAGGTGACGTATGGTAATGGGCTTGCTTGCCGGTGTGGCAATGAAAGAAGAATCTTCCTCAATCAGTGAATCAAGTATAACAGCATTTTCGAATTCGGGAATATACCTGGAGATGGGATCATCAAGTCTGAACTTACCTTCCTCCCAGAGCATCATCACAGCCGTGGAGGTGATGGCTTTGGTCTGAGAGGCAATTCTGAAAATATCATCTCGTTGGAAGGCCCTCCCCGAGCTGGCATCTGCCATGCCGTAGGCCTTGAAGAAAACAATCTTCCCCTTCCTGGCTACCAGGGCCACCGCACCGGGAATTTGCCCCAGATCAATAGATTCGTTCAGCATCTAATCGATCAGGTCCAGGCGTTCGGCGGAGATCCCTGCAGAACTGGGTGTAGCTTCATTAAGAGGTGGTGAATTCTTCAGCGATGCTGTCTGCCCGAATAAGGAAAGGGCTGAGAATAAGATTAGAAATGTGAATGTATATTTCATGGTAAGATCTTTTGGCTTAATTCGAAACACCACTGTCTTCTTTAATTACTTCAGGGCTTTGGTCACTTGCTTCATTCACCCGGAAATGATATTTTCCGCTCTCCACAGCAAAAAGCGCATATCCTTCTTCCATCTCTTTGAAGAGAATTCCGGGGACCTCTTCTGCATTGGTCTTCCCCTCGTAAACCCTTGACGGATCGGAGGTGGGGACATATACAGAGGCGTGACATCCCACCGGGACAGTCACTTCCATGCTGAAGGAACCCTCACTGTTCTTCCAGCTAATGCCTCCCTCTCCGTAAGGGGTAAGGTTGGTGTAGCTAACTGATTCCAACTCATCCACCGGCTGTGGCTTGAAGATCAGGTGACGGTATCCGGGTTCATTTGGATCGGCCTGCATACCAGCCAGGTTTCGGTAAAACCAAACCAGTCCGCCCCCAAACATGGGATGATTGTGGGAACCGGTGGTATCCCACTTTTCGCGGGTGGTGGTGGAACCTAATTCAATCCAGTGTCCAAAGGAAGGTTCGGTGCGTTTATTCATGGCTTCATATGCCAGCTGATTTAGGCCGTTCTCCGCCAGGACTTCGAAAAAGAAACGGGTGCCTATGATGCCAGTATCGAGGTGTCCTCCAGTAAGTTTCAATCCTGCTTTCAGAGCAGCCACTACCTTTTCATACTGTTCTGCCGGTACTCCCATCTTCAGGGCAAGGATATTCCCGCCCGCATCGCCATAGGATCCGGAGGCAGGATCATAAAAACGCTTATGAAAGGCCTTCCTGGTTCCTTCTGCCAATACCTTGTAACCCTCCGCTTCCCCTTCAATGCCAAGCACTCTTGCGGTTTTTGAAGCAATATTGCAGCAATGCCAGAGGTAGAAAGTGTGCACCATCTCATCGGGGATCATCTCTCCCGGGGGTACCCACTCACCCAGGTTGAACCACTTCAGCACCTCTCCGTTTTTGCCGGTACGTTTAGAATGCATAATTCCGTCATCGCCAGTCCACGAGAGCATATAGCGTATGTAATCCCTCATTCCCTCGTAGTTGTCTTCCAGCATATCGCGGGAGCCATACTGCTCATAATACTCCCAGGGAATTACGCAGATGGCTGCTCCCCAGGCCACTCCGCCTCCGCATCCCGGCTGCCAGGGAGCCCCATTGGGTACATATCCGGTCTCTTCAATCTGGGCTCCCAGCATATCCTGTACCCATTTCTGGTAAAAGTTCTTAGCATCGTAGTTATGCAATACCGTGATGCAGGCCACCTGTCCATCGCCCGTGTAGGGAGATCGTTCACGATGGGGACAGTCACTGGCCACTCCTCCATGCATGTTGTCGGTCTGGCTCCGCCGCCAGATCTTATTAATCTCATTGAAGAGTTCGTTGGATGTCTCAAAGTGAGCCGTGGGCTCTATAAATGTATTTACCGCTTCTGCCGTAAGATGCCCCGGCCTTAGCTCTCCCGGCCAATTTGTTATCTCTACTTCTCTGAAGACAAACCAGTTGAACCTGGGCGCATAATCTTCCAGCCCTTCTCCCTTGAAAGTATAAGCGTTCTCGCCCGAGTAAAGGTTGGACTTGGGCAGGATCCCTATGGTATGACCTTCCGGCCCTTCCACCCCGTTCAGCCTGACCCATCCGGAAATCTCCACTCCAAAGTCCACCTTATAATGCCCTTCTCCCAGTTTCACAATGGAAACCGGATTTAAGCTTTCGCATACCTTGTCGGTATAAGCGGTGTGGGCCACCAGCTTTCCAAAGGGCGGGGTCCGAATGGCTACCGGTTCCCAGGCTGAAGCATCAAAATCTGGCGTGCTCCAATCCGGCTGCTCCAACCTTGCATCGTATTGTTCTCCGTAGTAGACCATGTTCATCAGGATGGGACTTTTGGAGGCTGTCCAGCTATCATCACTGACTACTACCTCTTCGCTTCCGTCAGAATAGCTTATATGTAACTGACAGAGGAACCTGGGCGAGCCGTAACCTTCGGCCCAGAACCTGGCAGGATTGTAGAAACCGTTCCCAAGGATTCCTCCAAGGGTATTCTCTCCCTGTCTCAGCTGTTCCTTCACATCGTAGGCCAGGTACATCACCTTGTACTCCCGAAAATCGTCTGGAAGATAGATCAGGGCATTCATTAGATTGGGACGCTTCCCGTAATTGGTCTGATTGGGCACCAGCACATCATCTCCTACTTTCGAACCATTAAGCCACAATTCAAAATAGCCCAGTCCGGTCACATAAGCCACTGCACTTTTCACCCTCTTTCCTACCTTAAAATCTTTTCTCAGCAAGGGAGCCGGGGGACCAAGATCATCGGGTTCGGCGTTGGGATTGCGTGCAGGTTTGGGAATGGCCTCTTCACCCTCCCAGGGGGCTCCTATCCAGCTAGCCTTCCAGTCGTTCTGGTCCAGTAAACCCATACGCCACATGCCAGGTTCGCTCCAGTCAGAGGCCGCATCATTGCGATTCCAGGTACGTACCTGCCACCAGCACTCCTGTCTTGATGTCAGGGGCTTTCCCATGTACTTCACCCGCGTACTCTGATCGGACAACTGCTTTTCGCTGTCCCACAGATCGGAGTGCTCCAGCATGTCCAGGGAGCTGGCCACCCTCACCTGCCAGGCAGTCTGCCGCTCGCCACGAACTCCGTCTGCGGCCAGGTTTATCCAGGACAGCCGGGGTTGAGGCACGTCAACCACTGAAGGGTTTGTCAGGTACTCACAGCTCAGACTGACCGGTAATAACTGACCGGGTTTCAAGGAGTTCTCTGGCGCGCAGCCCAACAGGAGGCCACATAATGCTATGACATATAGATGTTTCATGCTTTTGCTTTCGTTAATATCGATTAACTCCATTGCCGGTCCCACGAACGCCTCGCATCCCATTCTTCGGTGGGAGCAAACAACTCTTCCCCTTTTTGAAGGTGCTCTTTAACCACCTCCTCGTTCAATTCTACTCCTATCCCGGGTTTTTCCGGAACATTTACGTAGCCATCCTTCACCATGGGTGTATCCAGTCCGGTAACCAGGTCTTCCCACCAGGATTTATCCACCGAGTGGTGCTCCAGGGCCACAAAGTTTTCTGTGGCTGCAGCCGTATGAACACAACCCATAAAAGAGACAGGCGAGGAGGCGTGATGCAGTGCCATGGCAATCCCGTGCTCTTCAGCAAAGTCTCCAATCCGCTTGGTCTCCAGGTAACCTCCGGCGGAAACCGGGTCGGGCTGGACCATATCCACCGCCCGCTTCTCGATCAACTCCCGGAATCCCTCCTTCAGGTAAATATCCTCCCCGGTGAGGGTGGGGACATGGATCGCCTGCGAGATCTCCTTCCACTGCTCGGTATACTGCCAGGGTATCAGGTCCTCAAGCCAGGCAATGTTGTAGGGTTCAAAGGCCTGTCCCAGCCGGATCATGCTGTTCAATCCCATGTGGCCCAGGTGATCGACAGCCACCGGCACCTCCCACCCGGCCAGCTCCCTCATGGCTGCCAGGTATTTCACCATCTCTTCAATTCCCTTGTCGGTGATCTGGACCCGTGTAAAGGGATGCATGGTGAGGCCATAACTCCCCTTGGTCTGTTCCCATCCACGCAATTCATCCCAGTGTTCCGTATTTGTGAGGGTGCCGGGGATATCTTTGACCAAACCTATCCCGATGTCCATTTTCATAATAGTAAAACCCTGATCGACCCGCTCCTTCATCTTTTGGGCAAATTCCTCAGGATTATTCCTGGAAGGAGTATCTACGTATATCCGGACCCTGTCCCGGTACTTTCCTCCCAGCAACTGGTAGAGTGGCACATTATATACCTTGCCCGTGAGGTCCCAGAGCGCCATCTCCACACCTGAAACACCACCGCCCTGACGGCCATGATCGCCAAATTGCTTGATAATCTTAAAGATACGTTCCACATTGCAGGGATTCTCTCCCAGGATCCGGCTTTTCAGCATCAGGGCATAGCGCTTGTCGGCCCCATCGCGTACATCTCCCAATCCGTATACTCCCTGGTTGGTAAAAATTTTTACGATGGGAACATTGCCCACCTGGGCTATTCGCATATCGGTGATTTTAAGGTCAGCCGGACCCGAGTAGCGGCTCACATCCTGAGTCAGATAGTCAATCTGTGCCTCCAGAGGGGCGTTCATCATTACTCCCAGACCCAATCCTCCCAATCCGGCTTTTTTAAGGAATGTTCTGCGGTTTTTTGTAGAATCCATAAGTAGTTTGCTTGGTATAAGCTTACAAATTATTAAATTACTCCATATCTTCCCCGATATCTATGAAGAAAAGCAAAATCTACCTCATCCTGTTAAGCCTGGCGGGTCTCTCCATGATCCTTTTTCTGGTGGCCATCCTCACCCACATGAGTGCATTTACTGGTCCACTTTTATTCGCATTCTTTACTTTCCTGGCCTTCGGGGTAAGAGGAAATCCGGTAGGGAAGGGCTTTTCCTATACCATCATGATTTTTGCAGCGGTCACCATCTCCATGTTTTATCCTGCCCTCTTCCTGAAATGGGGCGATTTCGAGTTGAAGGCCACCATTGTCCCCCTGCTTCAAATTATTATGTTCGGAATGGGATCGCAAATGAGCTTTCGTGATTTTGCCGGGGTAATTAAAATGCCCAAGGGGGTGCTTCTGGGACTTGCCTGTCAGTTTACCATCATGCCCATCATCGGATTTACCATTGCGACCACTTTCGGATTTCCTCCTGAAGTGGCTGCCGGAATCATCCTGGTAGGTTCATCTCCCAGCGGACTGGCTTCCAATGTGATGTCCTTTATTGCCAAAGCCAACCTGGCTCTGTCAGTCACCCTTACTGCAGTAGCCACCATGCTGGCTCCGCTGATCACTCCCTCGCTGATGAAATTGCTGGCAGGTCAGTTTGTACCCATCGATTTCTGGGGCATGATGCTCAGCATCATCAACATGGTGATCCTGCCCATTGTGGCCGGACTGATGTTTAATACCCTGGCCTATGGCAATGAAAAACTCAAAAGTAAAATGATTCAGGCACTGGTCTATTTTCTCATCATCGCAGGAAAGAACCTGATCCTCTTCCAGACCTCGGAAATCGAAATTGGGGCTGCCTTCATGCAATTGGCTAAAGACCTGGCCTGGTTCCTTCTGCTTCCCATAGTGGCTGCCCTTCTGTTTTCAAAACTGAAAGGGGACAAAAAAACTGTACTTAACAAGCTAACGGCCCTCTTCTCCATGGCTGGAATAGGGGCCATTATTCTGGTGATTACAGCTGCAGGCAGAGACAGCTTACTGGATATCGGTTTGTTGCTGATCCTGGCCTGTCTCCTACACAATTCAGCCGGATACTTCCTGGGATACTGGGTATGTAAACTGGCCCGGATGGATGAAAAATCTTGCCGGACCATCGCCCTGGAAGTGGGAATGCAGAATGGTGGCCTTGCCTCGGGTATTGCCCTGGAGATGGGCAGAGTAGCCACCATCGGCCTGGCCCCGGCGGTCTTCGGACCCATGATGAATATCACCGGAAGCTCCCTGGCCACCTGGTGGCGCCGCAAATCCGACGCCGAAACTGCCGTCAGCAATCAAACCTGAGTAAACCTAACGCGAACGAAGTGAGCACCTAACCATATAACATCATTACCATGAAAAAGTCATTAATATTAGCAATTGCACTGATCCTTACAATTCCCTCTTACTCTCAATTCTTCAATACCGCTGAGGAAATCACTTACTACACCAGCGAATGGAGTGGTGAACGTTTCGAAGACGGCCGGCCAAAGGTCCCGGAAGAGATCCTGGAAAGAATGAAGCTGGTCTCCATCGAAGAGGCCTGGGGGATTCTGCGATCCAAAGGATATCACAACCAGTTTGAAGGCAACTGGGTCATCCTTAATGAGGATGAGCCGGTGGTAGGAAGAGCTCTGACAGCCCTATACATGCCCAAGCGTCCGGAAGTGATGGACCGCCTCACCGAAAAAGGGCATACTCTGGGTCGTGTGGGAGCTATGAATTCATGGCCCATTGATGCACTTCAGCAAGGGGATGTCTATGTGGCTGATGGCTTTGGCAAAGTGGTGGATGGAACCCTGATAGGCGATAACCTGGGAAATGCCATTTATGCTAATTCGGGCAATGGTGTAGTCTTTAATGCTGGATCGCGCGACATGGCTGGACTGGCCAAAATTGAGGGTTTTAACGCCTTTGTTAAGGGCTTCGATCCCTCCTTTCTGACCGAGAGCATGCTCATGGGGATCAACGTACCCATCCGGATGGGCCGGGCAAGCGTTTTTCCAGGAGATGTTGTACTGGCCAAGAAGACAGGCGTCCTTTTCATCCCTGCCCATCTGGCAGCAGAGGTAGTGGAACGTGCCGAATTCATTATGCTGCGCGATATGTTCGGACATGAGATGTTGAAAAAGGGGGTGTATACCCCGGGACAAATCGACGGGCAGTGGAGCGATGAGATCAAAACGGCCTTCCTGGACTGGGTGACGAACAATCCAGATGAACTTCCCATGACCCGGGAGGCCCTGGACAACTATCTGAAGGACCGGACCTGGTAAATTTCGGTGACTGATTTCAAAGGCAACAATTTTTCGGAATTCCTGTTATGTATTGAGAACCCTTTGTAGATTTTTGCTAGTTTCAATCAAACATGTATAACTGAACCTTACCTCATTATGAAAAAACTAATTCTCATTGCTATTGTCACTCTTTTTTCTGTCGGTGTTTTTGCACAGGACAGCGGACTTGGTCTTGGACTCATTTTTGGAGAACCCACTGGTTTGAGTGCAAAAATATGGACCAGTGAAAGGACAGCTATAGATGCAGCTGTAGCCTGGTCCTTTGTGGGTAACGGATGGCTCCATATTCACGCTGACTTCCTGATGCACAATTTTGACCTCATCAATGTCAGCGAAGGTTCCCTGCCTGTCTATTTTGGTGCGGGTGCCTATATAGCCCTGTCTTCCGATTTTGGCATGGGAGCCCGTGTTCCAGTGGGTATTGCCTACCATTTTGAAGGAGCTCCGGTAGAAGCCTTCTTTGAGTTGGCACCTGGATTGGCCCTGCTTCCCGAAATCAGATTTTACTTTGGCGGAGGCATAGGTGCACGCTACTACTTCTAAAGTAAATTTTTCAAGGCAAGTATTGACCGGAGATGCCTCTGGTTCTAGATATGTTGTATCTTTATTGACGAATTCAAACCTAAGCAATCTTTAATGAAAAAATTATCCTTTGTCCTGATAGTGACTGTCGCACTTGTGATTTCATCCTGTTCGAAGAAAACACCGGTGTTCGTGCACAGCATTCCTGATGATGCCATTGCAGTGGTATCCCTGCACCCCATGCAGATCCATACCAAGAGTAAGGTTAACACTTTCGAATCCATAAAAGAGAGAGTAAAAGATGAAATCTGGGGAGCGATCCTCGAAGATCCCTTGAGCACTGGCCTGATGATGGACGAGTATGCCTACGTTTTTGTAACAATGGAGGAGCAGGCCCCGGTTATCGGCGTGGTCAGCGGCATGAAGGATGTAAAGAAATTTGAAAATACCCTTTCAAATATCGATGAAGATCTCAGTTCTAAGTTTGAGGTCAATGAGATTTATACCTGGATACAACCGGACAAAGGAGGGATCATTGGCTGGAATGAGGATCAGATGATCGTGCTTGGTTCACCTGATGGTGAGGAACTTGGGACCCCCTATTTCACCGAAAGCCTGGAAAAGATGTTTAGTCCGGTCAAGGAAGAATCCATTACCAGCCTGGTGGATTTCAAAGATTTCCAGGGAAAGATGAAAGACCTTAATATCTGGATATCCTCCAACGAAATGTTTGCTCTTGTGGAAAAAATGATCGGTGATAAGATGCCTGAATTTCCCGTGGCTCTTTACCACAACTATGCCCAGATCTATTTTGATTTTGCCAACGGGGAATTGGATATTAGCGGGGAGACCCATTTCAGTGAAGAGGTGAAAAAGAACATTGAAGAGTTCCTGGTTATGAAACCTGAATTGAACTCTCACATGATGAATCTGGCTCCGGGCAACAACCTGCTTCTGGCTCTGGCAGGATCCATGGATCTGGAGAAGGTGCAGGAGATGGTAAATAAATTTGCTCCGCCGAAACTCGATACCATTGGCACTAAGGTAGAAATGGCCATAGGCATGGAAATGAAGGATGTCCTTGAAGCCATCTCGGGAGATTTCGCCATCACATTAAACGGTATTGAAACAGAGGCAATGATCCCGGTGGAATTGTTTGTTGGCGTCGGAGTCAATGGCAAGGCACTGCAGGAGAAACTGATGCAGACCGTGGGATCGATGGTGGCTGTGGAAGAAGAAGGGGATTTCTTTATCATCAACATCCAGGGCAATGAAATCTACAGCGGAATTCTCAACGATGTTCTGGTGGTGACCAATGTGAAAGGATACAAGGATGCGGTTAGCGGAGGCTCTTATGAGAATTCCCTGGCAGATTCCAAGTTCAGTGAATTTTCTTCCGGATCGCTTGGATTATTTTTAAACCTCGACCTGGACGATTATCCGGGAATGGTCAGGGGAATGCTCTCCCAGAATCCTGAAAGGAATGAATTGGTGAAGCGTATAACCGATCCCTTTGATTACCTGGGTGTATCTGCAGGAAATTATCAGAGCAGGATGGTTGTGAAGACCAGCAATCCTTCTGAAAACAGCCTTTACACCATTCTGAAAGTGGTAGACACCCCCAAATAAGTGGCGGGGAATCTGAACAGCAATAGATGATCTTCCGCTTTGAACAAATGATTCCGCTTCCTATGCTGGAGCAGGATACTTCAGACTCCAAAGTTTGGGAGGCGGAGGGCCTGGTACTTGAACAGGGAAAGTCATACGTGGTAGAGGCTCCTTCGGGACGGGGAAAAACCAGCCTTCTCTCAGTGATGTATGGGATTCGCACCGACTATCGCGGAGAGGTCTTCCTGGACAACAACAAGCTCAAATCATTTTCCTGGAAAGATTGGTCAGAGCTAAGAAAAAACAGGCTTTCCATGATTTTCCAGGGGCTTGAGCTGTTTGACGACCTAAGCACCCTGGAAAACATCCAGCTCAAGAACAGGATCACCGGACATGTATCCACGGAAAAAATTGAAGAGCTTGCTCATGCCCTGGACATGGAACCCTATCTGCATCGCTTAGCCGGGATTCTATCCTTCGGACAGCAACAACGGGTAGCCATCATGCGTGCGCTTGCTCAACCCTTCGATTTTCTGCTGGCTGACGAGTGTTTCAGCCATATGGATAAAGAAAATACCCTCAAGGCTTATGCTTTGATTCAGCATGAATGTGAAATCCGGAAAGCCGGGCTGGTACTTACTTCTCTGAATGAAACAGACCTTCCCGGTATAGATGTGAGCTTGAAGCTATGAGACTGCTATACCAGATATTGTGGAAAGATCACAGCAGGACCCACCTGCTCTTTGCCTTCCTGGGTACCCTGGCAGGATTTGTGCTGCTGCTGGCAGGAATTCAGTTCTACATCGATATCAAATCGGTACTCTCGGAGAATCGTGATCTCCTCGATCCCGAATACATAGTGATTAATAAAAAGGTAAACATTGGCCAGACACTGGGCCTGTCCAAGGTGGGTTTTACCGAAGAGGAGATCCAGGAGATAGCCCAACAGTCCTTTGCTGATCAGGTGGAGCCATTTCTCTCCAATGAATTCCCGGTAAGTGGTTATACGGAAAATGAAAGGTTTCCTGATTTCCACACGGAACTTTTTTTCGAAGCGATCCCCGATGAGTTCATCGATGTGAAATCTGAAGAGTGGGTCTGGAATCCGGAAGTGGGAAAGATACCGGTCATAATCCCGCAGGATTATCTGAATCTCTATAACTTCGGATTTGCCCCCAGTCAGGGCCTCCCCCAGATTCCCAAGGGAGTGTTGTCTATGATCGATTTCAGACTCAGACTAAGAGGAAAGGACGGATATGACGATTATAATGGACAAATAGTGGGCTTTAGTAACCGCATTCATTCCATCCTGGTTCCTCTGGATTTCCTCAAATGGGCCAATGACAAGTATGGTTACTTCGACAAGAGTCATCCCTCCCAGGTGATCGTGGTATCAAAGGATCCTACCGATCCATCCATCATAAAATTCCTGGAAGAGAAGGGCTACGACACCATACGCGAAAAGCTGAAAAGCAGCCGAATGAATATCATCCTGAAACTCATTATCAGCTTTCTGGTGGTGGTGGCGGCCATCATCATCGGCCTTGCCTTCCTGGTCTTCCTCCTCAGCCTGCAGTTGATGATAAGTCGTTCGTCTGAAAAGATCAAGCGACTCAATAAACTGGGATTCCACTACAGGGAGATCAGCAGACCCTACATCCTTCTTCTTATGGTTCTGATGACTGCAGTCACCGGATTTTCACTGCTCATTACTTCTCTGCTTGCCGGAAAGTTTCATACCATGGCCCAGGATTGGAGCCTGAATATCTCTTCATCCCTGCATGGCATCCTCTTTGGAATGGCGGTGGGATTGATTGCGCTGATCTCTCTGGCCAACGTGGCAGCCATCCTGATAAGTACCAAAAAGCTATGCAAATAGCTATGCTAATTGCTATGCAAATTTGAGACATTTTGTTTGTATCATTCAAATTAACCACTATCTTTGCAACCCCAAATTAATTGATTAGAATAATATGGCACATCATTTATCAGCGAAGAAGAGGATCAGGCAGACTGAGACAAAGCGTACAAAAAATAAGTATTTCGCAAGGTCCACAAGGAGCGCCGTGAAGAAATTGCGTGGAACTACCGACAAGGAAGCAGCCACTGAGCAGTATTCTGAAGTTGTTTCCATGCTTGACAAACTTGCCAAGAACAACGTGATACACAAGAACAAGGCATCCAACCTCAAATCGAAGCTGGCAAAACACGTGAATAGCCTGTAGAGCTAAACACCGCAAGATATATTGAAGGCCGTCCATTCGTGGATGGCCTTTTTTTGTTTGATATCCGCTATACCCAAATCGCAGGTCTTCTGCACTGATGATGAGCTCTCCGGCACATCAATGTGTAAAAAGGCTATGAACAAGTACAACTCACATGCCCTGACCACCTGGGCGGTGGAGGAGCGCCCCAGGGAGAAGGTCATTGCCAACGGGACCCAGCACCTCTCCGATTCTGAATTGCTGGCCATCCTTCTTGGCTCAGGAACAAGAAATCAAACAGCGGTGGAGCTGGCCCGGACCATCCTCCATGGTTCAGGCAACAGTCTTACGGAACTGGGCAGAAAAAGCATCAGCGAACTGGTCAGGATCAAAGGTGTAGGTCCGGCCAAAGCCATCACCCTCCTTGCCGCCATGGAACTTGGCCGAAGAAGGGCCGGGATGAACCACGCTGAAAAAATTCCCGTAAAATCCAGCGAAACCGTTTTCAAACTCTTTCACCCCCTTCTGGGAGACCTGGAACATGAGGAATTCTGGTTGCTGATGCTAAATCGGGCCAACCGGGTTTTGGGAAGATATAAGGTAAGCCAGGGAGGGCTCTCCGGCACAGTCATCGACACACGGATCATTCTGAAAAAGGCTCTGGACAATCTGGCCTCCTCCATCATAGTATGCCACAACCATCCCTCAGGGAACTTGCAGCCCAGCGATGCCGACGTGAAGATCACCGGAAAACTTAAAAAAGCAGCCGAAATGCTGGAAATAAAACTTCTGGATCATGTAATAATAGCAGATAAGTCCTATTTTAGTTTTGCAGATGAAGGTTTAATCAGCTAAGGGTAATCCAGATTGGTACAGATTTTACTCACCATACTGTTCAGTTCATTCAAATTTGCAGCGACCTTTCCCCTGGTCGTTTTACAATTTGAATTCAGTTTTGGGGAAACCATT
>Ga0316191_10000996_pt1 | contig 19448 bp, 16 predicted proteins | sample Eddworburr2cm_MG_FD_204928 | JGI IMG/M metagenome (GOLD analysis project Ga0316191, IMG submission 204928) | Coastal sediment microbial communities from Maine, United States - Eddy worm burrow 2 cm | ecosystem: Environmental > Aquatic > Marine > Coastal > Sediment | place: USA: Maine... | reverse complement strand
CAACGCCACAGACTCCTCCACCCCCCAATCCACGACCCACCCTGGCTCGAACACGCCCGAGCCCGCGGCATCACCATCACCCAACACCCGAGAATCTGACCAGCCCAGTAGCTGAGCTCTTCGTCTCCACCGCCGAAGGTGGGAGAGGCAAAGACCCCCCAACCTTCTCCCCTCCCTCACGGAGTGGGAGACGGTGCCCGAGCGCAGCGAGGGCGGGAGGGGGCAGCCTGAGAGCCAGAATCGCGAAGATGAGGCCTTCCGCACGGGGTGCCCGAGCGCAGCGAGAGCGGGAGGGGGCAGCCTGAGAGCCAACACACGAAGACGAGGCGGGTCGTTCTACGTCGCCGCCAGCAACTCCAGCATTGGACGCAGCTTCAATCTCGTCTCGTTGAGCTCCAGCTCCGGGCGCGAGTCCTCAACGATTCCGGCACCGGCGAATACGTGGGCCCTGGTTCCCTCGAGGAGGCCGCACCTCAGGTTGATCGCGAACTCACCGTCACCTGCGGCGTTGAACCAGCCGATACCGCCCGAGTACCAACCCCGGTCGAAGCCCTCTGCCCTATCGATGAACGCCTGCGCGGCGGCACGCGACGTACCGCCGACGGCGGGGGTCGGATGGAGGGCATCAACGAGGTCGAGAACGTGTGTGCCGCTGCGCGTCGTTCCCGAGATCTGGGTCGAGAGGTGTTGCACCGTCGCCATGCGTTTGAGCGAGGGATGATCCGGCACGTCCAGGACCTTGACGAATGGCCTGAGCCGCTCGGCTACATCGTCGACCACGTACCGGTGCTCGATCCCGTCCTTCTCCGAGTGCATGAGTTCGTCGGCGAGGAGTCGGTCTTCTGCTTCTCCTTCCCCGCGTCGCGCGGAGCCGGCGAGTGGGTTTGATGTCACCACTCCTCCATCGAGGCGGACGAGGAGTTCGGGGCTGGCTCCGACGAACGTTGCACCGTTGACTCTCCACCCGAAACTGAAACACTGGCGATATGACCGCGCGAGGTGGCTTACGAGATCGAAACCATCCGGGGCGTCGTCAGATCGAACCACGACGGATCGCGCCAGCACAACCTTGCGAAGTGCGTCGTTGTGGATCGCGTCGACGGCCTCAGCAACCGCCGACGTCCACTCCGAGACCGGCGGGCACGACTCGAGGGTGTGGTCACCGAGATTGGGATACGGCGGCTCCGGTGGTGTCCTCAACGTTCCGAGAAGGGAAGAAACGTCAGACACATCGACATCCGGGGGAAGCGCAACGAGCAGCAGGCGCTCCCGACCTCGCCGTACAGCGGTTGCGATCGGCAGAACCGCGTCGGACGCACCGAACGAGCTCCACGGCTCGGACCTCGGCCCATCCGGAGCAAACGAAAACCCGGTGAAGACTCGGAAAGGCTCAGGGATCGACCACTCATCGACGATCGACCGCACCTGCCCGAACCGCTCGACTCCCGAGCCGGAGGCCTTCGATGCAATACCGAGACCGCCTGCGGCCGATCCGTCGGGTGAGGAGAAGTAGAACACACCCTCGAATCGGTCGGATCCGGCGCGCACGAACGACAACGGCTCGAAGTCGACCGGGAACACGCCGAAGCGCATGCCGTTCGAGTCAGAGGTGAGCGCGGATTGAAGATCAAGTGCTCGATCGGGGATCATCAACACGGAATGCTACCGGGCGGCGGGCGCTTGGCCGATGAGACGACGTCCTACTCAGCGCCGTCGTCGAAACGCCACACCAGCTTGCTCTCAACATGAAGGACGCCGTCCAACCGTGACGCGAGCTCCGCGAGCAAGCGGGCCTCGTTTCGCGTGCCGATCTCCCCAACGAAGGTGACGACGCCGTTTGCCACGGTCACATTGAGCTCGTCAGGATCGATGAACAGAACCCGGCGGATCAGATCCTCGCGAATCTCGTCTTCGATCACATCATCAGGACGTGTGAAAACCGAGACGATGTCGGCACGTGAGATGATCCCGAGCAATCGTGAGTCTTCGTCGACGACCGGCAGTCGCTTGATGTCCTGAAACGTCATCATCTTCGCCGCGTCGTAGACCTCGGTATCGGGCCCGGTCGTGACCACTCCGGCCGACATCACGTCGCCGACTGTCTCACCGAGTTCGTGCGAACCCTCCTGGCGTTCGACCTCGAGCCGCAGGAAATCGGCTTCGGTGATGATCCCAATCAGGGAGCCATCAGGTGATGTCACCGGCAGTCCACTCACGCGATTGCGGAACATGAGGCGTGCAGCGTCACGAATGCCGGTCTCGCGCGAAACCGTGATCACGTCGGTCGTCATGAGGTCTACGACCTGCACCTCTTGTTCCTCTCCTCGGCGTCAGGCGCCATTGTTGCATCTCGGGCCCAACGCCGTCGGGAAATCGGTTCCGAGCTGGTCGATCGGTCCCTACGCCGGCATCACCCTGATCCGGGCATCTACCACGCAAACCCCGGCCCCTGGTGGGCCGACCTTGACCGGGTTCATGTCCATTTCGGCCAATTCCGGCAGGTCCTCGATCATGGCCGATACCCGGAGAAGTGCAGTCTTCACCGCGTCGACGTCTCCCGGCTCGGCACCACGATATCCCTCGAGCAGACGCGCCGACTTGACCGACTGGATCATGTCGTCGGCATCGAGATCGGTGAGTGGATTGATGCGGAACGCGACATCCCCGATCAGCTCGACGAACACTCCGCCGAGGCCGAACACGATCAACGGTCCGAAGTTCGGGTCCTCCACCATGCCGATGAGGATCTCGTGGCCGCCGTCAACGAACTCCTGGACCAAGACCCCGTCAGGGTCGGGGACGGAGGCCGTGACCTGTCGGTAGCCGCCGCGTACCGCGTCATCACCTTGGACATCGAGCACAACTCCTCCGACATCCGATTTGTGCAAGGCAGACGCTGAAAGGACCTTCAGCACGACCGGACCGCCGATTGCGGCTGCTCGCTCTGCTGCCTCATCTTCGCTCGACACGATGCCCGAAGCCGGGACGCGAAGCCCGTACGACTCAAGAACGACATCAACGGTGTCGGGGGTCAGCCAACCACCGTCGGCGCCAAGCTCGGCAAGCGCAGCGTCGAGCGCGGCGCGGGCCCGATCCTTGTCGATGTCGTCGAAGACCGGGATCTCACCCTCGGGCCGTCGGAGCCACTCGCCGTACCGGACTGCGTCGTAGAGCGCCCTGGCAGCGCGCTCTGGGAATGCAAACTCCGGAACGCTCGATCGCACCCTCGGTGCATCGTCTGAGATCCTCCCCGACTGCATGAACACCGCGAGGAAGGTCTTGTCACCGGCGTGCCCCTCCCCCACCGAACGAATCGTGCTCTGAATCTCAGCAACGTCGATCGCGGAGGCCGGAATGTGAATGGCAATGACGGCGTCGAGTTCGTCCGCCTCGAGCAGGGCTTCGAGGACCTCCCCATACTCCTTCGCTCCGGCTGCGGCAATCATGTCGACCGGATTGCGGATTGCCGCTTCGGGTGAGAGCTTCTCCCTCAGCTGCTCTTGCAGCTCGTCGGAAAGCACGGGGACCTCGAGGCCCCTGGACTCCAGGGCATCAACCGCAAGGATTGCGGGACCGCCGGCATTGGTGACGATTCCGACTCGCCGGCCCTTCGGGATCGGTTCGTTGGAGAGCAAGATCGTCACGTCGAAGAGCTCTTCGAGGGTGTCGACCCGGATCACGCCGGTCTGGTGGAAGAGAGCGTCGACGGCAACGTCGAGGCTGGCAAGGCTCCCGGTATGGCTGCTCGCGGCGCGTGCCCCGGACTTCGTGCGACCCGACTTCACAGCAACAATGGGCTTCTTCCTGGCGATTCTCCTGGCAAATCGGGCGAATCGCCTGGGATTTCCGAACGACTCCATGTACAGGAGAATCACATCCGTTGCCGGATCGTCTTCCCAATAGAGCAGCAGATCGTCACCCGATACGTCGGCGAGGTTCCCGACCGAAACGAACGTCGAGATGCCGATGTTGTGCCGCGAGGCCGAGTCGAGGATTGCGAGGGCGAGCGCGCCGGACTGGGATGAGAACGCCACGTTCCCGCGTGCCGGCATCAGCGGACCGAACTGGCCGTCGAGGCTGACGGCCGGGTCCGTGTTGAGCAACCCCATGCAATTCGGACCGACCATCCGGATTCCAGCCGAACGCACCAAAGCGAGGAGTTCGTCCTCGAGTTCGATCCCCGACCCGCCAACCTCCGAGAACCCTGCCGAGATCACAACGAGCGCCTTGACCCCCTTCTCGACGCACTGCTCGACGCTCGGAATCACGAACCTCGCCGGAACCACGATGAATGCGAGATCCACATTGCCCGGCACATCGAGAATCGAGGGATACGCGGCGACCGACCGCACGACCGGTGACTTCGGGTTGACCGGATACACCGGGCCGCTGAAGTTCCCGTTGACGAGGTTGCTGAAGAGACGGCCTCCGATGGTCTCCGGATCGCGGCTCGCACCAACAACGGCGACCGACTGCGGCGCCATCAGCGGCATCATCGACTTCACGGCTGCCCGCCGCTCCCACTCGTCTCGCACTGCGGCCGTTTCGTCAGTTTCTTCAGTCGGGAGCGTGATCGTGAAGAGCCCCTCCTCCGAGTCGCGTTCGACGCCGTAGCCCGCGGCGCGGAATACCCGCATCATCACGTGGTTGTCGGCGAGCAGATGGGATCGGAACCGTTCAATACCCTGAGTTCTTGCGTAGTCCGTGAGGCGATAGAGGAGGAGCGTGCCGAGGCCCTTCTGTTGGTGCTGGTCACACACAGCGAAGGCGGCGTCCGCGGTCGTCGGGTCGCCTTCCACCGTGTTGTAGCGGCCGACCGCAATGAGCTGTCCACCTCGGATGGCAACGAACGCCATGGCACTCCGGTAGTCGAGTCGGGTGAACCGGTCGAGTTCAGAGGGCTCCAGGTCACGCTTGACGCGGAAGAAACGGTTGTAGGTGCTCTGACGCGACAGACCGCGAACCATCTGCTGGAGGGCATCGCGGTCTCCCGGGACGATCGGGCGGATTCGGATGGTCTCTCCGCCACTCATCACGGCGTCTTGTTCCCAGGCTATCGGGTAGTCGGGAGGTGGATCAGCGATCGTCAGCGCTGCTTCGATTCGGTCGGTCACCGGGACCCCTTCGTTCGGACTCTCGAATTGGATTCTCGCAGTCTCACGATATCGTCGATACTCAGGGTGATGACCACCGACATCTCCTTCGTCGGCCTCGCTCTCGCATCTTCGCTCGTTCTCGTGGCGGTGCTGCTGTCAATCTGGCAGCAACTTGGCCTCGAACGACAGATCCTCTGGGCATCGGTTCGAGCTCTCGTCCAGCTCCTGATCGTTGGTGTTGTCCTTGCGTTTCTGCTCCAGCCGGGTCGGTCGCTGTGGTGGTCGTTCGCGTGGGTCCTCCTCATGCTCCCGTTCGCTGCGGATGTGGTCGCTCGTCGTGCCCCGGAGGTCCCGCGCGTTCGCAGGCTCTCCCTTGTCGCGTTCAGCGTCACGTCGCTGGTCATCCTCGGCTTGCTGTTCGGACTGCGAGTGATCCCTCTTGAACCTCGGACGCTCGTCCCGCTCGCCGGAATGATGATCGGCAATTCGATGACAGCGACCGTGCTGGTTGCCACCCGGATCGTTGCTGAGTTCAAAGAACAGCGTCCGCTCATCGAAGTCCGCCTTGCGCTCGGGTTCCTGGCGAAGGATGCCTTCCGGCCGTACCTCCGTTCCGCTCTGAAGACGGCACTCGTCCCGCAGATCGAAACCACCAAGGCGGTGGGAATCGTCTTCCTGCCCGGCGCGATGACCGGCCTCATCCTTGCCGGCGTCGACCCGATCGAGGCCGTTCGGGTGCAGGTGGTTGTCATGTATCTCGTTCTTGGTTCGGTTGCAGTCGCAACGAGCACCGTTGCCGTCGGCCTGAGCCGCACACTGTTCACCCCCGATCAGCGAGCCATCCATTTGCCGGGAGAGCGATAGGCTGTCCGGGTGAAACGCACCGCGATCGCCATCACACTCCTACTCGCCGCTTGCTCGGGTGGGGCCGCAGACTCAGACTCGGATGACGGGCCGATTCTGGAGTCAACACCACCATCTTCGACGGCGACAACGGCGACCGACTCCACGCAGACGGATGGTGCGTCGACAACGTCGACCACAGTGGTGACCGGCGACGCTCGGTTTGTTGTCGGCAGTGTCGTATTCGGCGATCTCGGATCTATCGAGGTCGGCAACCTCGGTCCCGATGCCGGGGACCTCACCGGCCACTGGCTCGCGGTCGACCCGTTCTACCTGGAGTTGCCCTCGACCGTCCTGGCGGCCGGGAAGTCGGTTGTCGTGAGCATGGATGAAAGTGCCGATCGCGATCTTGTGGTGGCCGCTGCGGGCCTACTCCCACCGTTGGACGCGACGTCGGGGGAGGTTGGTCTCTATACATCGGGCGACTTTGGGAATCCGGCTGCCATGGTCGACTATCTGGTGTGGGGTTCGACCAACCAGGTGCGCTACCCGGTCGCTGTTGCAGCCGGACTGTGGCCGGAGGACGTGGTTGTGGTCGTTGACGCAGCGGCCACCGGGCTCACCATTGTGGATCGAACCGAGCCGGGACCTCAAGGCTGGAGTTCCACAACCGGTTGAGGTTCGCATCGTGGCACAGCACGGGCCGGTCCTGCAGTGCACCGACGAACGATTCGAACCTCCGCCGTTCAGGCGAGTGCCACGAGGTCGAGCAGGGACTCATCGAAGAACGCCCCGTCACCTTCCGGCATCAGGATGACGCGGTCCGGTTCGAGATCCGAGACGAAGTCGGTGTCATGGCTCACCAGGACGAGTGTGCCCTCGTACTGCTGCAACGCCTCGAGCAAGGCCGCCTTTGCCTGCGGATCGAGGTTGTTCGTCGGCTCGTCGAGCAGCAACACGTTGTGCCCTGCAACTACAAGCCGGGCAAGTGCCAGCTTGGTCTTCTCGCCGCCGGAGAGCGTGCCGGCGTCCTGATCGACCTTGTCGGCAAGGAGGAAGTGCCCCAACACGGTCCGGAGATCCCGGTCGGGAAGGCGGCTCGCCCCGCGCATGAGGTCGAGGACGGCAACGCCGGCAGTGATGTCCTCGTGTTCCTGTGCGTAGTAGCCAAGTGCGGCTCGATATCCGGCTTCGATCGTGCCGAGATCGGCTTCCTCCTCACCGGCAAGGATCTTGAGCAGCGTCGTCTTCCCCGCCCCGTTGAGACCCATGATGATCAGCCGTTCGCCTCGATCGACATCGATGTCGACATCAACGAACACCACGTTGTGGCCGAATGCCTTCGCGAGACCCTCCGCTCTCAGCGGGGTCCGACCCGACGCTACGGGCTGGGGAAAGCGCAACGCAACATTGCGGCGCTCACGTTGGACGTCGACCAAATCGTCCTGGATTCGCTGGACTCTGGTCTCCCACGTCCGCGCGCGCTTCGCCATCTTCTCCGATGAACCCTTGAACCGCCTGATGCCCTCTTCGAGGCGAGCGATCTTCTCCTCCTGGTGGCGGCGTTCGCGGAGGCGTTGCGTCCTCCTCCGTTCTCGTTCCTCGAGGTAGTACGAGTAGTTGCCCCGGAACGGCTCGATACGGCCACCTTCCACGGCAAGAACCGATGTGATCGACTCGTCGAGCAGGGGAAGATCGTGCGAGACGATCAGCAACCCTCCCTGATAGTCCGCAAGGAACTCCATGAGCCACGCCTTGGCATCGAGGTCAAGATGATTCGTCGGCTCGTCCAAGAGCAGGGTCGTCGTCTCGGCGAACAGAATACGTGCGAGTTCAACCCGCCTGCGCTGGCCACCCGACATCGTGGCGACTGTTTGCTCGAGCTCCCCTGTGCCGATTCCAACCGCCGAGGCGAAGCGTTTGGCCTCGGCTTTGGCAATGTACCCGCCCCGAACCGTGAACTCGTCGTCGAGGCGGCTGAACCGGTGGATCAACCGGTCGCGTTCGGATCCGTGTGCATCTTCCATCGAGCTTCGGGTGATCTCCATGCGGCGCTCGATTGCGCCGATGTCGCGAGCCATGAGGACCCGCTCGAGTGCAGTCACGCCTTGATCTTCCAGATCAGCCAGCGCAGCTTCCTGCGAGAGGTACCCAACGCTGCCGCTCCGGACGATCGACCCCTCCGCTGGTTCGGTCAGGGCGGCAAGTGTTCGAAGAAGTGTCGTCTTCCCCGCGCCGTTTGGCCCAACGAATCCGATCTTGTCGCCTGCTTGCACAGAGAACGACACATCCGCGAGCAGCCGCCGTGCTCCGGCATCGATGGCGAGGTCGCGAACGAGGATCATGACCAAAAGTTAGGGAGATCTGCGGTACAACTGGGTTACGCCGGCCGGGACACCGTTTGCGGGCTGTCGGAATAGCGAACGATGAACTTGGGGATCTCCGTCCCGGCGATCGGGCGAGATACAAGGAAACCCTGGACTCGGGTACACCCCAGCTCGGCGAGGAACCTGAGCTGCTCCTCGTCGTCGACACCTTCGGCGATCACATCGAGGCGGAGGGTTCGCGCAAGGCCGATGATGGCGGAAGACACGGCGATGCCGTCACGATCCGAGAGCCCGTCTTTGATGAACGAACGGTCGATCTTCAGCGTGTCGATCGGGAGTTTCGTCAGGTACCCAAGCGATGAGTAGCCGGTACCGAAGTCGTCGATGCTCACGGTGACTCCGATCTCTCGGAGCCTCTCGAGGGCGCGTCGCGTCTCCTCAAGGTCGCTGAGCAGCGTTCCCTCGGTGAGTTCAACATCGAGGAAACGCGGATTCAGCCGAGCTGCGGCAAGCGAAGCGACCACCGTCTCAACCAGATTGCCCGCACGGAACTGCCGAGACGAGAGGTTGACCGACATGCGCATGGGCGGCAGGCCACCGTCGAGCCAAGCACGCATCTGCAGACACGCTTCATCAAGGACCCATTGACCCAGCGGAACGATGAGATCCGTCTCTTCGGCGAGTCCGATAAAATCGATCGGTTCGACCCGCCCGACCTCGGGATGGTTCCACCTGACCAGGGCCTCAACACCGAGCACCGTCTTGTTGGCCGTGTCGACCTTCGGTTGGTACTCGAGGTACAGGCCCTCATCGGCATCGATCGCTTTGCGGAGGCCGTCGAGCAGCGAGTGACGTTGGCTCGTCCGCTCTCTCAGCTCTGTGGTGTAGAACTCGTAGGTGTTGCGACCGGAGTCCTTCGCGCTGTACATGGCGATGTCGGCGCCCTTGAGCAGATCCTCCGCTGTTTCACCATCGAGCGGGAACGCCGCGATCCCCATCGATGTCGTGATGACGATGTCTTCGCCACCGACTCGGTACGGATCAGCCACGGCACGCAGGATCTTCGTCGCCACCCGCCCGGCATCTTCCACTCGCTGCCCGCCTTCCAGGATGACGGTGAACTCGTCTCCGCCGAGGCGTGCGACGGTGTCCGACTCGCGCACACATCCAAGGAGTCGCTCGGCAACCTGGCGGAGGAGCGCGTCTCCGACCGCATGTCCGAGCCGATCGTTGACGTCCTTGAACCCATCGAGATCGAGGAACATAAGGGCAACGACCGAGCCGTCACGTCGTGCCCTTGCCACCGCGCTCTCGAGCCGATCCGAGAACAGGGTCCGGTTGATGAGCCCGGTGAGAGCGTCGTACCGGGCGAGGTAGCTGAGGCGTTGCTGATCGAGCTCTCGCTCAAATCGGTGAGCTTCGGTGTTCTCCGTCCATGACTGCTTCAGGTTCTGAACTGCGGGCCGGAAGAGGAAGAGGCCTTCGAGGACGAGCAGCACCAGCGTCGCGGCCAGCAGGAAGTACTCGGTCTGCTCCAAGGCGACGACTTGCTCGCCCGAGACGCGAAGGTACGAAGACACCACGCGCTGCATCGCGAGGCCGTACTCGCTCGCAGCTTCGTTCAGACCTTCGACGATGACGGTTGGAGCTCTCCCCTGGCGATCAATCGCAGCCACGGCTTGATCGGTCGCCGCGAGGAACTCATCGAGCGCAACCCCTGCCTCGTCGAGCAGGCCGCCGATCGCCGTACTCCCGATCGCCGGAATCCCCAGTTCGGGGTCACCGTTCAGGAATGACTCGTGGATCCGGACGATCTCGCCGGTGCTCGCCGTCAGCTCGTCGTGAAGCGGCTCGGATACCCCATCGACGACCTGGGCCGACAAATCGGCGACCCGGGTGGCGAGGTATCCCTGCCGAAGTCCGTACTCGAGAACCGTTGCGTCCTGCTCTTGAGCGCTGAGGGCCCGGTACGTTGTGAAGGTCGAGAGGACCGCCAGAACGGCGATGAGCACGAGCGCGAGCACGTAGCGGCCGATCGGCCTCTCGGGAAGCCTGGCCACCTCCGTAGCGTTCGTATCTGATTCCCCGCGCAAGCGCGCTCGGAATCCGCGTAGGCGCATGATCTCCGATCCGTTGAAGTACCTATCGGCAGGAATCGGCGAAGGTTGAACACTGAGGTCTACGATGCAGTGCAGCTCGGCAAGGAGAAGACGTGACGTTCTGGCAATTGTTCTTGATACTGGCGATCTTCGTCCCGCTGATCATGCTGTGGATCTTCACCCTGGTCGACCTCTTTCACCGGCGCGACCTCTCTGGCGCAGCGAAGGCACTGTGGGCGATTGCCGTCGTTCTCCTCCCCCTCCTCGGGATGCTGATCTACTTCATCCTGCGCGGTTCGCAGTCGGAGATGCCCGGGACACGGCCCTACGGGCAAACGCCGCCTCCTCCGCCGCCGGCACGTCGGGCTCCAGGATCGGCAGCTGACCCGACGGCTAATGCAGGCGAGGTCGCCGACCAACTGGAGCGGCTCGCAGGCTTGCACGATCGCGGGATCCTCACCGATGAGGAGTTCCAGCGAGAGAAGGACAAACTCCTCGGCGCCCCACCGGCGTGACCGTGGACGCCACCTTCCTGCTCATCGCCCTGGTCCTCGCCCCGCTCGTGATCCTCTGGATCTTGGCGCTCTTTCATATCGTTGTGCGGCGTCATGATCTCTCAATCGGATGGAAGGCGATCTGGTCGGGTCTCGTGATCGCGGTGCCGTACATCGGCCTGCTCATCTATGCGGCCCTCCGCCCGCCGCGGGCACCAACACCAACCGGCGGCGAGGACCAGACGGCGGCCGGAGCTGCAATCGAGCAACTCGCTCGACTCGTCACCGCCCACGATGGCGGGTCGATCACGGACGAGGAATTCTCGCAGCGCAAGTACGTCATCTTCGGCCTCGCCGGTCCGACCGACTGATTCGTGCCCGGGGAGGGACTCGAACCCCCATGCCCCCAAGGGGACAGCGGTGTTTAAGACCGCCGCGTATACCAGTTTCGCCACCCGGGCTGTGCGCGATCGTAGCCGCCTGCGATTGCCCGACCAGACGCGTGGTGCACAAGTCTGAGTAGCATCTGACCGCCGTTCGACAACAAACATGGAGGCTCTCGCAGTGAAGGTGTTCCCACCCGACAAGATCCGCAACGTCGCGCTCGTCGGACACTCCGGTGCCGGCAAGACCACACTTGCAGAGGCGCTCCTCTTTCGCGCCGGCACGATCCAGCGCCTCGGATCGGTTGAAGATGGCACCACCGTCACCGATTTCGATCCCGAGGAACACGCACGGGAAATGTCGCTTTCTCTGGCGCTTGCTCCCTTCGAGTGGAAGGGGTTCAAGATCAACTTGATCGACACCCCCGGGTACGCCGACTTCATCGGGGACGTCCACGCCGCCATGCGTGTTGCCGACCTTGCCGTCTTCGTTGTGTCCGCCGTCGAGGGAGTCGAGGTCCAGACCGAGTACGCGTGGGGTGTTGCGGAGAATCATGGCGTACCCAGAATGATCTTCATCAACAAGCTCGACAAGGAGCGTGCCTCGTTCGATCGGACACTGGCTCAGCTCAGAGACCGATTCGGCGCAGGAATCGCCCCTATCGAGCTGCCGATCGGCGAACAGGCCGAGTTCCGCGGCGTTGCGGATCTCTTCCGTGACAAGGGCTACGTGTACGACTCCGGGCATGGCGAAGAAGCCGAGATCCCCGAGTCGATGTCGGACCGCGAACACGAAGTCCACGACAATCTCGTGGAGGGAATCGTTGTTGCGGACGATGACATGCTCGAGCGCTACCTCGAAGGAGACATCCCCTCGGTCGACGAACTCGAGCACACGATGGCGCGCGGTATCGCCGAAGCGACCGTCTTCCCTGTGGTCTGTGGTTCGGCGACCGGCCCAATCGCCGTCGATCGCCTCGCCGATTTCATCACGGAACTAGGTCCAGCGCCCAGCGATCGCCCGCCGATGAAGGTGACGGCCGGTGACCAGACGATCGAAGTTGCCTCCGACTCGTCCGGAGATCCGCTTGCGTTCGTGTTCAAGACGATTGCCGACCCCTACGTCGGCCAGATCTCGCTGATGCGGATCCGTTCGGGGACCCTCAAGCCCGACATCGTGCTGTCGAACAGCCGATCGGGATCGGACGAGAAGCTCTCGAAGATCGCAACAATGATCGGCAAGGAGACCGAGCTTCTCGATTCCGCTCCGGCCGGAGACATCGTCGCCGTCGCCAAATTGACCGACACCGCCACCGGCGACACGCTGGCACCGCGGCACAAGCCGGTGACGTTGCCTCCCGTCGACCAGCCCGAGCCGGTCCTGGCTACGGCGGTGACCGCGAAGACGCAGGCCGACGAAGACAAGCTCGCAAACGCACTCCGCCGCATCCTCGCCGAGGACCCCGCGCTTCTTCTCGCCCGGAACAGCGAAACGAAGCAGACGCTGCTCTGGGGGATGGGGGAGACTCACCTCACCATCACCCTCGAACGACTCGAGCGGAAGTTCGGAGTGGCCGTCGAGACCGAAAAGCCCAAGGTTCCGTATCGCGAGACGATCACGCGCACCGCCCAGGCTGAGGGGAAGTACAAGAAGCAGACCGGTGGCCACGGCCAATTCGGCGTTTGTTTCCTCCGTGTCTCCCCACTCCCGCGTGGTGAGGGATTCGCCTTCGTTGACGAAGTCAAAGGCGGCTCGATCCCGCGCCAGTTCATTCCTGCGGTCGAGAAAGGCGTGAACGAGACGATGTCCGACGCCGGCGTCCGTGGATTCCCGGTCGTGGACGTCCAGGTTGCGGTCTACGACGGGAAATACCACTCGGTTGACTCGTCGGAGATGAGCTTCAAGATGGCCGGACGCCTCGGGTTCAAGGCCGCCATGGAGCAAGCCGGACCTGTGCTGCTCGAGCCGATCTCGCGGGTGCAGGTGACGGTCCCTGCCGACTACCAGGGTGATGTCATGGGTGACCTGTCGTCACGACGCGGCCAACTCCAAGGCACGGAGGCCGCACCGGGCGGCATGCAACTGATCACGGCGCTCGTTCCGACGTCCGAGATCATGAACTACGCCATCGACCTCCGCTCTTTGACACAGGGTTGGGGTCGCTTCCGGACCGAGCACGATCACTACCAGGAGATGCCGTCCCACATGGCAGATCAGGTCGTAGCGGAGATGCAAGAAGACTGACCGCTCACCGCGATGGGATTCTGGGAGTCCGAACCGAGACAGTGAGACCCGCCCTCTCAGCGGGGTTCGGTCCAGGCGGGGTTTCTCGACCAGCAACCGTCGTTGAACGCGACACACGCCTCCGTGCAGTCCAGTGGCTCGATCTGCTCGGCCGTCCACGCGCCGACCAGATTGGTATTGCCGGCCGCCGTGTCGGCGTAGTGGGCATGGAGGCATTTGACACCCGCTCTGGTTCCCCCCACACCTCCCATTGGGCGATGCCCCTGGTACCCCTCGGGAATCCGCGCATCACGGTCGTCGCGATATCGGTCCATCGCTGCGTCGTGAGCCACGCGCAAGTCCGGATCATCGGCGAGCATCTGCTCGGCGGTGCGTACGCCTCCGGCGGCCTCGATACGCCCAACCCGTTTCGATGCGAGCGGGCACGTGAGCCAGTAGAGCGTCGGGAACGGTGTTCCGTCATCGAGGAGTGGCGGCACGGTGATGACCACCGGAAGATCAAGGTGGCATCGACGAGCAACGTCGATCGGCGAGCGCGGTGGTCGCCCGATCTGAGCTTCAACAACGCCGCGATCATCCATCCGGGTCGACGTCGCTCCCGGTGATGAAATCCCAGACCCGTTCCCACCAAGGGCGCTGGTCCGAGCGCACGACCGGATCGGACGGTGCGTCGATCGGCAGTGGCTCCTCGGGTGTAACCACTACATACGCAACTTCGCCCGGACGGACAAGACCGTACTGCTCGCGAGCGAGCCGCTCGATTTCGGCATCGGTTCCGAGCATGGCGATATCCTCGGCCAACGCGTTGTTCTCGTCACGCAGCGCCGTCAGTTGCTCCTGCGATCGTTCGATCTGATGCTGCTGGGAGAGGAGCTGCCGGAAGGGAAGAATCCCCGACACGGTGAGGGCCAACGCCCCGAGCAGCACCACGGCCAATACCCAGCCCCAGCGCTGTTTCTTGCCGGGTGCCTTTGCTTTTTCGCGCTCGAGGGTTTCAGTCATCAACTCACCTTGAAGGGTGCCCATCCTGCGTAGCGGGCGTCATCGCCGAGATCCGATTCGATGCGGAGTAGCTCGTTGTACTTCGCCGTACGCTCGCCGCGAGCCGGAGCTCCAGTCTTGATCTGCCCGGCGTTGGTTGCCACGGCAAGGTGGGCAATGTACGCGTCCTCGGTCTCACCCGAGCGGTGGCTGACCATACGACCGTACTGATTGACGGCTGCCGTGCTCATCGTGTGGAGCGTCTCAGAGAGCGAACCGATCTGGTTGACCTTGATCAGGATGGCGTTCGCCACTTTCATGTCGATCGCCTTGATGAGGAACTCCTCGTTCGTCACAAGCAGGTCGTCACCGACCAATTGCGTCCGACTTCCCAACCGCTCGGTCAACAGCTTCCAGCCGGCCCAGTCGGCCTCGTCGAGCCCATCCTCAATTGACACGATCGGGTAGCCGTCCACGAGCTTGACAAGGTGGTCGATCAATTCCTCCGACGTGAGTTCGGCGCCGGAGAGTTGGTACCGACCAGAGTGGTAGATCTCGCTGGCGGCGACGTCGAGTGCGATCGCAATCTCCTCGCCAGGCCGATACCCGGCCGCCTCGATCGCCTCGATGATGATGTCGAGCACCGCGTTGTCGTTCGGAAGGTCCGGCGCGAACCCGCCCTCATCGCCAACGTTGGTCGTAAGCCCGCGTCCGGCGAGCACCTTCTTGAGCGCGTGGTACGTCTCGACCCCAGCCCGCAACGCTTCGCGATACGAAGGGAGGCCACCGGGTACAAGCATGAATTCCTGCACATCAACGGAGTTCGCGGCATGGGCCCCTCCGTTGAGCACGTTGAAGCAGGGCGTGGGAAGAACACGACCGGCAGTTCCGCCGAGGTAGCGGTAGAGCGGCAAATCGACGGCTTCGGCCGCAGCCCTTGAGACGGCGAGCGACACCGCCAGGATGGCGTTGGCCCCAAGATTGGCCTTGTTGGGGGTTCCGTCGAGGTCGATCATGATGCGGTCGATGTGCTCCTGGCGGGTCGCGTCAACACCCATGAGCGCCGGTGCGATTCGCTCATTCACGTTGTCGACGGCCGTGAGCACACCCTTGCCGCCATATCGGTCACCACCATCGCGGAGTTCGACTGCCTCAGCTGCGCCGGTTGAGGCCCCGGACGGGACAATGGACCACCCGGTGGCGCCGCCGGTCAACGTGACTTCCGCCTCAACCGTTGGATTCCCTCGCGAGTCGAGGACTTCGCGAGCAGTGATGGTTTCGATGAGAGTCATGGGTCGTTCCTTTCGGGGGGGAGGGTAAACGACGATCCGCTTTCCTCCGTGGATACTACGGTCTTCGCGACTTCCCACAGTCGATCGAGGCCCGGCAGGTCATAGTCGCGAAGCCGCTGCCCTTCGCCCTCCGCAAGTTGCTCAACGACTCGGAATCGTTCGATAAACGTCGCGTTGGCGCGCGAGAGCGCAATCTCCGGGTCGACAGCGAGATGCCGCGCGAGATTGACGACGGCAAACAGGAGATCGCCGAGTTCGGCCGTCGCCAGATCGCGGTCGCGGCGCACCTCACTCAGCTCGCCGAGCTCTTCTTCGACTTTCGCAAACACGGGTGCGTCGTTCGGCCAGTCGAATCCGACGGAGGCCACCCTGCGCTGGATCTTGTCGGCCCGTGCAACGCCCGGCAAGACCGACGGGATATCATCCATCAACGATTCGCGACGCTTCTCGACGTTCTTCAGCTCCTCCCAGTTCGCGAGCACCTCGCCGACTTCGGTTGCCACCACATCGCCGAACACGTGCGGGTGACGGTGCACAAGCTTGCGTCGAATCCCCTCGGCGACTTCATCGATGTCGAATGCTCCGGCTTCCGCCGCTAGCGTCGTGTGAAAGACAATCTGGAGGAGCAAGTCACCCAACTCCTCTTCGAGATCCGCGTAGGCACCCAGGTCGGCTTCTCCCCCGGGTGCTGCCGCAGACAATGTGCTGATCGCATCAACTGTCTCGTATGTCTCTTCGATGAGGTGACTCACCAGGGTGTGATGTGTCTGCTTGGAATCCCACGGACATTCGGTCCGGAGAATGCGGTTCGTAGTGATCAGACCGAACAATCCAACATCGGCTGCCGGCACGAATAGCGTCGATCGCGGGCCCGGTGCGGCTCTCGACAGATCTCGAAGGGGCATCTCGGTCTTCGTCCCGTCTGCGTCGCCGATGCGGTCGAGCATGGCCACGGTGAAAGACTCCGGTAGGGTCCTCCCGAGGGCAAGAGCTACCTCTCCCGCGACAAACGCCGAGTCGATCTGCGTGATGAAGGACGGAACGTGAAGGGGCAGAGGGTTCGACAACTCGCGACCGTCGAGAATCTGCAGTCCATCGGCGATCGGGTCGATCCCGACCACTGCACAGGCGGCATCGATGAACGACTCGCCGGGGATCACGACGCACGGAATTCCTTCGCTCTTCGCCTCAGTGATCAGACGAGCAACCGCTCGCTCACCCACGATTGCGCTCCCAGGCACCGCGTAGACCACCGATCCGTGGCGCGAGGCCGAGACAACCCGTTCGACGATCGCCTCGTAGACCCCATCGAAATCGGCGCCCGACTGATAGAGGTCGTCGCATGTGACAACGAAACGAAGAGCGGCGAGATCGGAGGCCGCCGGATGCTCTGCTGTCCGAACGACGACGGTCGCCGACGGGTCGACCAGCACAGCCAGCTCGTGAGGCCTGAGTCGATCGAGCCCGGCTGGACCGAGCCCGACAACCGTGATGCCGCTCGTCATCCCGCCGGAGGCGGCACGATGCCGTTCGAGGCGTAGGTCCACGTTCCGACCTGGGATGCCACCTCGATCGTGGCGGACTGGATGGCGTCGTTGACCCACGGGACCCACAACTCGCTGAGCGCAGAGGCATGCAAGTAGGCCGTCGGATCAGCGACAAACGCCTCGAAGGAGTCCGGACCCGTTCGGTCGTCGACCACAAGAACGTGCCAGCCGAACTCCGTAGCTACCGGAGTGGAGATCTCCCCGACCGGAGTTATCGCTGCTGCGGTCGCGAATTCCTCGACGTAGTCGGCAGCCGCCAATGGGCACGGCAGCTCACCACCGACGCTGTTGGTGTCCAAAGAAACCTCGTTGGCGACCTCAGCGAAGTCCTCACCCGCGTCGAGGCGAGCCTTGACAGCTTCGGCCTCCTCGGGCGTTGCCACCAGGATGTGACGTGCACACACCGAGACCAGCAACGCGGGCTGGTTCTCGTAGATACTGGCGAGGTACGCCTCGTCGTTGGCGAGTTCGGCAACGACCGCGTCCCGGATCAAGAGCTGCTCGGCCACCGCCGCTTGGGTTGCGTCGCTGCGATCTGGATCCGAGCCCACACTCGCGAAGACCTGTTCCTCGTCCTCGGCGGGATTCGCGATCTTGTCCGCGATGAGCTCGGGATCGTCGAAACCCGTGAGACCGAAGTCCTGCTCTGCCGCACTCTTCTGCGCCTCCAGGTAGATCAGATTGGTGAGGTCGCCCCGGAAGCCCTCGGCGTCGTAGCTGGTCCCCTCGGCGTAGCTGTATCGCAGCTGGGTGACCGACGCCTCATCGATTTCCGAGCCGTCAACGGTCGCAACCACCGTGGTGTCGGAGCAAGCGACCGCAAGTGCCGCGGTGGCGGCCGCCAGGATCAGTGTCTTTTTTGAAAGGCGCATGTGTGTGATTCCAGGTCGGGTGAGCGCAGTCTACGACGAGCGGGAGATCATCACTCCAGGAGGTACGCTGCTCGCTCAGCGAGGACCAGCCCGCCCGCTATGCCGGAGCCTCCGCCGAGCTTCGGCGCGACAACATATGCGCACGCACCGCGCTCCAACGCCGGAGAATCGACGTAGCCACCGAGGGCCTCCAGCATCCGGCGTCGTGTCGCTTCGAGGAGACCCGGGAGTTGCATAACACCACCGCCCAGGATGATTCTCTGGGGAGAGAGGGCAAGAACAAGGTTCGCCATCGCGTATCCGAGAGAGAACGCCTCCATCTCGACCGCACGAGGAGTATCTCCGCCGAGATCCTCAGCAGATGCGCCCCACCGATCCGCGATCGCAGGGCCCGACGCGAGGCCTTCGAGGCAATCCCCGTGGAACGGGCACCGCCCGCCAAACGTGTCGTCGGGGTGGCGCGGGATCCTGAGGTGGCCGATCTCCGGGTGGACCAGTCCATGGATTGCTTTGCCGTTGGACACCACTCCCCCACCGATTCCAGTGCCGACGGTGACGTAGATGAAGTCGTCGAGACCGGCGCCGGCTCCCCAGCGACCTTCGCCGAGGGCAGCTCCGTTCACGTCGGTGTCGAAGCCGACCGGGACACCAAACGCCTTGCTCAACGGACCGACAATGTCGGCATCCGTCCATCCCGGCTTCGGAGTAGGTCCAACGTGCCCGTAGTCGGGAGACCCCCGATCGACGTTGAGCGGCCCGAACATCGCGATTCCGATAGCGTCGAGCGGCCCGCGGCCCGTGAAGAACTCGGTGGCCTGGGCAAGCGTCTCTTCGGGGGTGGTGGTCGGGAACCTGACTTCGGCTCGGAGATTGTCCGGTGTGCTCCCGACCGCACACACGAACTTCGTGCCGCCACCTTCGATGCTTCCGTACAGCGCCATCGGGCGAGGTTAGACGAGTGTGGGGGAGGTCAGAACGCGAGACACGAGACGCGAGACACAAGACACGAGATCGTCGGCAGGCCCCATCTTCACGATGCTGGCCCCCAGGCCGCCCGCTCCCGCCCTCGCTGCGCTCGGGCACCCTGGCACCAAACCTCATCGTCACGATGCAGACTCCCAGGCCGCCCCCTCCCGCCCTCGCTGCGCTCGGGCACCCTCCCCCACTTCGGCCTCAATCCACGGCGTCGTGGATCCGAATCTGCCCGGAGCCCCTGGTAGAGAAGGCTTCCCTTAGTTCTGGGGCCACACCGAGATCGTGGCTGCACCA
>Ga0316191_10000995_pt1 | contig 19454 bp, 13 predicted proteins | sample Eddworburr2cm_MG_FD_204928 | JGI IMG/M metagenome (GOLD analysis project Ga0316191, IMG submission 204928) | Coastal sediment microbial communities from Maine, United States - Eddy worm burrow 2 cm | ecosystem: Environmental > Aquatic > Marine > Coastal > Sediment | place: USA: Maine... | reverse complement strand
ATGGTTGCCGCCTACGTTGCCGGCGGCCTCCCTCCCACGGTGGCTGCCCGCTCCGCTGCCTTCCATCACGGCGAGGCTGCTGCAGTCCTCAGCGAGCAGCGAACCGTGACAGCAACGGCCCTCGTCAGCGCAGTCGCAGTGCATAGGCAGAGCTGACCAGGTCGTCTTTCTGGCGACTGGCGAATTACAACAGAGCTACTCGCCCTTCCCGTTCTCGGCTCCATTCGCCCGAATCAACCCGATCACGATGCCGTCGCAGACGGCGCGCCACGAGGCGTCGATGATGTTCTGGTGGACACCGATGGTGCCCCACGCGCCTGCGATGTCGCTGTGCTGGCACAACACCCGAACCCGAGCCGCCGTCCCGTCCGACGAATCGAGGTCCCGCACGCGGTAGTCGGTCAGGTGGATCCTCGCGACCTGGGGGTAGCGGTCGGCGAGGGCCGCGCGCAGCGCCAGGTCGAGAGCACCCACCGGACCGTCGCCCTCGCGGGTCGTCACGATTCGTTCTCCGTCGACGTGAACCTTCACTGTTGCCTCGGCTACGACTTCGCCGTCACGATGCTCAACGAAGACCCGGTACGACTCGAGTTCGAAGAACGGCTGCGTCCAACCCTGGGCGTCACGAACGAGGAGTTCGAACGATCCGTCGGCTGCCTCGAAGTGGTAGCCCTCGTGTTCGAGTTCCTTGATACGGTCGACGACAACCTGCGCCTCGCTCGACGAGAGAGCCAAACCGGTGTCTTGTGCCTTGGCGAGGATCGTCGAACGTCCGGCGAGTTCGGAGACAACGGTCCGTGTCGAGTTCCCGACCAACGCGGCCGGCATGTGCTCGTAGGCGTCGGGCCTGCGGGCGAGTGCTGAGGTGTGGAGGCCGGCCTTGTGGGTGAACGCAGAGACGCCGACGTACGGCAGGTGGTCGTCGAGGGTCAGGTTGATGATCTCGGCGATGTGATGGGACACCCGGGTGAGGTGCGGCAGGCGATCCTCAGGGATCGAGCTGTAGCCCATCTTGAGCGAGACATTCGGGATCACCGAGCAGAGGTCGGCGTTGCCGGTCCGCTCACCGTATCCGTTCACGCAGCCCTGGATTTGTGTGATGCCGGCGTTCGCCGCCGCGAGGCTGTTTGCCACCGCGGTGCTCGAGTCGTTGTGGAAGTGGCACCCGAGTGCAGCGCCGGGGATCGCGGCTGCGACTTCCCGGACGACGCGGTCCACATCGTGCGGCAGCGTCCCGCCGTTCGTGTCGCACAACACGAGTCGCTCGGCCCCGCTGTCGTGGGCGGCTCTCAGGGTGGCGAGAGCGAACTCGGGGTTCGTGCGGTAGCCGTCGAAGAAGTGCTCGGCATCGAAGAAGACCCGTCGGTCGACCGAACGGAGATGCTCGACCGAATCGCCGACCATCGCGATTGCTTCGGACAGTTCCGTGCGCAAGGCGTACTCGACGTGATAGTCCCATGACTTGCCGACGAGACACACCACCTCGGTCTCGGCGGCCACGAGTGCTGCGAGTTGGGCATCCTTGGCAGCCACCGCTCCGGCATGCCGAGTTGAGCCGAACGCCACGAGTGTCGATGTGTCGAAGTCGAGTTCCGTGCGTGCCCGGCGGAAGAATTCGTCATCCTTCGGGTTCGACCCGGGCCAGCCTCCCTCGACGTAGGCCACGCCCAGTTCGTCGAGCAGGCGGCTGATCGCCAGCTTGTCGCCGGCGGTCAGCGAGATGCCCTCCTGCTGGGTGCCGTCTCGCAGCGTGGTGTCGTAGATCTCGAGGGATTTCATGGTGTCGCTCCGGATAGAGAAAACCCCCCGCTGGGCGGAGGGTTACGGGCGCACACGGAATCGTGTGCGCCTAGGTGATGATGATGGTGGTGGCTGGCCGGGTCATGAGGTTGCGAGTATGGCCGGTTGTGTCCGCTCCGTCAATGCCCGATCGCAGGAATGCCGGTGCCCAAGGGAGCGCTTCTTCCCGTTCGAAGGTGCACGTTGGCCGGAGTTGGATCCCGGTGACGAGCTGTCGCGTCTTGCCGCAACGACGGGCCGCCGGTATCGTTCAGGCATGAAGTCAACACACTCCTGGTGGCGTAGGAAGGGATAGGGTTCCGCGCGCCAGGAAGGTACCGACGCCGGAGCCCCCGGGGCCCGGCGTTTCTTTGTGAGGAGGAGCGGTGACAGAACAGGTGAAGAAGACGGTGTTCTCGGGGGTCCAGCCCTCGGGTGCCATGCACCTCGGCGGCTATCTCGGTGCTTTCCGCAACTGGGTCGCGCTCCAGGATGACGATGCCTATGACGTGATCTACTGCGTCGTGGATCTCCACGCGATGACGGTGCCGTACGACCCGGCCGAGTTCCATCGCCTCCGCCTCGAGACGGCCAAGGTGCTCCTCGCCATCGGAATCGACCCGGACCGGTCGTTGCTCTATATGCAGAGCCAGGTACCGCAACATGCCGAGCTGGCATGGATTCTCAGCACATTGACGCCGACCGGCGTGCTCAACCGTATGACGCAGTACAAGGACAAGCTGGACAAGGGTATCCCGTCGAACCTCGGCCTCTACTCGTACCCGGTGCTGATGGCCGCTGATATCCTGCTGTACGGGGCCGACCTCGTCCCGGTGGGCGAGGACCAGAAGCAGCATCTCGAGATGGCGCGCGATCTCGCTGAACGGTTCAACAATCGGTTCGAGGTGGTGTTCCCGATCCCCGAACCGCTGATCCCTGAGACCTCAGCCCGTGTGATGTCGCTGGTTGAGCCGACCGCCAAGATGTCGAGTAGCGATGCGAATCCGAAGAACCGGATCAACCTGGACGACTCGCCAGACGTCATTCGCAAGAAGGTCAAGTCCGCAGTTACCGATTCGGATCCAACGGTGCGCTACGACATCGCTGAGAAGCCCGGGATCTCGAACCTGCTCGAGATCATGTCGGCAACCACCGGTCGGTCGGTCGACGACCTCGCCGCGGAGTACGCAACCGGCGGGTACGGGCGGTTCAAGGAGGCGGTCGCCGAGGCGATCGTTGCAGAACTCGCTTCAATTCGCGCCTCGCTTCAGAACCTCGATGATGCCGAGGTGGCCCGTCTGCTCCAGAAGGGCGCCCTCGACGCCCGCACGAGAGCCGAACGCCATCAGCAGGATGTGCGCGACGCCGTAGGCCTCGGCCGCTTCTAGCCCGCCCAATCCCGGGGTTGGCTGCTGGCGACTGGTGACCGGCGACTGGCTACTCTCACGAGCGCTGGCACCACCACCTATCTGAAGGGCGCTTCCTCGTGGAGATTGAGATTGGCATCGCGAAATCCGGTCGCCGGGCCTACGGGTTCGACGACATCGCCATCGTCCCGTCGCGGCGGACCCGGGATCCCGAGGATGTCGACCTGAGCTGGGAGATGGATGCCTTCACCTTCGGGTTGCCGCTGCTTGCTGCAGGGATGGACTCCGCGGTCAGCCCGGCGACGGCGATCGAGATCTCACGACTCGGCGGCCTTGCCGTCCTCAACCTCGAGGGTCTCTGGACGAAGTATGAGGATCCGCAGGCGATCTACGATGAGATCTCGTCGCTGCCCGATGACCAGGCGACCCTGCGGATGCAGGAGATGTACGCCGCCCCGGTCGATGCCGATCTGATTACGCAGCGGGTGCGGGAGATGAAGGATGCGGGGATCATCACCGCAGCGAGCCTGACTCCGCAGCACGTGAGCCGATACATCGACGCCGCCAAGAAGGGTGGCCTGGACATCCTGGTCGTGCAGGGGACCGTCGTCTCCGCCGAACACGTGTCGTCGAAGACCGAACCCCTTGACCTCTTCGCGTTCATCCGCGAGGTCGAAATGCCGGTGATTGTCGGCGGCGTTGCTTCCTACGCCGGAGCGCTCCACCTGATGCGGACCGGCGCAGTGGGCGTTCTGGTCGGGGTTGGGCCGGGTGCGGCGTGCACGACGCGGGCCGTTCTCGGACTCGGCGTACCTCAGGCGACCGCCATCGCGGATGCTGCCGGGGCCAGGACGCGATATCTGGAGGAGACGGGGCGATACGTGCACGTGATCGCAGACGGTGGGATGCGAACGGGCGGCGACATCGCGAAGGCAATTGCGGTCGGCGCCGATGCCGTGATGCTCGGTTCGCCATTCGCTGCGGCGGTCGAGGCGCCGGGGAACGGTGTCCACTGGGGGATGGCGACGTTCCATCCGACGCTCCCTCGCGGGTCCCGGGTCCGAGTCGGCACCCTTGGCACGCTCGAGGAGTTGCTCCTCGGTCCGGCTCACGAGAACGACGGGAAACGGAACCTCTTCGGGGCACTCCGCACATCGATGGCCACCACGGGGTACGCCGACGTCAAGGAGTTCCAGAAGGCCGAGGTCATGGTCGCTCCGGCCCTGCAGACCGAAGGTAAGCAACTGCAGCGGGCGCAGGGCGTGGGGATGGGCTGACGTGGCGAGCGGAGCCACAGGCCACGCCTCGGACGGCGACTTCGATCGCGTGCTGGTCGTCGATTTCGGCGCCCAATACGCTCAGCTGATTGCTCGCCGCGTTCGTGAGGCTCACGTCTTCTCGGAGATCGTTCCCCGGGACATCACAGCCGCCGAGGTGGCGGCGCACGCTCCGGTCGGCATCATCCTGTCGGGCGGCCCGGCATCGGTCTACGAACCGGGTGCCTACGGCATCGATCGGGAGATCTTCGAACTCGGCATTCCGGTGCTCGGCATTTGCTACGGGCACCAGATTCTGGCGGACGGGTTGGGCGGAATCGTCGACCGCAACGATGTCGCCGAGTACGGGCCGGCCGATCTGACGGTCACCGGCGAGTCGACGCTCTTCGCCGGTCTTGCCGCAGAGCAGCCCGTGTGGATGAGTCACAGCGACGCCGTGAGCGAAGCGCCCCCGGGATTCGTTGTAACGGCTTCGACGGCCGAATCTCCGGTGGCCGCGATGGAGAATCCGGAGCGCCGCCTCTACGGCGTGCAATTCCACCCTGAGGTCGGACATACGCCTCGCGGGCAGGAGATGCTGAAGCACTTCCTGTACACGGCGTGTCGCGCGCGGCCAACCTGGACCCACGTTGGAATCATCGAGCAGTCCGTCGCTGCGATCCGCGAGGAGGTTGGCGACGGCACAGTAATCTGTGGCCTCTCCGGCGGTGTCGACTCATCGGTCGCCGCTGCACTCGTCCACAAGGCGATCGGCGATCAACTCGTCTGCGTGTTCGTCGACCACGGTCTGCTCCGCAAGGGAGAAGCCGGGCAGGTCGAGGAGACGTTCCGTCGAACGTTCAACATGAATCTCATCCACCTGAGGGTCGAGGATCGATTCCTCGAGGCACTCGCAGGAGTCACCGATCCCGAACAGAAGCGGAAGATCATCGGCGAGACGTTCATTCGGGTGTTTGAGGACGTGGCGACGGATGTCGTCGATTCCGCCTATCTGGTGCAGGGCACGCTGTATCCCGATGTGATCGAGTCGGGGACGAAGGATGCCGCAAAGATCAAGAGTCATCACAATGTCGGCGGCCTGCCGGACGACATGGCGCTGTCGTTGATCGAACCGCTCCGTGATCTGTTCAAGGACGAGGTGCGCGCGGTCGGTGAGGAACTCGGCTTGCCCGAGGACATTGTCTGGCGGCAGCCGTTCCCTGGTCCGGGTCTTGCGGTCCGGATCATCGGTGATGTCACGAGGGAGCGACTCGACATCCTGCGTGCTGCCGACGCGATCGTGCTCGAGGAGATCCACAAGGCAGGGCTCTATCGGGAACTCTGGCAGACGTTCGGGGTGTTGCCGGCGATCCGGTCAGTCGGAGTCCAGGGAGACGGTCGCACGTACGCCTATCCGCTGATTCTTCGGGCTGTCACCTCGGACGATGCCATGACCGCGGATTGGGCACGTCTGCCGTACGACGTGCTTGCGTCGATCTCGTCGCGTGTGATCAACGAGGTCCCGGGGATCAACCGCGTGGCCTACGACATCTCGTCGAAACCCCCCTCGACGATCGAGTGGGAGTAGCAGGCACCGGCACATCACTGATTTCGGGCGCGATTGACCCTCCACAACGCCGCGAACCCAGGGTTCTCCACCTCGTATATGACGCCGACAGCCCGCGGATTGGACCGGTGCGATGACCCATCCGATTCTGTGGGCTCACGGCGCCAAATAGAAGGCGGAGAACCCTGGGTTCAAGGCGTAGTCCTCAAGGCGCCCCCGCCGGTGGTCGATACCTGCTGCACAGCATTGCGCGCAGTCTGAGGTACATCCGTGGCCTGGAGCAACGATCCAGAGATGCAGAAGATGTTCATCGACGAGGTGACGGAGCGATCCGCACGCCTTGTCGAGGGAGCACAGGCGCTCCGGGCGGGAACCGTAACGCCCCAGGAAGCCGGCGACCTCCTCCGGGAGGGTCACACCATCAAGGGCACCGGGCGTGTCATGGGCTACGACGATGTCGGGTCCGCTGGATTGATGCTCGAGATGATCTGGAGATGGATCCAGCAGGGTGAAATCACACCGGCGCCGCTCTTTGGCCGGGTGCTCGAAGCACTCAGCTCGGCAATCCCCTCGGCGCTCGACGATCCGGCTGGACTCTCAGACGCGATGGCCACCGTCCACGAGTTCTTCGAAGGCCAGGACTTGCCGGATGAACTCCCTCCGGCTCCGCAGGTTGATGGAAGTGCGCCTGCCCTGCCGCAGCACGCGGATGTGCCTGGCGAGATGTTTGCCGAAGCACCAGCCGTTGAAGAACTCTCCTCGTCACCGGCGATCGCAGACTATGCAGCGGAGCCTGTAGGCGAGGATGTCGAGCTCGCGGTGACCGAAGCGGATACCCCGTCCGGTGGGGGAGTGACGGAGCCGGTTATGTCGGCCCACGATGCGTTTGCTCAGCTTGCGGATGCTGTGTCTGATGAGGTGGCGGCAAAGCCGGTTGTGTCGGCCCACGATGCGTTTGCTCAGCTTGCGCATGCAGGGGGCGAAGCCGGCGAACCCGAACCGTTCGTTGATGAGGCAACGGAGCCACCGGTGCTTGCCGTTGCCGAGGAGGATTCGGCGTCGGACATGACCGCTGCCGAAGATCCGACCGGCGAAGAGACCGTGGATCCAGCCCGTTCGGCCCAGGACGCCTTCGCTGCACTCCGCCGATCGATGATGCAAGAAGATGCCGTTGTCACGATCGCCGCTGAACCGGGGGACCACACCGCTGCCGAACCCGAGGATGATGCCGAGGTAGCAACAGCCACTGTCGTGGACGCCGAGGCGGACGCTGAGACCGATATCGATGAGGGTCTTCCGTTCTCAATCCCTGACAGCGTCGAAGCCACCACAGACGAACCCGAGGACGCGGCCGACGACGAACCGCCGGTCGAGGCCGGCGAACACGGGAGCCAGCAAGCGGACGGGGACTCGGGAGAGCCGCCGATTGGCGCGCTGATTGAGTTTCCGATCTCCGACGGCGAGGGCGTTGACGCGACGGACACAGACGACGCACCGCACCCAGAAGCGGGCGATGCTGCCGCCTCCGGCGACGGTCCGGATGTCGTGGCTCTGCCATCGAACAAGCGACCGGCCCCACGGAGCGCGATGGACTCCGCTGATCTCGGCGGTCTCGTCAAGGCCGTCCAGACTTGGGCTGCCGAGGAGGCGATCGCCGTCAACACCGGCCGCCTCTACGAACTCGTCAACCACATTGTTTCGCTCCGCATGGACGTGGAGGCCGTGAAAGATCAACTCGCCGAGTTTGCTGAGGTCGCAGCCGCCGATCCGTTCTTCTCAGACCGCGTATCAAACATCTCTCAAGGGGTCGAGCCCGTCTCGTCGGCATCTGAACTGATCGAGTCCAAGGCGCTCGCCCTCGCGGCTGCGCCCCTCAAGGACGTGACGAATACGCTTCCCCAACTCGGCCGATATCTCAGCCGGAAAACCGGCAAGGAATTGCGCGTCGAAATCTTGGGCGACGACATCCTCGTTGACCGGCAGGTGCTCGATCGCATGGGAGACGCGATGCGGCAACTCATTGTCAACTCCGCGGTGCACGGCATCGAAGATGTCGACACAAGGCTCGGCGCAGGCAAGCCAGGCACGGGCACGATTCGCATCGAGGCGAAGCAATCCGATGTCAACCTCGAAGTAGCCGTCACGGATGACGGCCGCGGCATCGATTGGCGCGCCATCCGGGAGAAAGGTCTCTCCCAGGGGCTTCTCGACGCGTCGGTAGAATTGGCACCAGACGCGCTGAGATCACTGCTCTATCGGAACGGCTTCACCACTCGCGAAGCTGCCGACGAATTGGCTGGAGACGGCGACGGTCTCGCGGTCGTTCGCGAAGCGATGGAGTCGCTGAATGGATCGCTCCGTGTTGAGAGCACACCCAAGGAGGAGACCCGAATCACGCTGGTCGTCCCAGTCCACCAGGCGATGCAGAAGGCACTGCTGGTGAAGACCGGAGGGATCATCTGGGGAATCCCCGAGACCGGAGTGGTCGACGTCGTCGAGATGAACCTCGCAACGATCGCGGTTGCCGATCACACGACCGTCCTCGAGCGAGTCGACGGAGATGTGCCGTTCGCCTCATTCGCCGACCTCATGGGATTGTCGACCGACGCAGTGCCTACGTCGATTGTTGTTGCCACGAGTGCGGCCGGACCGGTTGCGCTGGGTGTCGAAGAAGTCATTGGCGTCCGACGCGTGGCTGCCAAGGAACTCGGTGCGGTCCTTGCTGATGCACAGGCTGAAGAGGTGACCGGCGCTGCACTTCTCGGGGGCGAACAGGTCGTGCTCCTCGTCGACCCGACCCGCCTCGCTGAGCGGCAGCGCGCGGTCGCAATCGAAGAGCCCGCTTTGCCTGCTGCCAGGGTTCTCATCGTTGACGATTCCGTCGGCGTTCAGCAGGTCGTGTCCTCGGCCCTCGCCACGAGCGGTTTCAACACCGTGGTCGCTGCGAGCGTCGCCGACGCCCTCGGATCGCTGCACTCAGGCTCGATCGATGCGGTCGTGGTCGACTTCTCGATGCCACGAGCCGACGGTGTGGCGCTTGCTCACATGGTCCGCCAGCGGCACGGTGCTCTTCCCATCGTCATGCTGTCTGGAGTCGCCGAGGGAGACGACGTCGAGCGTGCCCGCGAGGCCGGCGTCGACGCCTTCTTCAGCAAAGCCGACTTCCGCGAAGGTGGGCTCGCTGAGAAGCTCCGCGAGTTGATCATCCTCCGCCGCGAGAAGGAACAGACGGCGTAGGGCTTCCGCCGGTCGCCGGCGCGAGCAATCAATCTCTTGGCAGTTGCGCGACCCGTGGCGAACGCAGCCCCCTCCGCCGCGCTCCGGCCGAGCGGTCGGTGGTCGCGCCTCCCCACTGCGTGGGAGAGGCGAAGAAGATGCACTCCGCTACTCGGCTACTCCGCTACTTACCTCTGTGTAGTTCGCGCACACGGCACCGGTACACTCCGGGCCCGATGCCCGAATCCACCCTTCTCGAGAGTCTCAATCCGTCGCAGCGGCACGCCGTGGCGGCCACCGATGGGCCGGTGCTGGTCGTGGCCGGTGCCGGATCGGGGAAGACCCGAGTCCTGACCTACCGCATCGCGCACCTCATCCGTGACCTCGGCGTGTCTCCGTACTCGATCCTCGCCATCACGTTTACGAACAAGGCAGCGAGCGAGATGAAGGATCGGGTCTTTGACCTGGTCGGACGGGTTGCGGACGGGATGTGGGTCTCGACGTTCCACAGTGCCTGCGTACGGATCCTCCGCAGAGAGGCGCCGCGTCTCGGCTACCGGTCATCGTTCTCCATCTACGACGACGCCGACTCGGTGCGACTCGTCACGATGTGCATTCGGGATCTCGACATGGATCCGAAGAACTTCCCTCCGAAGGTGATCCGCGCCGCGATCTCGAACGCCAAGAACGAACTCATCGACTACGAGACCTTCGGCTCCAGCGGTGAAGGTTTCTATCACGAGAAAGTGTCGGACGTCTATCGCCTCTACCAGCAGCGCCTCGTCGAGGCGTCGGCCGTCGACTTCGATGACATCCTGATGCTCACTGTGGACATCTTCCGGGCGTTCCCCGAGGTGCTCGCTCAGTATCAGCAGCGCTTCCAGTACCTCCTCGTCGATGAGTACCAGGACACGAACCACGCCCAGTACATGCTCGTGAAACTCCTCGCCGGCGCCCATCGCAACATCTTCGTCGTTGGTGATGCCGACCAGTCGGTGTACGCGTTCCGCGGCGCCGATATGCGCAACATCCTCGATTTTGAGAAGGACTACCGCGACGCAACCGTCGTGCTCCTCGAACAGAACTATCGCTCGACCCAGACGATTCTCGATGCTGCGAATGCGGTGATCAGCAACAACGACTCGAGGAAGCCGAAGCGCCTCTGGACCGACGAAGGAGAGGGCGAACCGATCGCCACCTTCGAGGCCAAGGATGAGCAGGATGAGGCGGCCTTCATTGCAGATCGGATCCGGAGTCTCGAGTCCGATGGTATGGCGCTCTCCGATGTGGCGGTCTTCTATCGCACGAACGCTCAGAGCCGTGTGATCGAGGAGGTCTTCGTCCGATACGGCGTCCCCTATCAGGTCGTCGGCGGCCTGAAGTACTACGACCGCCGAGAGGTCAAGGACGCCATCGCCTACCTCCGGGGGGTCGTCAACCCGGACGACCAGGTTGCCTTGAAGCGCATCATCAACGTGCCGAAGCGCGCCATCGGGGATACCAGCGTCGCCCACGTCGACCGGTTCGCGGAATCGCACGGCATCGGCTTCTTCGAGGCACTCCGGCGCGTCGAAGAGAATCCTCGGCTCACCGCACGTGCCCAGCGCTCGATTGAGGAGTTCGTCTCACTGATGGACCATCTCACCGAACAGGCCGCGGATGGGCCGGCTGCAGCCATCGATGCCGTCCTGGACCAGACCGGCTACCTCGATATGATCCGCTCCGATCGGTCGATTGAGGCCATGGGACGCGAGGAGAATCTCAGGGAACTCGCATCGGCTGTCGCCGAGTTCGAAGAGATCGGTCCCGCGTCCATGGGCCCCGGGGAGTGGGCTGAACTCAGCCCCATGGACAAGCTGGGCCTATTCCTCGAGTCGATCAGCCTCGTTGCCGACATCGACGCCTATGAGGATCGGGACATGGTCACGCTGATGACGCTCCACAACGCCAAGGGCCTCGAATTTCCCGTCGTCTTCATCACGGGCATGGAGGACGGCGTGTTCCCCCACATGCGGTCCCTGGGGAACAAGACCGAACTCGAGGAGGAGCGACGCCTCTGCTACGTCGGCATTACCCGGGCAGAGCAGCGGCTTCACCTGACCAGAGCGTGGAGTCGCAGTCTGTGGGGCCAGTCGCAGTACAACGGGCCGAGCCGGTTCCTCGGCGAGATTCCCGGTCAGCTCATCACCAGTGTCAAGCGGTCGCGCTTCTCAGATCAGCGTCCGGCCGCCGAAACGCGAGCCTCTCTCAGCGATGGCGAGATCACAGCCGGCGACCGTGTGCGGCACGCCCATTGGGGACAAGGCGTGGTGGTGGAGATCGTCGGGAGAGGCGATGCCGCAGAAGCCACCGTCGCTTTCGAAGGGATGGGGGAGAAGCGACTCCTGCTGGCATGGGCCCCCCTCGAGAAGACGTGACAGCGGGTCGCCGGGACGGGGGAAGCAAGCGAACGACCAAGGCGCCAGCGCATCGCGCGCCGCCAGAGTCTTCTCGTTTGGATTGGGGCTGTTCTTCGGTGAGGCGCCTACCATCAGAATCGTGACCACTGATCTGCCGATTCTCATCCAGGGCGGCATGGGAGTCGGCGTCTCCGACTGGCGCCTGGCGCGCACCGTGTCGAAGGCCGGGCAGATGGGCGTTGTTTCCGGAACCGGCCTCGATGCTCTTTACCTGCGCCGTCTGCAGGACGGCGATCCCGGCGGCCACATGCGTCGCGCCATGGCGGCCTTCCCGATGGAAGGCGTCATCGACCGGATCCTCGATACCTACTTCATCGAGGGAGGCAAGGCGCCGGGCGACCGATACAAGGCGAAACCGATGCCCCGCGTTGACCCATCCGAGAAGGCGCTCGATCTCATGGTGGTCGGCAATTTCGTCGAGGTCTATCTCGCAAAGGAGGGCCACGACGGCGTCGTCGGAATCAACTACCTCGAGAAGATCCAGACGCCCCACCTCGCTTCGATGTACGGCGCCATGCTCGCCGACGTCGACTACGTGTTGATGGGTGCAGGAATCCCGATGGCGATTCCAGGGATTCTCGATCGACTCCATGAGGGGCTGCCCGTCGAGTACCGGCTGGACGTGAAGGGAGCCGAACGCGGCGAAGCGTTCACTACGGAGTTTGACCCGGCGACCTTCGGTGACGGGAGCCTGCCGCCGGCCCCGCGCCCGGCATTCCTCGCGATCGTGTCGTCGCACGTGCTTGGCACGGCGCTGGTGAGGAAGGCGAGCGGCCGGGTCGACGGATTCGTCATCGAAGGCCCAACCGCCGGCGGCCACAACGCCCCGCCGCGCGGAAAGATGGAACTCAACGACATCGGCGAGCCGGTCTACGGGCGCCGGGATGTGCCGGACCTCGACGTGTTCCGCGAGCTCGGTCTCCCGTTCTGGCTTGCCGGCGGGTATGCAGAGCCTGAGCAGATCGCTGCGGCGCTTGACCTCGGCGCTGCCGGCGTCCAGGTCGGCACGGCGTTCGCCTACTGCGAGGAGTCCGGCTTCAAGGCCGACACGAAGCGCGAGATTCTCGAACTCAGCAAGGCCGGCCGGGCCAAGATCTACACCGACCCGGTTGCATCGCCGACCGGCTTCCCATTCAAGGTCGTGGAGCTCGAGGACAGCATGTCCAACCCGGTGGTCTACGAGAAGCGCTCACGCATCTGCGATCTGGGGTATCTTCGAACGGCCTACCGCCGTGACGACGGCACCGTCGGATGGCGGTGCCCGTCCGAACCGGTCGACGACTATGTCCGCAAAGGCGGAGCCGTGGAAGACACCGTTGGGCGGAAGTGTCTGTGCAACGCTCTGATCGCCAACATCGGCTTCCCACAGACGCAGCGGAATGGCGATGTCGAGCAGGAACTCATCACGTCGGGGGACGACGTTGCCGACGTCGCCCGCTTCCTCCCCGAAGGCCGCGACACCTACTCGGCGCTCGACGTCATCGCCTACCTGCTTCCGTCGGCGTAGGCCGGCGCAGTCCAGGGGAGAACCCGCGTCTCGGAACCTCCGTGAGCGATGGCGGCTACCCTTTCCCGCGATGCCGCCACGGATCCTGATTGCCAAACCGGGCCTCGATGGCCACGACCGCGGAGCGAAGGTCGTTGCACGTGCCCTGCGTGATGCAGGCTGTGAGGTCATCTACACCGGTCTCCACCAGACACCGGCACAGATTGCTCAGGCGGCCGTCGACGAGGATGTCGACGGAGTCGGGCTCTCCACGCTCTCGGGGGCCCATATGACCCTGTTCCCGCGCGTCGTCGAGGCGCTCAGGGAACGCGATGCTGGCGACATCGTGGTCTTCGGCGGCGGGATCATTCCCGACGAAGATCTGCCCGCGCTTCAGGAAGCTGGTGTCGCGGCCGTCTTCACGCCGGGGACCTCGCTTGACGACATCGAAGCGTGGGTTGCCGGCAACCTCTCAGATCGCTGAACCAGTAACGACAAACGGAGGACGATCCTCTTGAAGATCCATGAGTATCAGGCGAAAGCCCTGATGGCCGACCGCGGCATCGCGGTCCCGCTCGGCCGCGTCGCCACCACGGTTGGCGAAGCCGTTGCCGCGGTGGGCCCGCTGATCGAAGCAAGCGGTAATCCTGTCGTCGTCGTGAAATCCCAGATTCACGCCGGCGGCCGTGGAAAGGGCCGCTTCAAGGAACACCCCGACCTCGGAGGTGTCACCGTCGTCACCGAAGGAATCGACGGCGGCATCGGCGCCGCTGAAGAACGCGTTCGCGAGCTCGCAAGCCAGATGCTCGGTTCGACGCTCGTCACGATCCAGACCGGGCCCGAAGGCAAGCAGGTCAACCGCTTGTACATCGAGCAGGGCATCGATATCGCGACCGAGTTGTATCTGTCGGTGCTCCTCGATCGGGCCACCTCCCGCAATATCGTCATGGCCTCAACCGAGGGCGGGACCGAGATCGAGGTTGTAGCCGAGGAGACGCCAGACAGGATCCTCAGAGAAGAGATCGACCCGGCGTTCGATCTGCTGCCGTTCCAGGCCCGGCGGATTGCGCACGCGCTCGGTTTCGAAGGAGACGCCTTCAAGAATGGCGTGCGATTCCTCGGTGCTCTCACGAAGGCAGCGGTCGAACTCGACACGGATCTCGTCGAGATCAACCCGTTGGTCGTCACCACCGATGGAGCGGTGATGGCGCTCGACGGGAAGATGGCGTTCGAGGCGAACGCTCTGTTCCGCCACCCCGACGTTGCAGAACTCCGGGACGTGAGCGAGGAAGATGCCGCAGAACTCGCTGCCAAAGAGTTCGATCTGTCGTTCATCAAGCTCGACGGCGACATCGGTTGCATGGTGAACGGCGCCGGTCTTGCCATGGCCACGATGGACATCATCAAGACCGTCGGCGGAGAGCCGGCCAACTTCCTCGACGTCGGGGGAGGCGCAGAGAAGGAGCAGATCGCCGCTGCGTTCAAGATCATCACGCAGGATCCCAACGTGAAGGGGATCTTCGTGAACATTTTCGGCGGCATCATGCGCTGCGACATCATTGCCGAAGGAATCATCGCTGCTGTTGAAGAAGTCGGCCTCACCGTTCCGCTCGTCGTGCGGCTTGAAGGGACCAATGTCGAACTCGGCAAGCGAATGCTCGACGAGTCGGGCCTCGACCTCGTGAGTGCCACGGACATGAAAGACGGAGCTCAGAAGATCCTGGAGTTGACGAGATGAGTGTGCTGATCGGGAACGACACGAGAGTCCTTGTTCAAGGCATGGGCAAGACCGGCAGATTCCACACCGACAAGGCAATCGCGTACGGAACCAACATGGTTGGTGCCGTGCATCCAAGCCGCGCAGGAGAGACCGAGGTCTTCGAGGGCGACGTCGATCAATCCGGGGTGCCGGGTCGAGGCGCTACCTACTCCGTGCAGGTGCCGATCTTCCGGAGCGTGGCCGATGCCGTCGCAGCGACCGATGCGAATGCCTCGGTCGTGTATGTGCCGCCGCCGTTTGCCGCGGACGCGATCATGGAGGCGGTGGACGCTGGTGTCCCGCTCATCGTGTGTGTCACGGAGGGGATTCCCGTTGCCGACATGGTGAAGGCCAAGCGCTACCTCGAGGGCAAGGATGTCCGTCTCGTTGGACCGAACTGCCCCGGGGTCATCACGCCGCAGGAGTGCAAGATCGGCATCATGCCCGGCTACATCCACACACCCGGCCGTATCGGCGTTGTCAGTCGCTCGGGAACGCTCACCTACGAGGCCGTATACCAGTTGACGCTGAACGGCCTCGGGCAGACCACGGCCATTGGGATCGGTGGCGATCCCGTCAACGGGACCAACTTCGTCGACTGTCTCAGATTGTTCAATGATGACCCCGCGACCGACGGTGTTCTGATGATCGGTGAGATCGGAGGGACGGCCGAAGAGGACGCTGCCGAGTGGATCACGGCGAACATGTCCAAGCCGGTCGCCGGCTTCATTGCCGGCACCACCGCGCCGCCGGGGAAGCGGATGGGCCATGCCGGAGCGATCATCTCCGGCGGAAAGGGCACAGCTGACGCCAAGATCGCAGCCCTCGAAGCCGCAGGCGTCGTGATGGCCCCAACCCCAACCGACATGGGCACCGCGATGCAAGAAGCCATGGAGAAGGCAAGCCCTGGGTGGTGAAAGGTCGCCGGTCCCCAGTCGCCAGACGAGAGCTGAGACCGACGAGCTGCGAGCAAGATGAGGGCCGAGCCACGATCCAGCGCGATACACGTCGGCTCGCGGCTCATGGCCGGCTGGTGGCTCGTAGCTGCTCCGCTACTCGGCTACTTTGGTCCGTATGAAGACGATCGGGATATTGGGCGGGATGAGTTGGGAATCATCCGTCGAGTATGAGCGGATCATCAACACCGAGGTGCGGAGACGGCTCGGCGGGGCGCATTCGGCCGATCTGCTGATCCGGTCCTACGACTTCGCAGCTATCGAAGAACTGCAGGAGGCGAGTGATTGGGCGGGCGCAGGGCACCTACTCGCACGAGACGCTGCCCGGCTGGAAGCTGCCGGAGCCGACCTCATCGTGCTCGCCACCAACACGATGCACAAGGTCGCTTCCGAGATCGAGGTCGCGATCGCCGTTCCGTTGCTCCACATCGCCGACGCCACCGCGGGGGCCATCCGAGACGAGGGGGTGACGTCCGTGGCGCTGCTCGGCACGAGATACACGATGGAGCAGGATTTCTATCGCGGCCGGCTCACGGCCCACGGCCTTGATGTGATCGTTCCGGACGGGGCAGACCGTACATTCGTCCACGACGTGATATTCGACGAACTCGTGCAGGGGCGGATCGTCGATGCCTCGCGAGACCGATTCTTGGAGATCATCGGAGGACTCCACGAGCGGGGAGCCGAGGGTGTGATCGCCGGATGCACCGAGATCGAACTCCTCGTCACGCCGGACGCCGTCGATGGCCCATACTTCCCAACGACACAGATCCATGCAGTTGCAGCGGTTGATGCCGCGCTGGCCTGAGGACAAGGTCGACCACGCTGCTCGTTCCGGCGCGGGCGGTGGCACCTAAGATGCCGCGTCGATGAACCGTCTCCCTCTCACCCGCGCTCTGATCTCGGTCTCCGACAAGGCCGGCATCGTCGACTTCGCCCGACGAATGCATGGAGCAGGCGTCGAACTCGTGTCCTCAGGCGGAACGGCACTAGCCCTTGCGGATGCTGGGATCCCGGTGACCTCCGTAGCCGATGTCACCGCCGCACCCGAGATGCTCGGCGGCCGGGTCAAGACGCTCCACCCGGCCATTCACGGTGGGATCCTCGCCGACCTTGGAGATGAATCTCATCGCGCCGATCTCGCTGATCGCGGCATTGCCGCCTTCGGCCTCGTCGTCGCCAACCTCTACCCGTTCGAGTCGACCGTTGCCTCAGGTGCGCCGCCGGCCGAGGTGATCGAGAACATCGACATCGGCGGCCCGACGCTGATCCGGGCTGCAGCGAAGAACCACGCCTGGGTTGCCACGGTTGTATCCCCGGCACGGTACGACGAGGTCGCTGATGCGATTGAACAGGGTGGCACAACCGTGGAGATGCGAGAGGGCCTGGCCCGAGAGGCCTTCTTCCGAACGGCCCAGTACGACGCGGCGATTGTCAATTGGCTCGAACGAGACGGGGCAGATCGGCTTGCACTCGCTCTGTCGAAGGTGTCCGATGCCCGGTACGGCGAGAACCCGCACCAGGCAGCGGCCCTGTACGCGCAGGGGGATTCCGGCGGATGGTGGGCTGCGGCCGATCGGATCCAGGGCAAGGAGATGTCGTTCAACAACTATGCCGACGCCGACTCGGCGTGGCGCCTCGCGAACGACCTGCCCAACGGTTCGGTTGCGATCCTCAAGCACATGAATGCCTGCGGTGCCGCCACGGGCGCCTCGCTGCACGAGGCATTTCGGAAGGCGTGGGCCTGCGACCCCCTGTCGGCGTTCGGTGGCGTCGTCGGGCTCAACGGTCCCCTCGACGAGGACACGGCAGTCGAGATCGCGCAGTACTTCGTCGAGGTGGTGATCGCCCCGTCAATCACCGAGGAAGCGAGAACCGTCCTCGCTCGCAAGAGGAATCTCCGCGTGCTGACCGCGCCCCCTCCATCACCCCACGACCTCCACATGCGCAGCATCGATGACGGATTCCTCATCCAGAAGCGCGACACGATCGAAGCGAGCGCTGACGATTGGGATGCCAAGACCCGAGGTCCGACTGAGAGCGAACTGCGTGACCTGCAGATCGCCTGGGTGGTGGCCGCCCACACCAAGTCGAACGCGATCGTTGTCGTCAAGGGTGGGGCCGCCGTGGGCGTCGGCGCCGGCGATCAGAGCAGGGTCGGCGCCGCCGAGCGGGCACTCGTGAAGGCCGGTGACCGGTCCATCGGGTCCGTCGCAGCAAGCGACGGCTTCTTCCCGTTCAGGGACGGCCTCGACCTCCTGGCAGACGCCGGTGTCACCGCGGTGGTCGAACCGGGCGGGTCGATCCGCGACGACGAGGTCATCGAGGCCGCACGCCAGCACGACCTTGCCATGATGTTCACGCACAGGAGGCACTTCCGACATTGAGCGCTCTCATCCTCTCCGGCAGCACCGTTGCTGCGGTAGTCCGTTCTGAAGTGGCCGAACGTGTGGCGGCGCTCAATGAACGTGGCCAGAGCGTCGGCCTCGCCACCGTGTTGGTCGGGGACGACCCCGGATCGCAGATCTACGTCAGGAGCAAGCACCGAGCTGCAGAGGCGGCCGGAATCGTGTCGATCGACCGGCGCCTCCCGGAGACTGCCTCCCAAGCCGAGGTTCTCGCCACGATTGCCGAACTCAACGGCGACGAGCGGGTGACCGGGATGATCGTGCAACTCCCCCTGCCCGACGGTCTCGACGGGGGAGCGGCGGTCGAGGCGGTCGATCCCGGCAAGGACGCTGACGGCCTTCATCCGTTCAACCTCGGCCGACTGGTGCTGTCGCGGCCCGCCCCGCTGCCGGCGACACCGTCCGGCATCATGCGGATGCTCGAGTACTACGGGATCGAGACTGCAGGGAAGGCCGCCGTCATCGTCGGGCGATCGTTTCTGGTTGGGCGGCCGCTGGCGCTGCTGCTCGGAACGAAGGGCGTCGATGCCACGGTGATCCAGGCGCACTCGCGGACGCCCGACCTGGCCGGCGTGTGCCGCGAGGCCGATATCCTGGTGACGGCCGCGGGCCGTCCGAACATGTTCGACGCCGAGTACGTGAAGCCGGGGGCAACGGTCGTGGACGTCGGGATCAACCGGACCGAGGAAGGTCTCGTCGGGGATGTCGACTTCGACGCTGTTGTTGACGTGGCGGGGGCGATCACGCCGGTACCGGGAGGCGTTGGTCCGATGACGATCGCCAGCCTCATGGTGAACACCGTGGCGCTGGCCGAAGCGAAGAACGATTGAGACCAGGCGGGCTACCCGTCGACGAAAGGTGCAACACATGGGTTCAACGATCACGATGACTGACACAGGTCTCAACGTCCCGAACGATCCGATCATCCCGTTCATCGAAGGTGATGGCATTGGGCCGGACATTTGGGCGGCTGCTGTGCGCGTCCTCGACGCTGCCATCGAGAAGGCATACGGCGGAGAGCGGAGCATCGAGTGGAAGGAAGTCCTCGCCGGACAGAAGGCGTTCGACGCCACCGGCGAGTGGCTGCCGGACGCCACCGTCGATGCATTCCGCGAATACCTCGTCGGGATTAAGGGCCCGCTCACAACGCCAGTCGGTGGCGGTATCCGCAGCCTCAACGTTGCGCTGCGACAGATCCTCG
>Ga0316191_10000993_pt1 | contig 19482 bp, 19 predicted proteins | sample Eddworburr2cm_MG_FD_204928 | JGI IMG/M metagenome (GOLD analysis project Ga0316191, IMG submission 204928) | Coastal sediment microbial communities from Maine, United States - Eddy worm burrow 2 cm | ecosystem: Environmental > Aquatic > Marine > Coastal > Sediment | place: USA: Maine... | reverse complement strand
CCCTTGTGATGAATACATAACATGATCTGTGTTGCTTCATCCTCGCTCTTTCTAAAATAGTTGCAGAGCAAATCAACCACAAACTCCATCGGTGTATAATCATCATTCATCATAATGACCTTATACATCGGCGGCTTTTTCAGCTTTGGCTTTTCTGTTTGAATTTGCGGCGTTTCAATGGTGTGCGTATCCATAGGCGAATTTTAGTGCCTATAGCGATAGAGTGCGAGCCTTGAAATTTTTGAGACACAACACCTGATTAAGAGGAGTGGGTTATGGCAGAGCTTCAATGTATTTTATGGGATGTCGATGGCACATTGGCTGACACCGAACGAGACGGGCACCGGGTTGCTTTTAACATGGCCTTTGCTGAGGCAGGACACAGCCGTGAGTGGGATGTCCCTACTTACGGAGAGCTGCTTGCTGTGACCGGTGGTAAAGAGCGAATCCGATTCGACATTGACCGCGGCGGTATGCCGGAAATGCCCTATGAAGAGATTGCCGGACTGCATGCCCGTAAAACCGAACATTATCAAAGTTTGATTGCTGAAGGACGCATTCCGCTGCGTCCGGGAGTACGCCGCCTGCTTGAGGAGGCATACGAGGCGGGCATTACGCTCGGTGTATCAACCACGACAACGCCATCAGCGCTCGATGCTCTGATTGAACACTCATTAGGTCGCGAGTGGTTTGATCGCTTTGCCGTACTCGCAGCCGGAGATATCGTTCCTGCCAAAAAACCTGCGCCGGACATTTACACCTATGCGATGGAGCAGTTAGGTGTTTCAGCGGAGAACACGATTGCGCTTGAGGATTCGGAGAATGGTTGGAAATCGGCCAATGCGGCCCATTTGAAGTGCGTAGTCACAGTCAATGATTACACCAAGCTGCATGACTTTGGCGGTGCTGATCTTGTGGTCTCTGCTCTTGGCGAACCTGATCATGACAGCGTCGTGGTGTTTACCAATCCACATGCATTGAGTATCCACCACGTACAGCTGAAACATCTCCAGGCAATCATGAATGGCTAACGACTCTGGAGTCAGCTTCTTCGATACCCATTGTCATATCGATTTTTCACATTTCGATGAGGATCGCGACGCGGTGTTTGAGCGTATGGCCCAGCAGGGGATCAATTATACAGTGGCCGTAGCGGTGGAGTATGATCACATTCCAACGCTACGTGCACTGGCTGAGGCGCGTGACAATGTCTGGTTCTCCGTGGGTGTTCATCCCAACCATGAGGTTGAGTATGAGCCGACCCTGGAGTGGCTATGTGAGGCAGCAGATCACCCCAAATGCGTGGCTATTGGCGAGACAGGCATGGATTTCTTTCGTCATCGTGTTGAGCCTGAGCTTCAGGAAGCACGTTTCCGCACCCATATTCGTGCAGCACAGCATCTTGGCAAACCTGTGATCGTGCATAATCGCGATGCCGATAAGGACTCGATTCGAATTCTTAAGGATGAGGGAATCGAAAAGTCCGGCGGCATCATGCACTGCTTCTCAGCCGACTGGGATACCGCCAGTGCTGCGCTGGATATGGGGATGCACATCTCATTTTCCGGTAACGTAACCTTCAAGAACAATCAGGCGTTGCGCGATGTGGCCGCTAAAGTGCCGGATGACCGACTGTTGATTGAGACCGATGCGCCATACCTTGCACCCATGCCGCACAGAGGCAAACGCAACGAACCCACCTATGTGAAATATGTGGCCCAGTGTATTGCCGACGTTAAAGGACTCTCCATCCAGGATGTGGCTGAAACATCCACAAACAATGCTTTAAAAGTGTTCGGCATCTAATCCACTCATGAAAAATATGCTCGATGCCATCCCCGCAGAGATGCCCGAAGAGCTCATTGAAACGATCGCAGGTAACCATAACGCCCGTATTGAACGCATTGTCTCGCACGGACACGCTTCGGATGAAGGTTTCTGGTATGATCAGGATGAAGATGAGTTCATCCTGCTTCTGGAAGGAGAGGCGGAGTTGGAGTTTGAGGATGACATCTTGCACCTCAAAAAAGGGGACTATTTAACCATCAAGGCCCATCAAAAGCATCGGGTGAAATGGACGCCGCCGGATCGACACACCATCTGGCTCGCACTATTTTTCATATAGATCAGGGCATATCGAGTTTGTTTCTTATCATCTTGCTTAGCTCGGGAACACTAAAGGGCTTTAGTATCAGCTGACCCTTTTCATCAATCTCGGATGGGAGACTCTCATTTTTGTTGTATCCGGTCGCAAATAGAATGTTTGCATTTGGATTGATGCTTAAAAGCGCCTCAGAGACCTCTTTGCCGTCCATCTCAGGCATGACAACATCAAGAATAATGAGTTTGATCTCCTCTTTCTGTTCCTGGTAAATTTTAATTGCCTCTTCACCGCCTTTGGCCGTGATAGCCCGGTAACCGAGACGTTCTAGAATACCCTTGCCTGTCTGCAGCATAAAGGATTGATCATCGACTAGGAGAATGGATTCTCCCAAGCCCATCATGACCTCCTTGGAGAGGCCATTCTTTTTCTCGGAACTCTTATTGTCAGACAGGGGAAAATAGAGGTGGAATGCAGTAAACGCGTTTTGCCGGCTCTCAACCTCAATAACGCCGCCATGCGCTCTTAGCGTACCGTAAACAACAGCCAGGCCAAGTCCTGTACCTTTGCCCACATCCTTGGTGGTAAAAAATGGCTCGAATAGATGCTCCTGTGTGCCTTCAGAAATACCCGAACCATTATCATGAACGGTCAAACGCACCATATTTGTGGTTTTTACAGATGGGTGACGCTCAAGAAAGGCGTTGTCACTATTCTTTTTATGAAGAGAAATGGTAATCGTTGGGTTCTCTTTTCCTTCAAGCGCATCCGCAGCATTTCTAATGAGATTAATAAGCGAGCGTTGAAGCTGAATGAAATCACCATGAATGGTCAGTGGCTCATCAGAAATATCAAGATTCACATTGATATGTTCCGGAATCGTTATCTGATGCAGGTCTAAGGCCTCTTTGATAAACCCGGATAGTTCAATCGGCTTCATTGAAATACGGGTCTTTCTGGCAAACTGAAGCAGTTGCTGAATCATCTCTGCAGCATGAAAGGAGAGATCTTCAATCTGCTCCAGATTTTCCGATGGGCTCATATTGTCCTCAACTGCCATTTGAGCGAGAAAGACATTGCCAGTGATGCCTGCCAACAGATTGTTAAAATCATGGGCAATACCACCCACCAAAATACCCATCGCCTCCAGTTTTTGTGCCTGTTGCAGCCGCTCTTCAAGTATCAGCTTTTCGGTCAGGTCCTTAACGGTGACCATGGTCGAGGGTTCTCCATCATAAGGGATGTGGGTGTAAGAGGTCTCCACAGACAAATCATCACCATCACTCTTTAGCATGCGTTGGGTGATAAAAACGGCATTGCCATGGCTTTCATGACTGCTATTGGTTCTGGCGGATGACTCCTTCCTGTCTTCAGGGTGCATCAGCATCAGGAAGGATCGACCGACCAGAGCTTGCGGTTTATCGATTCCCAACAGTGCCGATATAATCTTATTGGCATATACAACTTTTCCTCGCTGTTCGATGATGATGCCATGCGGGGAGTTCTGAACGGCGGAGAAGTAGAGATTACCGATATCGATTAGCTGCTGCTGAAGAATCTCATGCTCACTTTTGCCGAGCAATTTCTTCAATTTGCTTTCGCTCTCGACCAGTTGTCGAATGAGATATCGTGTCAGATTATGGAAGAAACTCGATCTGGAGATGATACCCTGAATCGTGTCGTTCTCACCCGTTACCACCAGATGATGAATACCATGGCTCTGCATCTTCATCAGAGTCTCTTGAGAAGTGGCATGTCCATGAATCGCAATGACAGGTTTGGACATGACCGATTCAGCAGGCGTTTTTCCAGAGAGGCCCTGACCTATCAGGGAAGGCAGATCACGTTCAGTGATAATGCCGATAGGTTTGTTATCTTCTGCAACAACGACACTGCCGATATGATCATCATTTAAGATACCAATGACCTTGGATAGATGCGTACTCGCAGAGATGGTCGACACAGGCGTGTGCATGATCTCTGCTGCCGTCTGCATACGCATCAGATCAATCGAACCCATGGAACTCATGATGTCAGTTTCTGAAATGATGCCTGCCAATCGATTGTCATGGTCGACGACAGGAATATGACGGATGCCATGGTTGATCATCAGGTCAAAGGTATCGAGAAGAGTGATCTGGTCTGTGCAGGTAACCAGTTCACGAGTCATTATCTCGGAGGCGGGAAGATAGAGGTCAGCATTCTCATGCTGTAATAGGGCAAGAACATCACGTGTTGTAATAATACCGACGGGGCAACCCTTTTCATCGCATATAATAATGCTGGTCACCTTCGATTCGTTCATCAACTCAAGGGCGTAAAGAACGTTGATCTCAGGCGTTGCAGTTACAACGTCGCGGGAAACATAATCACTTATTGGCAGATGGAGCATCTTTAACTCTCCTTGTGTCCCTTCAGCACTGAAACTTTACGATAGCAGGTGAATAAGCAAGCTTGAAATAAACTATCTTTTCCTGCGGCTTTTAAAAAAATGTTTCAATAACTCACCGCATCTCTCTGCCATCAGACCGGAGAGCACTTGCGGCTGATGATTCAGCCGTGCGTCACTCAGTACGGTTGATAAAGATTCGACAGCGCCGGTTTTGGAATCCGATGCTCCATACACAACTCGCTCTATTCGGGCATGGACGATGGCACCTGCACACATGGTGCAGGGCTCAAGGGTTACGTAAAGGGTAGAGCCGGTGAGTCGATAATTCTGAACAGCTTCACAGGCATCTCGAATGACACGCATCTCGGCGTGAGCAGAGGCATCATGAAGGGTGATAGGGGCGTTATGAGAAGCAAAGAGTTGCCCATCCTCGGTGACCAACACGGCGCCAACAGGGACCTCACCTTTTTCTGCTGCAATTTCAGCCTGTTGCAGCGCCATGCTCATGTAAGAAATATCGCTATTTTCACCCATATTCAGTTACCGTTTACTGCTTTTCGGGTCAAAGAGATCACGCAAACCTTCGCCGAGTAGGTTGTAACCGAGCACCGTGATCAGAATCGCCAACCCTGGATAGACGGAGAGCCACCAGGCAATCTGAATATTGTCTTTACCCTCGGTAAGCATATTGCCCCAGGAAGGGTCGGGGGGCTGCACGCCGAGTCCCAGAAATGATAAACCGGATTCCACCAGTACGGCACCGGCAACACCAAGTACGGCCGATACAAGGATCGGCCCAATGGCATTAGGCAGCAGATAGCGCCAGATTAGCTGAAATGATGAGATGCCGAGACTACGGGCAGCCAGGATAAACTCCCGCTCACGCAAAGAGAGAAATTCGGCGCGTACCAGTCGGGTGACTCCCATCCACGATGTCAGACCGATCACAATCATGATGTTCCAGATCGACGGCTCGAGAAAAGCGATGACAGCCAGAATCAGAAAGAAGGTGGGGAAGCAGAGTACCATGTCGGTCAACCGCATCAGAGCCCCATCAATCTTGCCACCATAGTGACCAGCAATGGATCCGAGGAATATCCCCACCACCAGCGCAATACCAACAGCCACAAAGCCGACAGCAAGGGAGACACGGGCACCGTAGAGCATGCGTGTCAGCACATCGCGACCAAGGGTGTCGGTGCCACACCAATGCTCCCACGAGGGAGGAAGAAGAATGGCGCGAACATTGATATCAGATGGATCATAAGGGGCAATGAAGGGTGCCAGCACTGCCAGTAGAGCCACGGTTGCCACAACAAGAATACCGATTAGTAGCAATGGGTTTCGGATAAACATCGCTCTCATCCCTTGCCTCCGTGGCGGATGCGTGGATCAGCCCAAGCATAGGAGAGATCGGCCAACAGATTGCCCATCAAGGTCAATACTGCACCGATAACAGTAATACCCATAACCAGCGGATAGTCACGCGATAGAACCGCCTCATAGAAGAGCAGACCCATACCGGGAATCGAGAAAAGCTGCTCAACGATTACTGAACCACCAATCAGACCGGGAATCGAGAGGCCGAGCAGGGTAATGATCGGCAACATGGCATTTTTCAGCGCCAGACGATAACGGATGATTCGCTCAGCCACACCCATCGCGCGAGCAGTAGTGATGTAGTCGGCACGAATAACATCAAGCATGCCGCTACGCATAAAACGACTCATACCGGCTAATCCGCCGATAGCAGAGACAAAGACCGGTAGGATCAGATGTTTCATCAAGTCTAGTTGTTGTTCTACCCAACCCATCTGTTGCCAGCTGTAATCGTGGATGCCCGAGACGGGAAGTAGATTGGTGTTAACGCCCAAGCCAATCATCAATAACAAGCCCAACCAGAAAGAGGGGATGGCGAAACCGATAAATACAAAGATGGTCATACATCGATCAAACCAAGAGTTCTGGCGTACGGCCGAGGCAACGCCGATCGGAATAGCGATCACCAGAATCAGCAGCATGGCCAGAATATTGATCCAGAGGGTGACTGGAAGCCGCTCCATCACCTTATCAAGCACGGCTCTGCCATCGCTGGAGAATGAGTTGCCGAAATCGAGAACTGCCAATCGTTTCAGCCAGTTCCAGTACTGTTCGTAAAGTGGTTTATCTAGCCCGTAGTAGGCTCGCAGACGCTCGATATCATCGGCAGACACCTTGGGATTGAACTCATTACCCACCACGCTTGGTTCACCCGGAGCCAGATGCATCATACCGAAAGAGATGATGGTGATACCGAGAAGCAGGGGGATCATGCCAATGAGACGTTTCAGTGCGTACTGTTTCATTGTGGCCGAGTGTAGAGAAGAAAGATCATGTCTGTAAGTCTCTTGTTATCCGGCAGTTCGGCGGCTAAGTTATTCAACCATATGAGCGCACATCATCACGATCACCATGGTCATTCTCACAACCATAGCCATACAGGACACCAACATGGTCACAGTCACGGCCATCTTAATTCAGCTCTGGTACTAACTGCGCTCTTTGCCGTCGTGGAGCTGGTAGGCGGGCTGATGTCCGGCTCGCTGGCATTGCTTGCCGATGCCGGACATATGGTCTCCGATGTTGCGGCCCTTGGCATTGCCTCCATTGCCGCCCAGATCGCCAGCAGGCCAGCACATAAGGGTATGACCTACGGGTATGGCCGGGCAAGGATCATTGCTGCTCAGATCAACGGCTTAGCCCTCTGTTTTCTCGCCGGTTGGATTGTCTGGGAGGCGTTCGGCCGCATTGTTTCACCGCCACAAGTCGATGGCTCAATCATGTCTGCCATCGCCTTCATTGGTCTGGTGGTAAACCTTGTTGTGCTTCGTTGGTTGCACGAAGGTGACGATCTGAACACCAAGGCTGCTTACTGGCATGTTCTAGGCGATACACTTGGTTCTGTGGCAGCTCTTATCGGTGGTGCGGTGATTCTCTTCACAGGCTGGATGCTGATCGATCCACTGCTTTCGTTTCTGGTCAGCGTACTGCTTGCGTGGGGTGGCTGGCGCCTCATTCGACAAACCACTTTCGAGCTGATGGAGGCCGTACCGGATGGCGTGAATAGAGATGTGATTATTGACAGTGTCAGAAAGATTGATGGCATCTGCGACATGCATCATGTCCATATATGGCGACTACCCAGTGGTGAACTGGCCATGTCCGCGCATGTGGAGTGCGAAGAGATGAACCACTGGAACACGATCTTAAAGCTGTTGAACGACTGTGTGGCAGTGTTTGGTATTACTCATGCGACATTCCAGCCGGAAGAGGGGCCATGCCATGGCAGAGATTCGAACTGTCATTAATATTTAAGTGCATATCTAAGACCGCAACAACCAATTCCCCTACATCGCCTCTCTGTATAAGAGAGCTTTCGTCGGTTAGGGTGCGGTGCGCAGTTAATTGATGGAGGCCTCATGAAAGAGTCGAACACTGAGACAACGGTTAGCACAACAGATGCAAGACAGCCGTTTCCTAATTCTAGGAAGGTCTATATTGAGGGTTCACGCCCAGATATTCGTGTGCCGATGCGCGAGGTTTCGCTGTCGCCGACCACCACAAGTGAGGGCCTTGAAGAGAATCACCCGATTCTCGTTTATGATACATCTGGCCCTTACACCGATCCCGAAGTTGAGCTTGATCTTGAGAAAGGTCTCCCAAATATACGTACCGCCTGGATTGAAGAGCGTGACGACACCGTTTTCCTGACCGGCCTCTCATCCAAGTACGGCAATGAACGTCGTGATGACGAAAACCTCGACCACCTTCGTTTTGCCCACCTCAAGCAGCCACGTAAAGCCAAGATCGGCAAAAACGTCTCGCAGATGCACTATGCACGTCAGGGTATAATCACTCCCGAGATGGAGTATGTGGCGATTCGTGAGAATCAGCGCCGTGAACATCTGCGAGAGATCACCAAACAGCATCCGGGTGAATCATTCGGTGCCAGCATTCCCCATGTGATCACACCAGAGTTTGTGCGTGATGAAGTAGCTCGTGGCCGCGCCATTATCCCGGCTAACATCAACCATCCTGAAGTTGAACCGATGATTATCGGCCGCAACTTCCTGGTAAAAATCAACGGCAATATCGGCAACTCAGCCGTGACCTCATCCATTGAAGAAGAGGTCGAGAAAATGACCTGGGCCACCCGTTGGGGCTCGGACACCATTATGGACCTCTCCACCGGTAAAAACATTCACGAAACCCGTGAATGGATCATCCGTAATTCGGCAGTGCCGATCGGTACTGTACCAATCTATCAGGCGCTGGAGAAAGTGAACGGCATCGCCGAAGACCTTACCTGGGAAGTGTTCCGCGATACGCTGATCGAGCAGGCAGAGCAGGGCGTGGACTACTTCACCATCCATGCCGGCGTATTGCTGCGTTATGTTCCAATGACAGCCAAGCGTCTGGCAGGCATCGTTTCACGCGGTGGCGCTATCATGGCCAAGTGGTGCCTAGCGCATCATGAAGAGAATTTTCTCTACACCCATTTTGAAGATATTTGCGAGATCATGAAGGCGTATGACGTATCCTTCTCTCTTGGTGATGGCCTGCGTCCAGGTGCCATTGCTGATGCCAATGATGAAGCCCAGTTCTCAGAGCTGCGCACACTGGGTGAACTGACCCAGATCGCCTGGAAACATGATGTACAGGTGATGATCGAAGGTCCGGGCCATGTGCCGATGCATATGATCAAGGCCAACATGGATGAGCAGCTCAAGCATTGCGATGAGGCACCATTCTACACGCTGGGCCCACTGACAACTGATATTGCACCAGGTTACGACCACATCACTTCCGGTATCGGAGCCGCCCAGATCGGTTGGTATGGTTGTGCCATGCTCTGCTATGTAACCCCGAAAGAGCATCTGGGACTACCAAACCGTGATGATGTGAAAGCAGGTGTGATCACCTACAAGATTTCAGCACACGCGGCAGACCTTGCCAAAGGCCATCCCGGCGCCCAGCAGCGCGATGATGCTCTCTCCAAAGCGCGTTTCGAATTCCGTTGGGAGGATCAGTTCAATCTGAGTCTTGATCCGGATACCGCGCGAGCATTTCATGATGAAACCATGCCGAAAGATAGCGGTAAGGTGGCTCACTTCTGCTCCATGTGCGGGCCTAAGTTCTGTTCCATGAAGATCACACAGGATGTTCGTGATTATGCCAAAGAGCATGGGCTTGATGATGAGAAGAAGGCGATTGAAGTTGGAATGCATGAGCAGTCTGAAGAGTTCACCCGTCAGGGCAGTGAAATTTACCATAAAGCATGATTTTTAGTTCAATGACCTTGCCGCATCGGCAGGGTCATCTATGCTAAGGATGTAGGTTGAAGTAACTTCAAAGGAGCTGGTTATGAGCACTGCGCTTGAGATCATGAATGCAACCCCTCCATATTGCGATATTGACACACCAATTCAGGAGATCATTAAACGATTTGCCGAAGAGGATGTAACCGGCATGTTGGTCGTGGACGCTGAAAAGAGGCTTTTTGGTATCATTACTGAATCTGATTTGATTGATCAGCAGGCGAGCCTGCATCTGCCGACCGCCATGGCCATCTTCGATATGGTGATTCCGATCGGAGAAGGGCGGTTTGAAGAGGAGCTTGAGCGCATGCAGGCGATGACAGCTGAAGATTTGATGACCCGCGAGGTAAAAACGATTGCACCGAGCACGAAACTCGATGAGATCGCTGCCTTGATGAGCGAAGGTAATGTTCATCATCTACCTGTGATTGCCAACGACACCGTGGAAGGGCTGATCACCAAACACGAGCTGATCAAGGCTTTAGCTAAGAACTTATAAGTGAAACCTGTTCGACTGGAGAATGAGGCAGCAACCGTTGCCTACGCTCAGAAGTTAGCTAAAGAGATCAAACCGGGGCAAACGATTGCACTCTCCGGTGAACTGGGAGCCGGTAAAAGCTTTCTTGCCCGCGCCCTGATGCGTGCACTTGGCGTGACTGATGAAGCTCTACCAAGCCCCACTTTTGCACTGATCCAAACCTACGACGGTAAAGATTGTCAGGTCGCCCATATGGACTGGTATCGCCTTGATGATGCAGGCGAGATCGAGATGCTCGGCGTGCGCGACTATTTCGAACCGCCCTGGATCACACTCATCGAATGGCCGGAGCGTGCTCCAGAGCTGTTGCCACCAAATGCAATCCGTATCGAAATCAAAACCGATCCTGAGGACTTTGAACTTCGTTATTTATCCAGAAGCTGAAGCGTTGCCGGGTGAACAAGACCAGCGGATCTATGTCGAAGTCTGGTTCTTCTATTTTATTTCATAAACAATTCTATTATTGAAGACACAAACCCTTTTCACCTTTTCAAAGGCAGGAAGCCGAGTGAAGCAATGAGGGCATTCAGGCATATTGGATTTGATTATATGCTTGCAGAGAGCACAGGTATTTTGGCTGTTAAGCGCCATTTGATTGGTCATTCTTATCATTCGATAACATTATCCTCCAGAGCATCTTATCCACATAGGAATAATCTTACTTTTCTTCCTTGCTATTCACGAATCACTCCTCTTGTGTTGAAGACAAGTTCGAGTCCACAAGTCAGAGTTAGGGAGTGATGCCCCAACCCATATCCAAAGAGACCATTCGTGAACTGGCCACAAGCCATGGCTTTGAGCTGTGTGGTTTTACGCAACCGAACGTTCCCGGCAAGCACTCAGTAAGGCTCGATAGCTGGGTAGATGCGGGTATGCATGGTGAGATGGGCTATATGGCAGAAGAGAGCCGTGTAGAGCGTCGTAAAGAGCCTGAGAGCATGTTGGACGGCATTAAATCGGTCATATCCGTGAGTATGCGTCATGTGCCGCCGCCTTATTCGCTGGAAGAGGCTGAATCAGATAAGGGCAGGGGAGTGATCGCCACTTATGCCCATGGCGATGATTACCACGATGTGATGAAAAAGCGATTGAAGGCCTTTGCACGAGAGCTGGATGAACTTATGGGAGCGCATGACCAACGCGTCTATGTCGATACTGCGCCGGTATTGGAACACGCGTTGGCAGAGCAGGGAGGACTCGGCTGGCAAGGTAAGCATACGCTGACGATTAACCGCGAACAGGGCTCATACCTGATGCTTGGCGAAATATTCACCACCGCAGAGATCGAGCCGGATGCACCGGCTCAATTCCACTGTGGCACCTGCACTGCCTGCATCGATATCTGTCCAACCAAGGCGATTGTGGCGCCCTTCATTGTTGATGCACGACGTTGCATATCTTATCTAACCATTGAATATCGCGGCTTTATTCCGCTTGAATTGCGCCCGTTGATGGGCAACCGTATCTATGGCTGTGACGACTGCCAGATGGCTTGTCCGTGGAACGGTAAAGTAGAGCCCGTGACTGCTGACCATCTCACAACACGCAGTGAAAACACTCTACCATCGCTCTCCGAACTCTTTGCATTGGACAGTGAAGGCTTTCGTAAACGATTCCGCAAATCACCCATTAAACGACCGGGCCGAGCGGGGCTACTCCGTAATATTGCCATCGCTATGGGGAATTCGGGTGACCTATCCTTTATCCCACAGCTTCTAAGGGCTCTGGATGATGAGGAAGCATTGATTCGTGGTCATAGTGCTTGGGCAGTGGCTCAACTGATCAAGAAAAATCCGCAATCATTCGATGGGGAAATTGTCGCTCAATTGGAGTACCATACTGCACACGAAACTGACGGCGAGGTGCTTCAGGAGCTAAACCTCGCCATTCAAACCCTTGGAGAGATTTCATGAGTACCCCAAAAGCTTTTATTTTCGACCTAGATGGAACACTGGTGGATGCACTGCCGGACATTCAGGCCAATGCCAACCGCGCGCTGAAGCAGTGTGGCTATGATTTCCAGATGACACTGGCCGAGACCCAGCCGCATGTGGGTGGTGGTGCCCAGAAGCTCGCCTCCAATGTGCTCGGTAAACCGATGGATGATCCGAAAACCATGGAGCTCTACCACGCCTTTGCCGATATCTATGAGAAGCACCCTGCTGATTTCGGTGTACCGTTTCCGGGCGTGATGGATACGCTCAACACCTTGCGTGATAAAGGTATTCCGATGTCATGTGTTACAGCTAAGCCTGCCAAGGCACGTATTAAGGTGCTTGATCAGTTGGGTTTAACCTCATATCTGACGCTAGCGCTATCGCCTGAAGATGGATTTCCCAAGAAACCGGCGCCGGACATGCTCAATGAGTGCTGCCGTGCCATGGGTGTGGATCCATCAGAGACTGTGATGGTCGGCGATACCCGCTTTGATGTGGAGGCGGGCTTCAATGCCGGTTGCCATACAGTCGCTTTTGCCGAACATGGTTATCAGGATGTACCGGAAGAGTATGCGGATCGTGTTTTCTCGCTGCCACACTTCACCGATCTGCTGAAATTGCTGGAGGATTAATCTTTTTCCAATGAGTAAATTCATTTCCGGCATCTACGGTATTCTTCCTGCCGATATTGAGATGATCGATCTGCTTTCTCGTGCTGAGTCAGCACTGAAAGGCGGTGTGAAGACACTGCAGTTTCGTGACAAAAAGCAGGGGTACAAGGCAGCCCTAAAGCGTGGAAAGGCCCTCAGGGAGCTCACAACGCGTTACAGTGCAAAACTGATCGTCAATGACTCCATTCAGCTAGCTCAGGAGTTAGAAGCCGATGGTGTCCATCTTGGTAAGGGAGATATCGAAAACCTTGCGATTGTAAGGCATGACGTTGGTAGTGAGATGATTCTGGGGGTTACCTGTCGTGCCGATGCTGCTTTCGGCAAGCATGCACTGGAGAGCGGGGCTGATTACCTCTCATTTGGCGCAGTATTTCCGACAACCAGCAAGCCGGAGGTACCAACGATCGGTCTGCCACGCCTGCAGAAGGCAAAGCAGCTCTTTCCTGATGGCAATATTGTTGCCATTGGCGGCATTACGCTGGAAGCGTTACCTGCCGTAAAAAGTACAGGTGTTGACTGTGCTGCTGTCATCTCTGGTCTTTTTGCCTCTGATGATATTGAATCAACTGCGAAGGCGATGTGTGATGTGTGGGGTGATTTGCCGTGAATTCTCATAAGCTAGAGTTTATCAAAAGTGTGCTTCAGTTTGACTGGAAGTTTCTGGTCAAACTCTTTCTTAGCGGCCTGTTCACAGCGATTGGTATTTACCAGCATATGGGTGCCGAAAAACTTGAGCTGGCACTTGCCTCGCTCATCATTGTGCCAGTCATTGGCATGGTTTTTACCTATGCCAAGCGGAATATGAGCGAAGAGACGGAGCGTCTGGCTATTATTTCGCTAGCGTCACTGTTTGTGTTAATCACCAGTGAGCTTTCCATATTCCTCGCCTTGGCATTCTTCATGATGCTTATTGGTGCCACCCAGAAGGACAGTATCAAAATGGATAGTGCTTTCCGTTGGCTCAATGCTGTGGAGGTGGAAGAGACCCCCGAACAGGTAGCTGAAATCTTCGGTAAACACCGTCTATTTACGAGTATTTCGGAAGAGTATCGTCAAAAGCTCATTGCAGAGTGCAAATGCTTACATGTTGAAAAAAACACCAAGCTGATTCGACATGGTGAAGTGAATACCTTTCTCTACTTCATCGCCAAAGGCCATGTCAGGGTTGTTAGTGGAGGCAATACTTTAGCAGAGCTGAAGCAGGGCGATATTGTTGGTGAAGTTTCTGCTTCCGGACTCTCGTTGCCTGTGGCCGATGTGATAGCCGATGACAAAGTCACCGTATTTGCCGTATCACTTGAGCAAATTAATGAAGTGGCCGAAGTCTTTCCAGAGTTTAAGAATCGGCTCTGCAGGCTTGCCAAGACCCGTCGTTCCGTACTGGCAACCCGATCCAAGGTCATCATGGCTCCAGAGCCGATCTACAAGTTTGTATCACGCCATCAGCTGTTCAAGACACTGCCGGAGTATCTGCGCCATTACCTGGTGGATGAGTGCAGGGTCTACTCGCTTGATCGTAAAGGGCTGCTAATCAGGCAGGGTGAATTCAATTCCAACCTCTATCTCATTGCTGATGGCTTTATTCATGTGGTGGCCAATGGTCAACATGTTGCCTCACTTGGGCAGGGAGACATTGTGGGTGAAATCTCAACAAGTGGGTTGAGTATGCCGACAGCTGATGTGGTGGCTGATTCCAACGTAACCGCTTATGCATTTCCGGCTGAACATATCAATTTTGTTGCGGCCAAATCGCCAGCGTTTAAAAAGCGACTCAGTGAAATCGGCATGTTACGTCGGAAACAGGGGCAGGGAGAGGCGGCTTGATTCCCGCTGTCCTGACCATTGGCGGCAGTGACAGCAGTGCAGGGGCAGGGATTCAAGCCGATTTACGGACCATTCACGCACTTGGTATTAAGGGGTGCTCAGCTATTACCGCCCTTACAGCCCAGAATCCCAATGAGATCACTCGCATTGAGCCGGTTTCTCTCAATCAACTCGAAGCAGAGATCAGGGCTTGCTTTGCCTATTATGATATCAAGGCTGTCAAAACCGGCATGCTTTACGATGCCGCTAGAATAGAATTGATCGTTGCTATGATTGATGAGCTGCATGCAAACAAACCCCTTATTATTGATCCGGTCATGGTTTCAAGCAGTGGCAAGTCGCTTCTTGATGATTCAGCTCTCTCAGCCTTAAAACAACACCTCTTGCCTAAGGCATTGTTGATTACGCCGAATATTCCGGAAGCAGAAGTACTTCTTGGCATTAAAGCGGACAATGAAACAGCAACTCGGCTGTTTGAATCCTATTCAGTTCCGGTGCTTCTTAAGGGCGGTCACATTCGTGGCAATCGACTTATTGATGTTCTCTGTATGAATGGTGAGGAGATAGCATTCCCTCATGAACGACAGGAGTGGGATGAAGAGAACTCTCATGGCACTGGCTGCAGACTGGCATCGGCCATAGCTGCCTTCATAGCAAAGGAAAAAGCTCTTTCCGTGGCGGTTTCTGAGGCCGTTCACTGGCTGCAAGAGCCAGCGACACATCATTGATCACTTCAACATAATACGTTACCTTGTCACGTAATTGCGAGGTGAGCTATGGCCAGACAACGTTACAGCATAACTGAAAGTGATCGATGGTTTGCCCATCGATGGATCGAAAAAAAGCTCGAAAACCCCACATGGCTTGGAGAAAACAGAACCTTCAAGGCCACCAGAGCGTTTGATCTACTCAATGAGAGCAAGATAAAGAACCCTACCGAGAACCTTAATCGCTGGTGCGAATCATGGCTTCAAAGCGGCGAGTGGATACAGCTTAAAAATGCTATACGCGCAAGCAGAAGGCGCGCCAACTCTCCCGGAACTAAAACCGTTACCTTGTCACACAATGCATGGGCACAGTTAAACTATGTTGCCAGCCGTGATGGCTGCACGCTCTCAGAAGTGATTGAGCGGCACTTGAACTATATTGACTCAGGTGCAAGTCAAAACGAATCAGAATTCCTCAGTAACGCTCAGTGAGATGTGACATCATCAGGAATACCGGCCGGTATGCTTTTCACCTCGCCAAAACGAGACTCATACTTCTGAATGTTATCAATCAGAGCCTCAGCAATTCGTTTGGCATGAGAAGGGGAGACAACCACGCGGGCATTAACAATACCGACTGGTGGCGTGGCCATAATAAAATCGAGGACAAACTCCTCCTGAGTATGGGCAACCACCATGTTATTAGCATAGGCGCCCCGCTGAATATCCGGCGGAATTTGAATCTGTAACTCCTGTGGATTCTGTTCATTCTCATTTTCACTCATAATAACTCCGACTTTTTCCGTTCAATTTCTGATTTTGACTCTTCATAGAGCAACTCAAGTGCGTCAAGATCAAGCCCAGAGAGATCAAGTTTGCGTTGCACGGCAAGGGATTCAATACCTCTAAATCGCTCTGCGAACTTACGATTGGTGTGCATCAAGCAGATTTCGGCATCCAGATCGAGTTTTCGGCCAAGATTGACCAACGTAAAGAGCACATCACCAAATTCATCCTCAACCCTAGATGGATCTATGCCTTTACGAACCTCTTCTGAGAGCTCAGAGAGCTCTTCTTCCATCTTTTCAATCACATCCTCAGCCGTTTTCCAGTCAAAACCGATGCGTGCTGCTCGTTTCTGTTGTTTAAGTGCATAGGCAAGGGCTGGTAGCGGGGGAATACCATCCATCAGGCTGGTGCGTTCTTTATGCTCTTCATCTTTTAACGATTCCCATTGCTCAAGTACGTCTGATGGCCTGGCATCTCCAAACACATGAGGGTGGCGATAGATCATTTTTTGAATGAGCGATTCAAACACATCACCAAGATCAAACTCGTCACGCTCATCTGCTATAACCGAATAGAAGGCGATCTGAATCAAAAGATCACCTAGCTCATTTTTCAAAGATGACCAGTCATTGTGTTCAACAGCCTTATCAATCGCCTCTAGAACTTCGTGAGTCTCTTCAAGCGTGTAAGTACGGAGAGAGGAGAGTGTCTGTTCATTATCCCAGGGACACTCTTTACGTAATACTTTCATAAGTTCGTCTAACATATCAAAGTAATTAGTTTTATTTAATATTCTTTCAGGCATGTTTCTTTTTCTTCTCTCTTTGTAACTTTACATAATATTCATTATGCGACGTCGTATGTTGTATTAAAGAGGCAGGACCAAACTGCCTGAACTTAAATAAGGAGCATTCCCCTCACGTCGTTAATTTTGTGATTTAATAAAAAAAGCACCTGCACGAATGCAGATGCTTTGTTTGATTGGTACTCCCAAGGGGAATCGAACCCCTGTTTCCGGCGTGAGAGGCCAGCGTCCTAACCGCTAGACGATGGGAGCAAAAAACCAATATCATTTAATAAATTTTCAGATGCCTTCCGAAGCGGTCTCGCTTGAGATAGGCCCGATGAGCATGCGGATGCTCTTAAGCAAACTCTCACTATCCAGCTGTTGTTTAACCAGATAAGCATCAGCACCTGCTTCCATGGCGCGCATCCTATCTTCAGCACTTTCTCGGGTCGAGATAATTAATATAGGCAAATCTTCATGCTGAGGCTGATTACGCATTCGACGAACCAGACCAAAACCGTCCAAACGTGGCATCTCCAAGTCTGTTACGACCATATCATATGTTTCCGACTCTAGTTTGGCTAAAGCATCGAGACCATCAATGGCCGTATCCACAACAAAACCGATATTTTCAAGAATCCCCTGCTCAACCTTTCTGGCGATAAGCGAGTCATCCACTAACAATACTTTGAAATTGAATTTATCCTCTTCGGAAACCTCAATATGAACCTCATCATCCGGTGATGTTCGGCCCATTTCTTTAATGCCATAAGGCTCAAGCAGAAGCAGAATTGATCCATCGGCAGCAATACTGTTTCCCATAAGTCCCTGGGGCTGATAGCGCTTAATGTATGGGTCTAAATCCCTTACAACGATCTCATGATCACTGTAAAGCTCATCAATTACGATACCTACAAAGCCCTCGATGTGCTCGGCAATCAACACATACGGGAAATCCGATAAGCTCTCACTATCGCTTGTCATCATTCGACGAAGATCTACGATCGGAACTAGATGGTTGCCATAACGGACAAAATCTTTTCCGCCAGCTCCCTTTTCGAGGTTCTGCTTCTTCAAAGGAATAGCTTGATCGATCATATGCGTAAGCATGCCGAATTGCTGATCGCCCATACGGAATAACAACGCCTGCTGTACAGCGATACGTACTGGCACAGAGAGAATAAAACGGGATCCTTCCCCTACTTTTGTATGGATGCGGATCGAACCGGTCAATCGGCGAAGCGTATCCTGAACAACATTCATGCCGATACCACGTCCAGCCAAGTCATCCACATCGACGTGGGTTGAAAAGCCCGGTCGGAAAATCATTTCAAGAATCTCTGCCGAATCCATAGCGTCGGCTTCAGCCTGTGTGGTTACGCCGCGTTTAACAGCCACCTCTTTGACTCTCTCCGAGTCAATGCCGCGACCATCATCCACCACTTCAATTCGCACTTCGTTACCACTCTGACGTGCGAGAATAGTAATTTGCCCCTCTTCGGGTTTGCCAGCTTCGGCACGCTCATCTGGAGACTCGATACCATGAGCAACAGCATTGTTAAGAAGATGAACCAGAGGCTCAACAAGTGCTTCCGCAACGCCTTGGTCGATCTCAACACTCTTACCTGCAATCTGAAGATTCACACGTTTATTTGAACGAACGGCAACATCACGAATGGCTCGTGGAAATGTTGAGAAGATACTATCCAAAGGTCTGAGCATCAGCGAAAGAACCTGGTCACGCAGGTCTTTTAACATCAAGCCACTTCGCACCTGGTTATGCCCATACTCATCAATAAAGAAGCGTGTTTTACGGACCTGACTATCTAGCGCCTCATCAAGCCTGCGCATTCCGGCTTCAATGTCTTTCTCGTCAGTAGTTGCCAACCCGCCCTTAAACTGCTGCCACTCGCGACGAAGCGCACGCGTCTGCAAATGAAGTGCATTCATTGTCTGCTCGATGGATTGTCCACGAGCCTGCTCGGTACTCAACTCAATGACGTGGTTTGAGAGATCCTCCAGACGTTCGGCATCTACCCTGAGGAATCGTCCTGAGCTGTGACGCTGCCCCGTACTCTTCATCTCAACCTTGGAAACATCAGGTCTGAAATTATCAATCTCGTCGACAGATTCCTGTGGTAACGGTGTCAGCGCCAGACTTTCAAAGTCCTCGGCAATCGCCTCATCACTCTCATTCAGGATCGCTTCAATCTGTTCAATGTCAGAGGATTCGGATAATAAGACCTCTTCTGTAACCTCTTCCGATTGTCTGCTCTTCTTCCACTCAGCGGCCTCATCAGCACCAATCAAGCCAGCTACCGATTTACCTATCGACTCTACTGCTTCTGCATCGCCTTCCGCCACTTCAGATACGACATC
>Ga0316191_10000990_pt1 | contig 19509 bp, 13 predicted proteins | sample Eddworburr2cm_MG_FD_204928 | JGI IMG/M metagenome (GOLD analysis project Ga0316191, IMG submission 204928) | Coastal sediment microbial communities from Maine, United States - Eddy worm burrow 2 cm | ecosystem: Environmental > Aquatic > Marine > Coastal > Sediment | place: USA: Maine... | reverse complement strand
CCCACCGCGCCGTTTACCACATCTGGAACGTGGGCCTGCCGTCGGTGATCGCCGGAGAGCTCGAGCCGCCTTCGGTCACCGCAAGGGACCGGGGCGCGCTGGAGCGACTCCGCCGGACGGAGGCGACTCTCGAGACCGAGTCGCTCCAGAGTCGGCGCCCCTGGTTGAGACTCGCTCAGGTCGGGATGATGCTGCTGTGGGCGGCGGCGATTCGCCGTCTCGAGGATCACGACGTCCTGCTGCTGGGCTTCGTTCCGGTCTTCGTCCTGGTGGCTCCCACCTATTACTACTACATCGTCTTGTTGCTCCCGTTCCTGTTTCTGGCGCAGCGACTCGATCGACTGTCGGGAGCGATCGGGTTGGCCTACCTGTTCCTGTCCGGTATGGCCGGCTACTGGTTCTATCTGCACTGGGACCAGTACTTCACGACCTACTACTGGAGCTCGGTGCTCGCGCTCGGCCTGTCGCTCTACCTGTCTGCGGTAGCCCTCGCCGAGACACGGCCGGCCCCGGGACCCAGGGGCCGGGCGGAGCTTCTTGATTGACCCGGGTTGGGCTATCCTCTGCCTGTCGGGAGGGTAGGGCGTGCGAGTACTGCTCATCGAGGACGACGCCGAGGCGGCGAAGTATCTCGCCAAGGGGCTGGGCGAGAGCGGGTACGTCGTCGATCATGCCGCGGACGGCCCCACGGGACTCTCCCAGGCGACCCACGAGACCTACGACGTGATGATCGTTGACCGCATGCTCCCCGGCATGGACGGCCTGTCCCTGGTCGAGCTCCTCAGGAAGAACGGCGATACGACCCCGGTGCTGTTCCTCAGCGCCAAGGATCGGGTCTCCGATCGCGTGGACGGTCTCAAGGCGGGTGGCGACGATTACCTGACCAAGCCGTTTGCCTTTGCCGAGCTGCTGGCCAGGCTCGAAGCGCTCCTTCGGAGAGGACCGTCGTCCACCGGCGAGACCGTCCTGCGGATCGCCGACCTCGAGATGGATCTGGTCTCCCACAAGGTGGTCAGGGCGGGGGAGCCGGTGGATCTCCAGCCGCGAGAGTTCCGCGTTCTCGAGTACCTGATGCGGCACGAAGGCCAGGTCGTCACGCGCACGATGCTGCTGGAAAACGTCTGGGACTACAGCTTCGATCCGCAGACGAACGTCATCGACGTTCACATCAGCCGCCTGCGTCAGAAGATCGACAAGGGCCATGAGCGTCAGCTTCTGCACACGGTTCGGGGCGCCGGCTATCGCTTGAGCCCGGAAGCCTGAGCCCGCGCAGTTGCGTATATTTGTGCGGGTCCACGGAACCCGGGCCCTCGAGGACAACCGAATTGGCTGAAGCGCCTCGCAGCGGGATCGCCCAGTTCTTCCGCAGCATGTTCTTCCGCAGGGTGATCATCTTCGTCTCGGTGTTCATCCTTGCCGAGGTCCTGGTCTTCGGGTTTCTGTACTGGTCGACGGTCGCGGTATACGAGCGGAAACTCGACCAGGAGATCGAGCGGGACATGGCCGCGTTCGAGGGGACCTTCTCGGGGTTGAGCACCACCGAGAGGGCGGCCATCGTGGCCCGGCGCAGCGCCGACAACCCGGGCGAGATCGACAGCTATATCCTGACGAACCGGAAGTACGAGTACGTCGCCGGGAACATCCGTGTGTGGCCGTCGGACGTCCCCGACGAATCGCCGATCGTCGAGCTCGTGCTGGGCGCCGACGAGGCGGGAGAAAAGCAGATTCACAAGGCTCGGACCCTGACCTTTCCGGACGGCAACCACCTGCTGGTGGGGCGTAACGTCACCGAGCTGGAGGAGATCCAGGTCCTGATCCGCAAGGGGTTGGTCCGCAGCATCTTCCTGACGCTGCTGATCGGTTTCGTCGGGGGATACATTTCCAGTCGTTTCGCCCAGCGTCGCTTCGACCGCATCAACAAGAGCACCTTCGCGATCCTGGAGGGTGACATCGGCCGCAGGATTCCGGTCACGGATCGGGGCGACGAGCTCGACGTTCTCTCGCGAAACCTCAACGACATGCTCGACCGGATCGAGCTTTTGATGCGGGGCATGCGGGAGGTGACCGACAACATCGCTCACGATCTCCGCAAGCCGATCACGCGCCTGAAGAGTCGGATCGAGGTGACGCTGATGGGCTCGCGTGAGGCCGAGGCCTACGGCGAGGCTCTCGAGCGCACCATCGACGAAGCCGATCACATCCTTGCCATGTTCAACGCGATCCTCACCATCGCCGAGGCGGAGTCGGGAGCCCTGCGCGATCGGTTCGAGGCTGTGGATCTCGCCAGGGTCGCTCGCTCGGTGACCGAGGTCTACGAGCCCCTGGTTGAAGAAGCGGGTCTCGAAATCGACCTGCAGGCCGATGACCCGGTACCGGTCTCAGGCGACCCCCACCTGATCAGCCAGGCCCTGGCCAATCTCCTCGACAACGCCGTCAAGTACGCGCCCCACTCGGGGCCTCTGACGGTGCGTGCCTTCCGAGCCGGGAGCGAGGCCAGGCTCTCCGTTGCCGATCGGGGGCCCGGCATCCCCGAAAGCGAGAGAGACAAGGCGTTCGAGCGGTTCGGCCGACTGGAAGAGAGCCGGACGACACCCGGCAGCGGCCTGGGTCTCAGCCTGGTGCGCGCCGTCGCCGATCTTCACGGCGGCACGGTCACCCTCGATGACGCTCGTCCCGGCCTCGAGGCGACGCTCACCTTTCCGGCCACCCGCGGGCTCTAACGATTCCCCAAAAAGGCCTGAATCTCGGGCTTTACGCTCATTAAGAGAAGTTAACCCTCCGTACAGGACCCCTTAAGGGCCCCGGCCATACCTTGCCCCCCGAACGCAGGCAGCGATCCACGCATGGCACTGCGATCGGCCCATGGAAGGGTTCCTGGAGGGGAAATGAATCTCCTGGAAGCGACCGAGAGCACCGACCGCCTCGCTCCCATGAGCGAGGCAACCGCCGACGACTTCGACCGTCCCGCCGAGAGCAGGCTGATGCAGGACTACGCGCGGGACGTGGCCTCGGCACCCATGCTCGAAAGGGAGGTCGAAGCCCGGTTCGCCGCGGACCTTCACCAGGCCCGGATCGCGATCTCGAAGTCGATCCTCGAGCTGCCGCGCACCTACCTGAATTCGCTTCTCAACGGCAACGCCAGGGGGCCGGAGGCCGGCGCCAAGTGGCCGCTGAAGCAGCTGGACCCGTGCTGCGAGCAGCTGATGAAGCACTCCTTCAAGAACGGCGACGGAGGGGTCCGTCGCATCGTCGATGAGATCAAGACCCACAAGGCGAGACTCGACCGGGCGCGGGATGCCCTGATCGTGAGCAACCTCCGTCTTGTCGTTCACCTGGCCAAGGAATACCACAGCTACAACATGACGTTCATGGATCTCGTGCAGGAGGGCAACGTCGGCCTCATCGAGGCGGTGGAGCGCTTCGAGCACCAGCGCGGACTGAGATTCGGAACCTACGCCGCGTGGTGGATCCGCCGGGCGATCCTGCTGGCGTTCGCCGAGAAGTCGGGGCTGATCCGAACGTCCCGCTACATGAGGAAGAGAATCAGCGATCTCAAAACGGCAACCCGTGAGCTGACGGCGAGCCTCGGCCGTCTGCCGACATCGCAGGAGATCGCCAATCGGATGGAAACCCCCGTCTCGAAGGTGGAAGAGCTCCGAACGATGGCGCGTGAGCCTCAGCCGCTCGAGAACTTCGGGACCGAATCCGCGGTCAAGGAGATCCTCAAGTCGGTTCCCGATCACAGCTCGACGAACGCGCTGCACAGCATGCTGGACCGCGAACGCAGGGAGAAGATCCTCGCCGCGATGGAGATCCTGGAGCCCAGGGAGCGAAAGGTCCTTGAGATGCGTTTCGGCCTGGGTGGAGGAGGCCGCCGGACGTTGAAGGAGATCGGCAGGGTCCTGAGAATCTCACGGGAACGGGTTCGCCAGGTCGAACGCCTGGCAATCTCGAGACTGCTGTCCTCTCCCGTGGGGCGGGAGCTCGCGTGAGCCATCGGCGCAGGCGGCGATCAATCCTCCCGGAGTGTGAGAGGGCGGCCGACCATGCGACCTGCCACGAGACGCAGGTCGTGCGTCGCTCCCGAGTCCACGTCCAGCGTCAGGATCGAGTCGTATCCCTTGGTGGCGTCGCCCACCGTCACCTGCGCGTGGACGTCGTGCTCACCGGGCTCCACGGCGATCACCGCTTCGAAGGTCTCGCCCGCCCGGCCGACCATGCGCTTGAAGAACCGCTTGGTCTTGCCTTCGCTCGCGGACAGCGTCCGCGTGTAGACCTGCGTGCCGTCCACGCGAACGACGAGCGTTCCTGACCGGAGACTGCTCTTGCCGGAGATCCGGAGAAAGGCCGGTTCCTCGACGGCCATCGCGGGGGCCAGCTCCGGCACGGGCGCCGGCGTCGCATCCGGATCGCCGGCCGTGGGCGAGGCCTCGGTTGCGGGCGCGGGGTCGGATTCGGAAGCAGGATCAGACGGCTCGGGGATGGCCGCGGGGGCCCGGGGGGGGCTGCTCGACGGCGTCTCGGGGGGAGCTTCCGCGGGATCGAGGCTATCCTCCGGTGCAGCGTCCGGTGACGTCATTCCCGGTCCCGGAAGGTCACTCGGGAGGGTGACCCGGGCCGGCCGGGGAGCGGGTTTCGGTGCGGCGCGCGGCTCCAGCATCGCCTTTGCGCCGAGCAGCAGCCCGATGGCGCAAAGCGGAACCAGGGCTCCGGCAAGGAACAGGGGACGACGGCTCCGGTCCGGGGAAGGCGGATCCTGGGGCGCAGATGCGGGTTCGCGAACGGGCTTGACAGGAAGCAGCCTCAGATGGGGCGAGGGCGTGTCGGTTCCTGCCTCGAGCGGAACGGTCTCCAGCACGTCGAACTTCTTCGTCTCGGTGTCTTCCTCTGCCGCTTCGTCGATCCGACGCGAACCCTCCATGACCAGGAACATGGGGTCGTGGTCGAGCGACCGGGTCTCGCTGCGCACGTCCGGCTCGAGCAGGAACTGTCCGGTCTTCCAGCCGACCATCTCGTAGAAGGCGAACTCCCCGAACAACTGGCCGGTCCGAGCATGCTTGGCCTGACCAGCCTCGATCCAGATGTGCCCGAAACGGCTCCCGGAGGTCACGGTGATCCGCGCGGTCTTTCGCCCGAGGGTCAGGCTCTGAATGATCTCGGCGAGCGTGAGGCTCTCGAGGTTTCCGAGAGTTCCGTTACCGGTGCCGCGCCCGCGAGGTTCCGAGTCGGCCATATAGGGTTCCCATCGGGGTTGCGAATCGCAATCGCCGTCCTCGGCTGATGTACGGGCACCCGTTTCAATCGCAATGGTAAAGACCGTAATCGGCCGGATCCCCGACCCGACAACAGCGACTCGACCGACAACCGTCGGCTCCCGTTGAGCCAGGTCGCCACGAAGCGCGTCTTCATCCCGGCGGTCACCGATTCCACCCCGGCCGCGCACCGGGCCCCATCCCGAGCGTTTTCACGACGAATCCGCTCCACAATCGGGGTCGATTATTCCGGAAGTTCAGTGTTTTCCAGGTCTTCGCCAAAACGGCGCATTGCGGATTGAGGCGCCGTGTCGTATCTGAATAGGAGGGGGCAAGGGCTCAGAAGGGTAGCCTATGTGCGGCACGGCGCACGACAGGCATCGGAGCCGAGGGTCGGCACGGTGCACCGGACTCGCGGTCGGGCTTGCACTCGGCCTTGCGCTTGCCCCGGCGGCACTGTGTGCCGATGAGCTCTCCCTGCAAGAGCTACGAGAGATCGAGGCGACCCGCCCGCGACTGACGCCGGCTTTTTCCGAAACGCTTTTCCATGCGGGCGTTGCCGACCACGGTGGGCTCGACGTACACCGCAACGTTGACTGGAACGCGAGTTCCTTCCAGGCCCATTGGCTTGCCAGCGTGGAGGGCCAGCTACAGCGGATCAGTCACGGCGATCTCGCCACCTATCCGGGGCGGCCCCTCGACGAGGAGATGTACTACGAGTCCGTGAATCAGGCCGCGTACTCGGGCCTGCGTCGCGCCACCGGGCGCGCTCTCGAGGAATACCTGCTCGCGGAGACCGGTCTCGACCGGGTCATCGCGAGGTTCGGAAACCGCGTGGAGAGGACCACGCTGGCCGGGAAGATCTCCTCTCCCCGAGCCCTGTCCATCGACCTGGGCATCTCTTCCTTCTTGCCCGAGGTCCAGCTCAAGCCCACGCTCGGCGACGACAGGATGCGAATCCGGATCCGGGCCAGCGGCCTGGTCGGCCTGGACTACCGGGCGGCACGGCGGGGAGGGCAATCCTGGGTCGCCGCCAGGCTCGATCCGGTCCGCCAGAGGTATACGTTCAGCTATCTGCTCGCCTTCTAGCCTTCCGGTCGGCAGCGCGGCTCCCCCTTTTTACCTGTTCCACTCCTGAATCTCCCGTTTCCGACCTCGGCGCTATGCCATTGAGCCATCGTGGGGGATTCTCGGGCCGGGGGCGCAGAATGTTACAATCTTCGGCCACGAGGAGAGGAGGTCGCCATGGGTCGTGTGGCCGAGATTCTGGCCGGGAAGAAACCCACCGTTCACACCGTCGACAAGCGGGCGACGGTCTTCGAGGCGGTCAAGAAGATGGTCGAGGCCAACGTCGGCTCGCTCATCGTGACCGACGGCGACGCGATCCACGGGATCATCACCGAGCGTGACTACCTCAGACGGATCGTCCTGGAAGGCCGGACCTCCAAGACCACCGCGGTGATGGAGGTGGCCACCGAGCGGCTGATCGTCGTCGATCCGTCGCGGCCCGTCGAAGAATGCATGGCCATGATGACGGCCGAGCGGATCCGGCACCTTCCGGTCATGGAAGGGGGGAAGCTGATCGGGGTGATCTCCATCGGGGACATCGTCAAGCACCTCTCCCGGGAGCGGGAAGCCGAGGTCCGGTACCTCACCGACTACATCAGCGGAAAGTACCCCGGCTAGCCGCCCGCGCGACAGTTCGCGACGCCCGATTCCCTCGATTCGGGGGAGGCCGGGCCCCGCATCCCGGCCGCCGGTCCATCTCCGCAGCTCAACGCAGACCTGGCTTGCAGGCTAAGTCCATTTATTTGAATAACTTGAGGCCGCGGCAGGATTATCCAAACAACACGTTGAAAGATCCTCGACCCTGGGGTATTACGTAGCTGCCGGGGGAGCCATATCCGCGTATATTCCACGGTCGGGGAGAATACCCGGACGTCCGACCACTATCGTCACATCAACGTCAGGAGACACCCAATATGAATCTCATCGGGCTGAGTCATGGCAGACCGACATTTCGGCGACTGATCAGCTTCGCGACGGTTTTTGCGCTGATCGTCACGCAGGCATCGTTGTTCCCGGCGATGTCCTCCGACGAAGAGACCTCCTCGACTCCCGTCGGGTCGCAGGTCCAGGCCGGCACGTGCGGGCAGAGCTCGTTCGACGCGGCCCGTAGCGCCAAGATCGCCGATCTTCCGATCGTCGAGCGGACCGTGCCTACGGCGAGAGACGGCATGAAGAGCCGGCCGCCGCAGCGCAGGATCCCCGGCCAGGACTCCGGGCAAAGCCTCAAGCCCGCCGGAGCGATCTCGACCGACATCGACACCTCCGGTCGGTGGCTCGAGGGCTACCGGCCAAACACCCCCAAGGCCTGGCGCGAGTTCGAGGCCTGGAAGGCCGATCAGCGTCGTGCGCGCGGCGAGGTCGGGGTGATGATCCCGTCGGCTCCGGGTGACGTCGAGGCCATCGAGGGCCAGGTCGCGACGGGCTCCGGCTCCGTGGAAGAAGAGGAAATCCAGCACTTCGTTCGAGAAGACGCCGCCGAGGCCACGGTCATCGATATCGGAGAGCTCCCGGACCTCCCGGAAGGTCTCAAGTCCAGGGGCACGCCCTCCGACTACCACCACAGCTCGGGGCTGACCCTGGAAGAGTACGTTCAGGCCAAGGAGAACGCGGCCCACTTCACGCCCGAGACGCTCGGCGGCCAGGAGGCCGTCGAAAGCATGATCGATGCCCCGACCGGGCCGAACGTCGCGTTCAACGCGTTGAACGCGATTTCACCGGCTCAGGGAATCCAGGTGCCGCCCGACCCGATCATGGCCGCCGGCCCGGGTCACCTCATCGGTATCGTGAACTCCAAGTTCCGGGTGTGGGACAAGACGGGCACGCCGCTGATCCCCGAGACGACACTGGACAGCTTCTTCTCGGGCGTGCCCAACTGCGGCGGGTCGTTCGACGTCTTCGTCGACTACGACGAGGCCAACGACCGCTTCGTGATGGGCTCGATGGCCCTTTTCGGTGACGACTCTTATCTGTGCCTTGCCGCCACGAAGACCGGCGACCCGACCACACAGTGGAACACCTTCTCGTACCGAGCCGATGGGATCGACACCAGCGTTTCCATCGACAACCCGAACATGGGGATCGGTCTTGACGCCGTCTACGTCAGCGGCACCATGTTCGCCGACGGCGGCGGATTTTCCCACGTGCGGCTGTACGCCTTCGACAAAGACGACCTGTACAACGGGACGCCCCTGACCGCGGCCGAGGCCAACGTCGGCGGTTCCTACTTCGGGGCCCGCGTCGCCAAGCTGCACGGGTATACCTCCGGCGGCTGGCCCGCCCCCGGGACACCGCACCACATCGTCGCCAGGGGCGTCACCAGCCTGACCCTCGGAGACATGCGGATCTGGCGCTGGGTCAACCCCTTCACCCAGTCGCCGACGATCTACGGCACCCTGGGCACGGTCTTCCTCGGTATTCCCCCGCTCGCACCCGAGAATGGTGACCTCGCCTCGAGCACGAACCTCAACGACACCGGCGACGGCAAGTGGTGGGACGCAGAGTACCGCGGCGGTTTCCTGTGGGGCGTGCGGAACGTGGCGTGCAACTTCGGTGGGGGTGACGCCGAGTCGTGCCTCGACTGGATCCGCGTCGACGTCTCCGGAGTCAGCCCCGTACTCGTGGAGCAGCAGACGGGCGCCGCGTACGGGACCACCAACCAGTTCCGGTACTACCCCGACGGGTCGGTCGACAAGAACTTCAACTACGCCGTCGGCTACACCCGGTCCGGCTGGACGGACTATGCCGAGGTCTACGTCACCGGCCGCCTGTTCGGCGACACCGCCGGAACGCTACAGCCGGAGGTCCTGCAAAAGTCCACGACCGAAGTCTACACCGACGGTCTCGGCTGCGGCGGAACCTGCGACAGGTGGGGCGACTACACCGGCATGACCATCGACCCCGACGGCTGCACGTTCTGGTACCTCGGTCAGTATGCGCTGTCCGGTACTTTCGACGGCCAGTGGGGCACGCACATCGGCAGCTTCCAGTTCTCGGACTGCAGTGTCGACTCTTCCATGCAGCTGAACAAGGGCACCTACAGCTGCGACGACTCGGTCACCATCACGGTCTCCGACGCGACCCCGATCGACGCCGCGACCGTCGCGGCCAGCACGACGATCACCTCCGGTAGCGACTCCGAGTCGCCCGCCGCGAGCGCCTGGGTCGGCAGCAACTGCATCGGGACCTCCTGCTCGACGTGGACCACGAGCCTCGCCGTGAGCGGCGACACGGGCTCGAGCGGCGACGGCACGCTCAACGTCGTCAACGGGGCGGCGATCCAGTCCGACTACACCGATCCTCACCCCACCCACGACGACCAGTCACGGCAGGCGACGGCGAGCTGCGAGACCCGCTTCGACGACGGCGGCTTCCTGCTCTTCGGCGGTTGCGAGGACGGCACCGGCACCGAGGCCTACCGCGACTACATCGACGCCGGCGAGAACGTTCAGTACACCTTCGGGCTCTTCAATCCGCCCTCCGGGCCGAGCCTGACCGACGTCCAGGCGACCCTGTCGATCACCGGCGCGGCCGCCACCGCGGGCCTGATCACCATCCACAATCCCACGGTCCACATCGGCAGCATGGCGCCCGAGTCGCTCTCCGGCGCGACGTTCACCATCTCCGTTGACCCGGCGGCGGATGCACCCGCGTACCGCCTCTCCTTGCACGACTTCAACCTCAGCGTGACATCCGTGGCGGACGGCTACACGTCTCCGCAGGTTCTCACGCAGCAGCAGTACATCCAGGGCGACGACAACATCATCACCGAGAACGAGTGCTACAACTTCGAAACGGCCCAGGGGTGGCAGCAGGACACTTACGTCGACGCCTACACCTGCGGGATCGCGCAGGGCTGTACCCCGCCGGCGGACATGTTCTCCACCTCGGCCCAGTGGACCAAGGGCACCGGCTGCCTCAGCGAGACCCGCACCGACGTTCCCGATCCCTTCGATTGCGACACCGGTGGCACCACCGCCTGGATGAGCAACGGAACGGCCGGCTCGTGCACCAACTTCACGCAGACGGCGACGACCTACACGGACGACGTCATCTTCTCCCCGATCTTCACGCCGGCCAACACCGGCAACGCCGGCAACGGCCAGCCGTGGTTCTACCAGTGGCTGTACTCGGAGTGGTTCTACAACTCGGACATGGAAACCGCTCCGGGCTCGGGCGCACCGGCGATAGGATGGGCCCACTTCTGGTCGAGCGATTACGATGGTGTCTCCACGCCCGCTACCAACGAGACCGACACCCTGTACGACCTGGCTCTGGGGTTCGTCTACTACCCCAACCAGGCCTGGGACAGCGGGACGGCTTGGGATCCGAGCACCGGCGCGGTCAACTACGACGGCGCTGCCTTCCCGGATACCATCACGGGTCAGGCGACATCGGGGCTCCAGTGGCGCTGGGCGATCCGGGTTCGCGACGTTGACGCGTTCGGGCAGGCCCGCCCCACCACGACGGCCGCAACCACGGGAGTCGCGTACGACAACCTGAACCTGGTCTACGACCAGTACCATGCCGAGGAGCAGGTGGGCGTGTGCGCGGCCGGGGATGCCCCGGGCGTGGTCGCGCTCGACCAGTTCTCCTACACCGAGTGCGGCAGCGGCACGATGGGCGTCAGCGTCACCGACAGCAACGCCCCCGGTAGCTCCGTCACGGTGACCCTGACTTCGCGAGGCACCGGCGACAGCGAGACCTTCACCATCAGCGGGACGGCGCCGTACTTCGGCACGACCTTCGACTACGACACCGCCGGCGGGACGGGCGACGACGATGGCGTGCTGTACGTCACGCCGCAGGACACCGTCGACGCCTCCTACGAAGACACCGACCCGGTCGGCACCGCGACAGCGTTCGCTTTCATCGACTGTTCCGAGGGCAGTATCATCGCGTCCGTCAATCTCATCCAGGACGACGGCAACGGCGATGGCGACGAGTATCCGGACACCAACGAGGTCATGGAGCTGTCCGTCAGCCTCCGCAACAGCGGAGCCACGGACCTGACCAACGTCAAAGCTTACCTCTTCAGCAACGACACGCAGATCGACTGCATCACCAAGAACATGGCGAGCTACGGCACGATCGCCGCGGACACCGCGGTCAGCAACGACATCGGGTCGGACCCGTTCGTCTTCTCCGTGGCGAGCACCACCGTGTGCACCGATCCGGACAACCCGCCGAGGACAACGTTCAACGTGTTGATCACCGCGGACGGTGTCGACGGCTCGTCCTCGCCCCAGACTCTCAGTTTCGTCCTCGACGTGAACCTGAGCGGTGCGGACGGCGGTCAAGAGGTCTTCGCAGGGTACGCCTCGCCCGTCAGTGAGGGCTCGGCGAGCGGTTCGACCATCGAGATGGCGACGCGAGGCAAGCCGGACACGTTTACCGACGGCGGGATCGACGTGGCCGTGTGCGGTAACGCGCAATACGACGACGGGGACCCCGAGACCTCCTCGTGGTTCAACGGCGGGCAGGCCGGAAACCCCGACTGCATCCTGGCCGAGCTCTTCGAGCCGGGTGATTTCTCGATCCTGGCGGCCTACGAGATCTCGTCGATCTGCTTCGGCAACGAGCTCGACTGGGGCGGTCCGTGGCCCAACCGCTGGCGGATCCACCCCGACAACGGTGGCGTGCCGGACGACACCGTGACCCTCGCCGAGGGGGTCCTGACCACCGGCGACGGCACCGGTCAGGACGAGCAGGCCATCAACCCGCCGGTGCAGATGGGCGCCGGGGACTCGTTCTGGGTTCTCATCCGTGGTGACGCCGGTTGCTGCGACGGCCAGGACTTCAACGTCGATCTCGATCAGTCGACCAGCACGGGCCACCGTTACGGCAACGCCTGCGACGGTCTGACGGGTCTGGCCCAGGCGGCGGACAGCGAGTTCGTCATCCACACGACGCTCGCCGAGACCGCCAGCTTCGTCTGCGACACCACCGTCCGTCCCGACCCCGAGGTGTGCGGGCTCGTGGTCGACGATGTCGGCAACCTCACCGAGTTCTGCGGCGACGGCGACATGAACGTCGAGCCCACCGAGATCTGGGACGTCGACGTCACCCTGAAGAAGCAGGGTGCGGGCGACGCGGTGAGCGCGGCGGCCGATCTCGCGGTCAACGTCGGCTCGGCGGTCGCCGCCACGATCTCCGGCAACCCCGGAGACTACGGAACGATCGCGGCATCCGGCGGCACGGCCACCGACACGTACCGCTTCACCGTCGATGTCGCCGCAGCGTGCATCAACGACCTCACCTTCGACGTCACGAACATCTCCGACACATCGACGACCTATCCCGACGAGACGTCCGCGTTCCAGGTCCCGGTGGGAGCGACCGTCGCCGTCGAGACGGGCAACCAGCAGACCAGCCCGGCCGTGGCCACCAACAACACCGGCTCGGCCATCTTCACCCCGGCCTTCTCGCTCGCCTCGGCCGCCAGCGCCTCGGTGAGCTACTCGACGGCCTACTCGGCGGATCCTGACGAGACCGCCACCCAGGACACCGATCCGTTGACCGTCAACAACACGACGTCGGTCTCGACCTTGAGCGCGGCGTTCACCATCGACGACCTGACAGCGCAATCGGCCACGGTGGATTGGACCAGCCTGACCCACGGCGGCAACGTCAACGGGTGTACGACGGTCTTCCTGCGAACGCCGAACGCCACCGACATCGATCTCAAGGCCGACGGTGCGGCTCCGGCCAACCCCTACGACGTGCTGTCGATCTATCAGGGCGTCAACGGCGGGCCCGGTCAATACAGCATCGGCCTCGTCGAGGACAGCGGCGGCTCGGGCTGCAACTCCGGTCCGGCAGAGTTGACCGGTGTCACCATGGTCGTGGCAGGAACCTCTTCAGCCAACTTCACCGACAACGCGCGGGTCGAGCTCTACGACGGGACGACGGCGCACCTCCTGAAGGACTACGGTGTCGCCGACGCCAATCCGTACGACGTCACCTCGATCTACAACGGTGCCGGCCCCGGCACCTATGAGATCCGCGTTTCCGAGAACAACGCCGGCGGTACGGCGGAGGTCAGCTCCGCGGCACTCTCGATCTCGGCTGTCGGCTGCGATCTCGGCTGCACCGCGCTGCCGGGGCCGCCGCCGGTCGGCGACGGCATCAGCGGCAACCAGATGCTGGTGGGCAAGGGTGTCGGCGTCGACGACGTCGACATCACCTTCGATGTCGCGACCTGCTCGAGCGATCACGCCGTCGTGCTCTACGGCGACATGGGCGACTTCTCCGCCTACCAGGGCGAGGTCACCACAGGCTGCGATGCCGGGAGCACCGGCACCGCCACCATCAACCAGTCGGGCTCGTTCTGGTTCAACGTCATCTGGGTCAACGGCAGCGACGCCGCCGGCTACCCGGGCGAAGCGACCGCCGGCCCGAGAACCTGGACCGCCACCGGACTCTGCAGCGTAGCCTCGGACGACCAGGGCGACCAGGTCTGCAACTAACCGTTCCGCAACAACAACCCACCACCCAACAAGCGGGAGCCCAACGGGGCTCCCGCTTTTGCATGCGATGAAGGAAACGCCCGCGCTACTACCGAGGCGACCGGGCCGCGGCCGGGCCCATCCCTCCAACCGGGCGACTGCTGAAATCTCCTATCGGCTTGCCCTGCGCCCTCCCTGAAGTGGAGACCGCGGCCCCCTCCATGCTTGCGTACTGCACGTATCCGTCCATTTCAAAAGCCGCCTGGTTGGAGGGATGGGCCCGGCCGCGGCCCGGTCGCCTCGGCGCTCGAGTCAAGATCCGAGGCACCCAAGAGGCCGCCCCAAGGCTGGCCCAAGCCAGGGTTTTCCGATAAATTCACGCGTGATGAAACAACCCTGGATCAGCATAGTCCTGCTGGCCACAGTGATGGCAGGCTGCTCGGGCAGCCCCAAGGACTGGCAGGCAACCCAGACCACCGAGAGCGGCGCCTACACGGTCACCGTCAAGCCGGGCCTCGACCCCATCGTGATCAACCGCATCCACGAGTGGACCCTCCACGTCGAGACGGCCGAGGGCCGCGCCGTGGAAAACGCAACGATCCTGGTGGATGGCGGCATGCCCGAGCACCAGCACGGCTTGCCGACGCGCCCCGAGGTCACCGAATACCTGAGTGACGGCGACTACCGGGTCGAGGGCATGAAGTTCAACATGACCGGGTACTGGCAGCTGCAAGTCTCGGTCGAGGCCGACGGCGTCCGCGACGTCGCCACCTTCGAGCTCGTGCTGCCGTGAGAAACCTGGTTGTCCTGATCGTCGGACTTGTCGTCCTGGTCGCCATCGCCGGCGTGCTGTGGACGGCGGTCCGGACACCCGAACCTCACGAGTGGACACCCGAGGAGATTGCAACCCTCGAGACGCTGTGGCTCGGGAGCCTGGGGCCGCTGCCTCCGGACCCGTCCAACACCGTGGCCGACGACCCGCGCGCCGCCGAGCTGGGCCACCGCCTGTTCTTCGACACTCGCTTCAGCGCCAACGGCGAGATCTCCTGCGCCACCTGCCACCAGCCGGCCAAGCTCTTCACCGATGGGAGGCCGTTGTCGGAGGCGATCGGAACCACCAAGCGGCACGCCCCGTCGATCGTCGGCGTCGCGCATAGCCCGTGGTTCTACTGGGACGGCCGCAAGGACAGCCAGTGGGCCCAGGCGCTTTCGCCCATGGAAGACCCCGCCGAGCAAGGCGGGACTCGCACGCAGTACGCCCACCTCGTCGTCGCGTACTACGCCGGCGAGTACGAGGCGTTGTTCGGGCCTCTTCCCGACCTGTCCGACCGCGACCGTTTCCCGGCGTCGGCGGGTCCGAGCGGCAACGAGGCCGAGCGAGCGGCCTGGGAGGCGATGGCGCCCGAGGACCGCGATGCCGTCAACCGTGTCTACGCGGGCATGGGGAAGGCGATCGCCGCCTACGAGCGGCTGGTGATGCCCGGGCCGTCGAGGTTCGACGACTACGTCGAGGCTCTCTCTCGAGGTGACGTCAACAAGGCAGCCGCGACGCTGACCGCGGACGAGGCCCTGGGGCTGCGAATCTTCATCGGCGAGGGAAGCTGCACGGACTGCCACAACGGGCCGCTCCTGACCAACAACGGCTTCCACAACATCGGGCTTCCGCTTCCACCGGGAACGGCCTTCGACAGCGGGAGGATCAAGGGGGTCGAGCAGATGCTCGTCGATCCCTTCAACTGCCGTTCACCCTACAGCGACGCGGCGGAAGGGGACTGCGAGGAGCTTCGGTTCGTCAAGACCGAGGGCATGGAGCTGATCGGCGCCTTCAAGGTCCCCAGCCTTCGAAACGTCGCCGAGACCGCGCCCTACATGCACCTCGGACAGATCCCGATCTTGCGTGGCGTGGTCGAGCACTACGACCGCGCCCCCGTCCCGCTGATGGGTCACTCCGACCTGCTGCCCCTGAAGCTCTCGAGCCGGGAGAAGGAGCGGATCGAGGCTTTCCTCCGAACCCTGAGCGCCCCCCTGTCCACCCCACAACACTGGCTGGAGCCTCCCGAATAAGGGGACACTCTCCTTTTCTGCCTCATATGAGGCAGAAGCCCGCCGACGTTGCAGTTTCTGTCACGTGTTGCCGCATTTGGGGCAGAAAAGGAGAGTGTCCCCTTTGCGGGGTCAGTCGTTGATCTTTTTGACGTAGACCTCTTCGGCGATATCGCGGTCCACGGCGAGGGTGGTTTCGCCGATGCTGATGACCGCCGCGGGTTTCCTCTGCCGGAGGCGGACCGTCGCTCCGGGGATGATGCCGAGGTTCGACAGGCGGACCAGGCGATCCGGGTCCTTGGGGACGATGTAGGCGATTCGCGCCGACTCGCCGACCGCCAGGCGGTGGAGGGGCTGGACCAGCGGCTCGACGTTGTTCGAGAACGACCGGCAGCAGCGTCCCGCAGGGATCGGCTTGCCGTGGGGGCAGAACTTGGGGTGCCCCAGGAACGAGCAGACCGAGTCGGTGACCTCGTGGCTCAGGACGTGCTCCATCACGCAGGCGGTGCGGTGGACGGTGTGGTCGTCCTGGATGTCGAGCACCGTCGAGAACAGCAGCTCGGCGAGGCGGTGCCGGCGCATGACGCGCTGGGCGAGCTTGCGGCCCGCCGGGGTCAGGCTCGCTCGAGACCCGTCGATACCCAGCAGCCCGCGGCCGACGAGGCCTTCCAGGGTCGCGTCGATGTCGTCCACGCGCATCCTGGCGCGCAGGTCGTAGACGCGCCCCGGGCCGTCTTCCTCGAGTTGCCACAGCTCGGCCGCGACATGCTCGATGTCGTGGTCGGCCAGATCGCGAAGGTGGCCTTTCTTCATGGTCTCACTTCCGACCGGACGACGGCTTGCGTCCGAAGAGGCGGCGGAGCCAGTTCACGAGGCGCGACGCCCGCGGGAAAGAGTACTCGCATTGCGGGCAAGTGACGAGGCTGCACCCGGCGTTGATCGGGCATGACGGGCAGGCCTGCAGCCCGTGGGTGAAGCGCGCGCCGCACAGCGGGCAACGGAAGACACTCGCCTCGTCCACGGATCCCTCGATCGTCGTGAACGGCAGATCCTCGGGCGAGGTGACGGTCTTGTCTTCCAGGCTCATTGCAGTGGTAGCGGAACCAACCGGAGCAGCCAGTTCAGGACAGCGCCCACGGCCAGCGCGAACGGCATGACGAAGGCCAGGATGGCGAAGCCGGTCCGCCAGCCGCGCTCTTTCACCATCATGAAGAAGTGGGCGATGCACGGGATGAACAGCGTCATCGTGACCGCCGCCACCACGATCTGCACCGCGTCGAGGGTACCGGCCTGGGACATCTCGTAGAGGCCCGCGGCGCCGAAATCGCGACGCAGGAATCCGATGATGAAGACCGCGGCGGTCTCGGCCGGCAGTCCCAGAAGGGTGCTCAGTACGGGCTCGGCCAGCCGCTCCAGAAACGACAGCACGCTGAGACGGTCGGCCACGAACAGGAGCAGCGTGCCCAGCACGAACAGCGGCACGGCCTCTTTGAGATACCACTCGATGCGGGCGGCGGTCTTGACCAGGATGTTCCCGAGCCGCGGAATCCTGAGCGGCGGAAGCTCCATCACGAAGTCGCTCCCGCGACCGGGAATCACCCGCGAGGCCAGCGCGCCGACGAGCAAGAGCACCAGCGCCAGCACGCCCACCCAGATCCCCATGGCGAGCATCGAGAGCGAGCCCAGCACCGTGGCGATCACCGCGAGCTGGGCCGAGCAGGGGACCCCGAGGGCGAGCAGCAGGATGACGATCAGCCGCTCCTTGCGGGTCTGGAGGATGCGGGTCGTCAGCGTGGCCATGGTGCCGCACCCGAGCCCCAGGATCATCGGCAGCACGGCCTTGCCGTTGAGCCCGATCGTCTTGAAGCCGCGGTTCACGATGACGGCGAGCCTCGGCAGATATCCGGAGTCTTCCAGGACGCTGAAGGCGATGAAGAAGGTCCCGACGATCGGGAAGATCAGCGCCATCGAATAGGTCAGCGCCATGGTGATCAGGCCGTACTCGCCCACGAACAGGTCCCGCAGCCACGCCCACGGAACGAAGCGGTCGAACAGGCTGATGGCCGCCGGGTTGATCCAGGTGTTGAACAGGCCCTCTTCGAGAAAGTCGACGGCCAGCCCGGCCCCGAGCACCCCCACGAACTGGTAGACCAGATAGAGCACCGCGGCGAGGCAGGGGATTCCCCACACCGGGTGGATTGTCACGTTGTCGAGCCACCGGAAGACCGCACGCCGGCTCTTGGCCCGGCGCCTCGAGGTGACGCGCGACGCGATCTCCCACGCGTGCCGGTAGCGGGCCTGATTGATGACGTAGCGCAGCGGCTCCCGGAAGGCTCGCCGCAGGGCCTGTCGGATGTCCTCGATGGCGGCGCGGGCCGGGGCGGCGACGTTGTCCTTGATCCAATCGGCCAGGGTCTCGTCTCCGGAGAGGACCATCAGGCCGAGGGCCCGCCGCGAGACGTGGGTCTCGGGAAGCAACGGTGCGACCTCGTCCAGGGCGCGCTCGATCGGCGTCGGATAGCGCACCTGGATCTTGCCGGTCTTCGGGATCTCGATCGCGGAGCGTAGCTGCGGCAGGCCCTTACGGCGGATCGCGACGGTCGGAACGACATCGACGCCGAGCTCGTCGGCCAACGCGTCGTGATCGACGTCGATCCCGCGGCTGCTCGCCTCGTCCATCATGTTCAGGCACAGGACGTAGGGCACCTCCATCTCGTTGAGCTGGAGCGCGATGGCGACCGTGCGGTCGAGGTCCTTGGCGTCACCGACCGCGACCACGGCCTCGGCCGGCCGGTTGAGGAGGACGTCGCGGGTCACCCGCTCGTCTTCGGAGGACGGGTTGAACGAGTTCACGCCCGGGGTGTCGATGACCTGGATCTTCTTGCCGCCGAGCGTCATCGAGCCGGACGTGATCTCGACGGTGGTGCCAGGGTAATTCGAAACCGTGACATAGCTTCCCGTGAGGGCCCCGAACAGCGCGCTCTTGCCGACGTTCGGCTGGCCGACCAGCACGATGCCCGAACGGGTCACCTCGCGCCTTTCGCGATCGTCGCGGGGCAGGGCCGCAACAGCCTCGGTCACGATCGCGATCCTCCCGCCGCGCTCGACCGATCGGTATCGCGGCCCCGGCAGGCTTCGCAGGTGCCGTAGATCTGGAGCGTGTGGCTGAGGGGCTGGAAGCGGTGCTCGCGACAGACCTCGTCTTGCAGTCGCTCGATCTCTTCCTGGACGAACTCGAGGATCTTGCCGCACTCGACGCAGATCAGGTGCTCGTGATGCTCGCGGCCGAGGGCCGGCTCGTAGAACGCCCGCCCATCGCTCAGCGGATGTCGGCGCAGAACGCCGGCCTCGACCAGTCGGCCGAGGGTGCGGAATACGGTCGCTCGCGAGACCGGAGTGCCTTCGCGATGGAGCGAGGCGAGAAGCTCCTCGGCGTCGAAGTGCCAGAAGTGTCGGAAGGCGTGGTCGAGGATCCGCCGCCGCTCGGCGGTGATCCGGAGACCCCGTTCACGCAGCCGCCGCTCGAAGTCGCGGATGTGGCTTGCCATGGGCCCGACCCCTTTTGAGACTGAGTCTCAGTTCACCTTCAAAATAGCCGATCCCAGTGCTTTCTGCCAACGATTGACCGGACAGAAATGCATCCAATCCGGCAAAAATGAGGCGATGGCGGACCGGAGACGTCTACATTGGAGCATCCCTCT
>Ga0316191_10000984_pt1 | contig 19526 bp, 19 predicted proteins | sample Eddworburr2cm_MG_FD_204928 | JGI IMG/M metagenome (GOLD analysis project Ga0316191, IMG submission 204928) | Coastal sediment microbial communities from Maine, United States - Eddy worm burrow 2 cm | ecosystem: Environmental > Aquatic > Marine > Coastal > Sediment | place: USA: Maine... | reverse complement strand
CTTCTGCAATGGCTTCATCCTTGAGTGACTGGGGAGGGCGCCAGTCCGGGTCTTTCTTCTTGGCAACGATTTTCGTTTTACCCAGCGGAGTTTCCCAGTCCATGCGTCCGACGCTGACCGGGTGCGTGATAACCACGGGTGGCTCACCAGGCTTTGCTTTCGGATAGTAATACATCCGCATTTCCGGCAGATTAATCACCAGACCAGTGCGTTTTGTAGCGGGTAAAATAAAGCGGTTCGGCAGGATAACCGATGAATTATCGGCTGGTAGCCAGCGATCAACGCCCGGATTGGCATGCAGGATTTCGTTCTGGCCGATATCATATTCACGGGCAATATCGAGCAAGGTGGTGTTCCTGCCAGCCGTTATGGTTTCGATCTGACCAACGATGTCGATGTCTGACGGAGGCAATATAAAAGTACTCGCATGGCACAGGCCTGCGGCAGTAATACCCAGTAAAAAAGTTATGAAATTGTGCATTATTTTATAAAAAACCGGTAAAAAACACCAAGATGTACTGCGAAATCAGGCTGATAAATGCTAGTCTGTTCATATAATCACATGATTCTACGTAACAAGGACGGTCGCTATGATATATCTTGCAAAAATATTCTTCATCGTTTTCTGGTGTGCAGCAGCAACCACTGTGACAGCTGAAACGCTGTATAAATCCGTCAATGACAAGGGAGAGATTACGTTCTCGGACAGTCCGCCCGAAAATGCCGAACGTATTGAGCAAATACAGGTACAGCCTGCGCCCACGGAGCAACAACTGCGCGAAAGCATGGAAAGGGAAAGTCGTATTGAAAAACAGGCAAATGAAATAGGTAATGCCAACGCCTCGCGCGCAGAAGAACGCGCGGCCGCGGAACCACAGGAAGAGCCCGAAGTTGTCGAGCCGGTGGAAACGTATAACCGGGTCTATAACAATGGCCGGGACAACAGGATACCTGGAAGACCGGTACAGCCATTACCAGGACGGCCTGTACAGCTACCGGCTAATCGACCAGTTCAGCGACCAGTTCAGCGACCAGTCCAGCGACCGGCCCGGTAACCGGGCTCAAACAGCAAGCCCTGATAGCTTGAAACTCAATTCCACCTTGAGCAGATCAGGCGAGATGCACATTCTCGATGATCCCCATACTGCGTATAATGTATATTATGTTAAATAGGATAAATATACAGCCAGACTGATTTACAGCTATCCATGGCTGGCTGTGCCCGCCCCTGATAAGTGACCTGATCAGGCGCTGTCGTCAAAACCGGTGTTTGCGTGTGAGCCGTCGCAGAATGGTTTGTTCTTTGAGGCACCGCATCGACACAGCGTATAGTGTTCACGTGATGCGCCTTGTCCCCAGTTAACATCCTTGAGCGTTATGCTGCCGGTTATGCGTAACGGGCCGTTCTTTTCAATAGTGATTGCAGCTTCGCATTCGGCAACTGGCTGCGGTTGTCCGTTAATGGAATATGACAAGGCGCCCGATGGACATTTTTCGATCAATACCTTTATGTTTTCAGGGCTGTCTTCATCCGCTGCTATCCACGGATCGCGGTGCATATTAAAGACACTTTCAAGCTCATTGTGACAAAACTCGGCAACGGAACAAATCAATGGATTGTTATAGATGGTGATGTGTTCGCCTTCGTAACTACTCAGCTTGTCTTCGGTTCTGTCGGGTGATATTTCATCGCTAAAACCGGCCTCTTTATGGCTGCCATCGCAAAACGGTTTGTTTTTTGAGGCGCCGCAACGACACAAGCCCATGGCAGCCTTGGTCGTCAGTTGTGTGCCATCCGAATCAATAAAGTTCTCCAGTCCCTTTACGATCATGGGACCATTTTTACTGCAACTGATGACCGGTTTAGACATATTCTAATTCCTGTATAATCATCTCAACGTTCATGTTGTATTTTATTGCTACTTGCCAGCGCAGATAAAAGCCTGTTACCGGCGTTTTCTGCACAGTTGCTAAAAGCAACAACACCGTCTTCATGTCCGCCCATGGAAAAGATTCCCTGTTCCCTGGCATCGGTTTCTGCAAACAGGCGCGCTACTTCGCGTGACATTTCCGGTGTGCCATATTCGACCGATGCGCGGGTGATCGGAATACCCTGTGAGAGCGCTGTTTTCCAGATGTCAGGTGAATGCACATGCAGCACTACATTTAACCCCTTATCCAGATCGTAAATAACGCCGTGTGTCATCGACTCTGATGACGGCCTAACAGGACCCTCTGCTACCACCTGGTTGCTATCAGCATTATAGGCTGTCACACGCGCATAATGATGGTTATCGAGTTGTTCCAGATGGCCGGTCTGTGTGCCACTGATTGCGAACACACGTCTTCCTATAACTGCATCCTGTGTTCCGATTCGCTGGCTTACATTGCCGAAACCATAGCCATTATAGCGGGCTGTATCCTGACCAATGAGCGCATGCTTCCAAAGGATGTTGCGCCATTTATTGAGTTCGGTGATTACATTCCCGGGGACAGGTAGACCTGCTGTGAAGCGCAGGTCGAATTTTATGACGCCCTCTTCTTCCATTCTCAATTGGGATTAAGTTTATCGACCAGCAGTAATAGTTTTACGCGGTGCACAACTTCCCCGTTATGCGCCACGTTATTTTAGTTGGCGTTGAACAGATTAATCCTGTTCAAAAAAACGGTACACGAAACCGGCAATCGGTGCAACCCAGAACATCCACAACTGCGCCGTTGCCCAGTCACTAAACAGTAATGCCGGAAATGCAGCAGCCAGCACAGCTGCGCCACAGCCACCGAGTACCAGCCAGAATGTACCAATAAATTCAGCAGTTAATTTTTTTGACATTGCCATAGATATTCCCACTGTTTGTTGGACGGTTCATGTCAGCCCTGCGCCTGCCTCCATTGTTGCAGGCACTGGTATATCACAGAAGCTCTCTCAGGCAAACCGGTTGAGGCGTAATGGGTATATTGCCGTTCGACGTCGCGCTTGAAGGTTTCAACACCATCGATATCGACATTCTCGAGGTTGTCGACACTGACATCAAACGCGATGCCGAGCGCGTCACAAAAATGTTTTTCCAGCGCCTGTGGTTTGACTTCTACCTTGAAAAACAGTTGTTGCTGACTGCCGGTTCTGCCATCAGGCTCATACCAGTAACCATAATCATCATGCAGTCGCCGCGCAGCACCCGCGATACACCAGTGTGCAAGTTCATGCAAAGCGGAACGTTCATAATCGCGGGTAAACTGTACCTCCGCAGATACCTTTCCTGATGGTGCCTGGTAAAAAGGTTCCGGAAACCCGCCAACAAGCCGGATCTGCAGAGCTGGCATGACTTCACGGTTGAGATGCTCTATCCAGTCAATCATGCACGGCTGGTGATGCTTCTTTACTAAATCGTCCATGCTCAAGGAAGTACAAAACCTGGCTGATAACCTGCTGGTCGAGCATGATAAAGGTATGGCCATTGTGCACTGTGATGAAATCAGACATTTCATTCAGTTTTGCACTCTCCACTGATACCTTACCATCATCTTCACCGGGAATGACGGGTGAGAACCAGGGGTCCGATGAGTTGTCTCCGGTAATGATGCCAATCTCGCCCCTTACCGGTTTTAATCTCCTGACAAGGCCGTCTTCATTCGTACCCAGTTGACCGGCAGCCGGCCCGAGCACCAGCTGATAAAGAGCATATTCGTTTAACAGGTCAGCGACTTCACTGCCTTGATTCGGCGGGCTAAGCATGACAATCCGTCCAAGCCCGGCAATGGTGTTGTGTTGCAGATACTGTCTTACCAGTATGCCGCCAAGCGAATGGGTGACGAAGTGGATGGTGGCAGCATTGTTGCTGCTGCAAAATATGAGTCCTTCATTAATGGCCGTGGTGGAAAGCTCTTCAATATCGTCAGAAGTTGATGGATAGCCTTCATTCCATACAAGATAGTTATTATTTTCCAGTGCGCTTTCGATACGGCTCATCGACCAGGCTGTCCTGCCGAGACCATGCAGCACAATGACACACTCACGCATGTTCGAACCGAAAGCTGTACCAGGCAGTATTTGCAGCGTAGTCAGCAACAACAGGTGAGTCAAGATAGCGCGAGCAACCATCATCCGGTCTATGCCAGTCAGGCGATTCTTATACGCACGACATTCATAACATCCAGAGGAAAGCCGGACACTGTTTCAACTTCGGGATAATAGGTCATGTTAACACGTGCACCTTTCAGGTCGCGGTACTTGTCCTTGCGCTTGAATTTAAACGGTGCGTTGCAACCTTCGATCATGATCGTATTGATGATCCAGTCTCCTGCCTGCCGTTGTATATGCGAAGTGACCTTTTGCATGTCGGAATGGGTAAGTTTGTTATGCTTCTTCAACAGTTTATCAACATCCGATTTCATTTTAAAACTGCCGTGTAACAGGCTTTATCTCCACGAGAATTATTTATTCGGAAGCAATGATACAATGCAGCCGCGCATTATCAAAACGCATGGCTGAATGAGTTCGTGTGAGTTTTTGCGAGTGTTGCCTGTCAGGCGGGCAGGAATTCAATCGGATAGGTGATGGTAACTTCGCTGACGTCTTTGGCTTCAAAGTTAAACAGTTTTACCCGCTGGCTTATTTTCTGGCTGACCACGCCATCATGCAGCTCACTGGAAACAAGTATACAGCTTGTCACCTTGCCAGAGGGTGCAATGGTGAGTTGCAGGACTATTTTTCCCTGCAAGGTCGGGTCTTTTCTGAGGGCACGATTGTAAACGCTGTAAATGGCACCCTTGTTACGATCGAACACCATTTGTATTTCCTCGATACTGCGTCCGGCAGAGCGCTCTCCCCCGCCTTTGCTACCTGATCCACCGCTGGCAGGTGCATTGCCGGACGGGCTGTGCACCTTTGTTGTTGTGCGGGCGGCAAGCTGCCCGCCCCCGGTGTTGCGGCTCAGGCTGGCGGTCTGTATGCCTCCACTGGAACGTGTGGTCCCGGAAGTAAGTACAGCCCGGTCTGTTGAACGTGCCTTGCCGCCGGCGCGGGACAATGTGCGAGTTTTCTTCAGGCTGGTGTTAACCGTATTTTGGCGCATATCTGCAAGCGCATCTTTCATGGCGAGTAAACCTGCCTGTTCAGCCTGCTTGCGTGCTGATACTTTTGGTTTCACCGGTTTTGTCTTCGCTATCTTTGCAGCAGGTTTAACTGCCCTGGGAGGGGCTGTCTTTTTCGCCACGGGTGCCGGTTGCTTGAGTATTGGCGCTGGTTTGGGCGCTTCGGGTATGACGGCGGGAGCTGGTTTTTGTATTTCCTTGACTTCAAATATCAACGTGGCTACGCGTGCTCGCGGTTCTTCAAGAAGAGGTTTTTCGAATTCCGGTAATGGCAAATAAGGCATAATTACACCGAAAATCAGGAATAGCGCCATGCATGTTTTTACAATACGTTGAAAACGTGCATCCGCCTCGGATGAGAGTTCCCATGGCATCAGCATAACCTGACTACACGTGGACATGGGTCATGCGTCCTCAAGCGATTTTTGCAGAACGGCCAGCGAGATGCGTGCAAAGCCGGCCTCGGTACAACGCGCCATAACCTTTTTTATGATTCGGTAGGGAACTTCCTTGTCTCCCATAATGGTCGCCTCGCGGCGTATCTCTTTATCGTCTGCGGCTGAACCGTCAGTTTGCAATGATGCTGTAAGTAAATCGGTTGCAGCAGTCTCATCCGCGAGGATCGCGTCAATACTGGCAATAACCTGACCATGAATCATTATGTCACTCTCGGTAATCATAATGACCAGTGTTTGTCTGGGTATTTCCTCAGAAAGCGACTCAGGTAATTCAACGGCCTTGTGCGTCGGCAATACTTCACCATCAGATGAATTCACCAGCAGAAAAAAAACCAGGATGGTAAAGATATCCATGAGTGACACCAGGTTGATACCGGAAGTACGCCCGGCTCGCTTATGATGTTTTTCCATGCGCTGTGCGCGCCGTGAAATAGCCATTTTACTGCCCCTTATTACTGGCAACCCTGACGTTGCTTGCCGGCGCATCACCAATAGCGATTTCCGGAAACAGCTCGGCCAGCTGTACACTGCCGGCCTGTACTACGCGTGCTACCCGGATGCTGTCCATGACCTGCACCAGTGTGTCATAAGATATGTTTTCCTCAAGTAGCAGCGTGGCATTCAATTTTTCGGGGAAGCGCGCTTTTATCTGCTGTAATAATTCAGATATTTCGTTAAGGTTGTGGCCCTGTTCAGTAGCGGCGACGCGCTTGATCAGGCCACCGTTTCGGTCACCGATTTCCACACTGCTTTCGCGCACAATGATCTCCAGCTCGAATTGTTGTTCCTGATGTTCGCTGCTGTTACCTGCTGCCGGCAGGTTCAGTTCCAGGATCGTGATGCGAGAGAAAACCGCCGTAATCAACAGGAACGGTACCAGTATCACCATCAGGTTCATGAACGCGGTGATATTGATATCCGCAGGTTCATGACGGTGATTGCGGCGGCGTAAACGGTGTTTCATCCGGCATTAACCTCGCCAGCCGGTTTTTCTGTCAACATGTTGAGAAACTTCACCGAGGCCATTTCCAGACTATCAACCAGCTGCGTTGTCTTGGTTTGTAGCACGGCGTAGATCAGCAGCAATGGTATCGCAACCATCAAGCCGAACGCGGTGGTATTCATGGCGACAGAAATACTGGCAGACAGCATATCGGCCTTTTCAGATGGATTCGCGGCGGCGACGGCTGTAAATGCCTGAATCAGACCAATAATGGTGCCGAGCAATCCCAGTAATGTTGCAATATTGGCAAACGTTGACAGATACTGGGTGCGCTTCTCAAGATTCGGCACAGTTTCCATCAGGCCTTCTTCCATAGCGATTTCAACATCATCACGTCGTCGGGATGAGCGTGCACGATTCAGCCCGTAACCAAAGATATGACTGATTGCAGAGCGTGACTTTTCTGTGATCATGGCAACCTGCAGATAGTCTCCTTTCTGCATTAGGGGCATCAGCTTTTTCCACACCCGGTGGTTGCTGCTTTTAGCCATGGTTAGATAGACATAGCGCTCGATGGCAATTGCCAGTCCCAGCGCCAAAACCAGCATGATGGGATACATAAAGAATCCACCAGACTGAAAAAATCCGACGATTGTGTTGTAGGCATCCATGTGCAGCTCCTGTGTGTTGCTTGTATTTCAATTTAAGGTCGCCCCGTCAGAGCACTGGAGATGCGCTGTGAAAGACCCCCTGCTAGCCTGCTCCAGAACCGCACAGGCAACGACCTGCCTGGAACAGAATGTTAACCAAGATAATTACTGATGTTGCGATCCTGAACTGTGAACTGCATCGTAGTATTCAAGCTCCCTGAGAAAAACCTCACGGTCTACGGGTGCCAGTGCTTCATCTACAAGGCTATTCATGGGACGCCCGGCAAGATCGCCTGCCTCTGACGATTTCCATGGCACAATGTGCAGTGCCATGGGAAGCTCGCTGTTGCCTGTGATCGTCGTTCCGTCCAGTGTCATCGAATCAGCTGCATGCAGCTGTGCAGTGACAGCAGCAGCAACACAGCCTTGTAATAGCAGGCAGAAAGCTTTTATTTTCATGGGGCCACCTTCGCCGCAAGGCTGTTAGCCCGGGTGCTGTTTTCAAGTTTGTTGACCCACACCTGCAGATGTGCGTTGTTACTACCGGTAAGTTGCTGGTAGCGCTGGTAATGAAACAGCGCCTTGCCCGCATCCGGCAAATATTTGTCGTGAAGTATTCCCAGATTCCAGTGGATGTTGGTGTTTTCAGGGGCGGCTTTCAGTGCGATTTCATAAATGAAAGCGGCTTCCTCCAGGCGACCGGTGCGCCGGTACAGGATGCCAAGCTGGTTATAGGCTTCGATATTCGCTGAATTCGTATCGATTGATTTCTTCAACGCCGCCTCGGCAGACCCGCTGTTACCGGTTTTTATATAGGCAATTCCGAGATTCAGCCAGGTCCCGGACAGATTGTCCTGTTGCGCGGTGATGTTTTCATATAACTGGACAGCTTCCTGCCATTTTTCCTGCTGCATCAGGGCTACAGCCTGCTGATGTAAAGCTGCAACATTTGCTGCAGGCTCCACCGCATTAACAGGTATTTTAGTGCCCTGTGCTGTAGTACAGCCGCCTCCCAGCAAAGGTAACAGCATTACAAATGCTGCCAGGCAGTTTTTAACATGGGCGACATTTTTATACATTGTTGACAGTCGCCTAGTTAATGGCTTCAACATAGGATGCGCTCCTTTCCAGTTTTCCATACCGCGCCGGCACCAGCACAGCCAGCTGTTGCATGCTCTTTTCGATCCAGCTGTCGTAAACACCTGCATCAATGCGCGCAATATTGGTTTCATGCAGCGTGATGCCCTGCTCTTCAAACGGGTATGCCTGCTCCTCCAGCAGAATATCGTATTGCTCGAGGGTCTCTCCGGTTAAACCCGGCGGTCGATCTGACTCCATCAATGCGCTACTGAGCAGCAGGTAAATTTCAGCTGTACGGTAAGTGGCAGCGGTGGTTACTTCTGCCACATCGTAAGACGCAGCCTGCTCGTAATTATTCAGTGCGTTTTCCATCAGCTGTTTTTTTACTGCAAGACTTTTCTTTAGCGGCAGGCCAAGTCGGGCAGACTGGTATTTTCTGTAGGCGTCTTCAGCCAGTTGATACTGTGCTTTGGCGGCAAGATGACGGGTACGGCTGGTAGCTGCGCTGCCTGCCTGTCGATTTGTCTGAATAATGTCCTTCAGCCACTGTAGCTGTTGCTGGCGATCACCTGCAGACTGGTAATGATCGGCAAGGTGCTGGCGTGCCTCGACAGCCGCTTCCAGGGGTTTTGGATGTGCATCAATATAGTGGCGATATAACTCAGCGGATTGCTGCGGACGTTCAGCGGTAGTGTATAGCTCGGCGGCTTGCCAGAGTGCCTGTCTTCGCAGTTGTGGATCCGCATGTGTTCGACCAATACGCTCAAACTCGGCTGCGGCCTGCAGTGGCTGCTGTTCCGCCAGGTAGGCGGTTGCAAGGCGACGGGTTGCCTCGCCCTGACGGGGATCATCCGGATAGTGCTGCCGGAATTGTTCGAGCACACTGGCAGCCTGTGCCCACTGTTGCAGTCGCATCAGACCGGCGGCGGCATCAAACTCTGCGGTTGCCGCAATTCTTGCGGAAGGCGCAGCAACCCGAACCCGCTGGAAGTGTGTAACCGCCCCGATGGTATTTCCTGCGGCCTCCTCTATCTCACCCTGTTTATATATAGATGCTGCAAGTTTCTCTATTATAGTGTCTTTCTCCCTATTTTCTGGCGGAAGCTGTTGTAAAACCTGCTGATAGGCGGCCTCTGCCTGCAGATAATCACCCAGATCAAAGCGGGCATGTGCCAGCACAGTCCACGCCACCAGTAGTTGCGCGCTGGTCGTGCGATCGTTATTGATAACCGTTTGGGCAACGCTGGCTGCACGTTCATATTCACCCTCTGCAAGCAGGTCTTCGCCGGTCCTGGTGAGAACAGCCAGTGATTGCGGGTGAGCAGGGAAATCCTGAGCGAAGCGGAGGGCATTTTCTGTAGCCTGACGATGCCACTCCTGTTTTGCGGCACCGGTTAGTGCTTCCTCTTGTTTGCTATAGGCAAGTACAGCTGCGTATCCCGCCTCCCCGGCTTGCGGGTGTTTTCCATGGTTATAGGCGGTATTTTCGTATTCGCGGGTCGCGAGTTCATAGTCGCCGGATTCATAGAGTAATTCTGCAAGCAGGAAATTCATCTTCGGCGCATTCTGATCACTGTCAAAGGATGCAAGATAGGTACGATACCAGTGAAATGCTTCCTCATAGTCGGCAGGTTTTTTGTTCTTCTGGGCAAGCGCGTGGTAATGGCGCGACAGGTCCGTCAGGGTGAGCTTGAGTAACTCAACGGTTCCCTCATTATCCTGCGGAGAATGATGTTGCCAGTACTCTGCCTGTAACTGGTACCTGTCAACGAAGGCCTTTTTTGATTGCAGGACAAGTGTCGGGAAACTGCCCTGTTGATAGGTTTTAATGACACGCATCTGAAAGGCTGGCGCCTGTTGATGTATCGGGTTCTGCTCAACAAACATCTGGAACGTTTGTGCGGCATCGATGTAACGTTCTTTCTCAAGGAATAACAGACCAAGCCGGTCATATACGATGTCCTCATAGGCGCGTCCGCCATGACTCGAGTAATAGTCGGCTACCGATGAAGCGCCATTCTCATAGGAGAAGCCGAGGCTCATTGCACGCAGGGTATCGTCAATTAATTCCTGGTCTGCACGTGATAACTGTTCAAGACGTACAGTGTCAGAATCCTGCTCAAGGTGAAGATCAAGCAATGCCGTGAAGGCATTGACGGACTCACTAAACAGACTTTGCTTGAAGTAGCACCAGCCTGTTTTGTAGAGAGACTGACGATAGAACGGACTGCTGTCACCGGCATCAACAACTGCCTGATATGCTTTCTCGGCAGCGTGGTAATCCTGCTGCACGAACAGGATCTCTGCACGCCTGAAGTGTGCCTCGATCAGATATTGGCTCTGCGGGTATTGTTGTACCAGTTGTGCGAGTGTAGACAAAGACCTGGCCGGCTCGTTGGCATATTCGTAGGCGCGTGACAGCTGATAGAGTACCGCGTCATTATCGTCGCGATCAGGGTAGCGCTCCAGAACCTGTGTATACAGAATAATGGAATCCATGGACTGTTGTTTTTGCAGTTGCGAAATATCTGTTATATCGCCACCGGCTTCGATCAGCGGGTCCGCCTCCAGGTTAATATCAGCCAGTCTGCGCATTGCCTGTGGGCGAGCTGCTGTCTGGTCATTGGTGTCAAGGAATTCCCGATAGGCCATGGTCGCTTGCCTGTAGCTGGACTCGACCGGTATATCTGCGCTTGTATCTGTCTGTTTTCCCAGGCTCGCAATGGTGGGTGCCCTGCCACCTCCGAATATCGAGCAGCCGCTGGAACACAGGGTCATCGCCAGGATAATGGCCACAGGATATTTCATTGCTGCACCCTGCCTGCTGCATTGTTGAGCGAACTGTCATAGGTTTGAGCGAGCGCGAAGCGCGCTTGTACTATATAGATATCGATGCGTTTCTTTTGCGCTCCAAGCTCATTGATGGCGAGTTGCTGCAACAGTTCGCCCTGGGCGTAAATAGCCTTGTCAGTACGCTTGCGTAAGTTCTTGAGAAGCGATTTCTGTGCAGCAATGCGCGACTCAAAACCTGAAAATCTGTTTGTTGTATCCAGATCTGCCTGTGCCAGCCTGCCGATAACCTTATCTGTCTGCCTGGCAAGTCGTTCGACTTCAGATAATTGCTGTCTGATTTTCCAGAGCCGTGCCTTGAACTCGTTACTTAGTTGCCAGTAAATTACGCCATACAACAGTCTCTGCTTTTTATGAAGTTCCTGTGTTTTCGGTGTATCGGGCAGTTCAGCAAGCTGTTTTTCAATGCTGGACAGTATCTGTAACTGACGTTTCTCATTATGATTTGCAAGCCCCTTGATGTTGCTGGTTGCCTCTGTCTGGCCAAGACTGTCCTGAAGTCGGGCATGTTGCTGCTGTAGCGCAGGCAGCGGATTGTTTTTCAGGACATGGGTGGCGGCTGGCAGCTGTGACTGATAGCGGGTTTGACGGCTCGCGAGCATGTCATCATATGCCGCTATGCTGCTATTCCACTTCGTCAGGTTTTTCTCCAGAAATGCGAGGTCACGGTAATTCTTTACTGCTTCCTGGAAATCGTGCGATGCCATCAGTGACAGCTGGTAGCGTAACGCCGGTGAATCAGCCGCAAGGTTAAGCTTTTGTAACCAGCCGTCGCCGCTGCCGGCGTCATATTCCTGCAGGTAACGTAATAGCTGACCATCGCGAATAGCGACAATTGATTTATCCAGATTTATCTTCTCGTCGTTGAGCGCTTCGATACTTTGCTTGTATTTTTGTATTGCCCGTCCAAACAAATTCATTTTTGTCAGCGCATAGGGCACGGCAAGCAAGGATTCCTGTACGGCAGGATCAGCAGGATCGCGGGCACTCAATTCGGTCCATGGTACCAGTGCGCGGCTATAGTCATCGGCATCAGCGCTGGCCCAGCCGGCTCCCAGCAAGGCCTTGTTTGACAGTGGACCTTCGAGGCGTACCTGTTCGAGCGCCTGTCGTGATTTCCCGGTTTCTCCTGTTTGCAGGAAGCTGTAGCCCAGTGCCAGGTTGGCTTTATCCCTGAGCATACTGGTTTCTGCTGAACGACTGCTTTGTTTGGTGATACTGACAAGTTCCTGTACCCCGTTCTCCTGTTCTCCATTGCGTATCCGGGCGATACCAAGATTGTATTTCAGGTAGGGTGTCCAGTGTTTGCCGCTGCGTGTATTCTCCAGCAACTCGATTGCTTCTGCATTGCGTCCTTTCTGCATTAGCAACAGGCTGTGCAAATTCGCCGTCGCGGTACGTGTCGCCGGCATCATCTCACCCTCTACATGCGCAATGGCATCCAGCGCGCCGGCAAAATCACCACGCTGGTAAGAAATCTTTGCCAGGTATAGCCAGGCACGGTTGTGCACGGACAAATCATTTTTTTCATCGTCAAGCAGGCGCTGGAAAATCTCTCTGGCCTTGTTCCTCATGCCATAAGAGAGCACCAGGCCTCCCATCATGAGTTCTGCTTCATCGGCATGGTTTGGTAGCCGCTGCTGTTCCCGGGCAATACCCAGATGCACAATGCTATTGAAATAGTCCTGCTGAAAATAATAAAACAGCATTTCTCCATACTGCAGATCCTTTACAGAAGTGGCTGGTTCACCACGAGCGACAAGATCTGCAATTGGGGCAAGCAACGCAGCCAGTAGCAGTGCTTTACAGCCAAGCTGGAGCATCCGCTTATTCCCATTCCCTGACACTGAAATCCGGTTGTTCGCTGCTTTCGTTGTCGATGATTGTCAATTCGACAAATCTTGCGCCAAGGCTTTTGTTGATAACCAGTTCTGCACCGCGACGATAATCGCGGCCGTTTGGCCCCTTACCGGTAAAGATAGCTACGATTTCGTGCTCGCCGGACTTCAGGTTTCCCATGTAAAGACGTTGCACGCCACCACGATGCAGCGCCTCTACCTCACGTCGGGTATAGAGGTAGTTACTGACTTCCTTGTTATCGATTTTGAGTTGAACAGAATCAAGGGCGAAGAATTCACCGACATCCATGGACAGAAACACGGCGACCTGGGTATTTGAAGGAAACAGCAACTCTTCCTCCAGCATAAACAGGGATCTGTTCAATGCAACAATATCCTGCTTCAGAGACTGGATTTCTTCATCCAGTCCTGCTGCAGTATCTGTTGAGTCTGCATTCGTGAACGTTGAGAACAGCAGCATAAGTACTGCAGGAAGAATTACCTGTAGCTGCAAATAATACTTTTTTTCCATACGCCTCCTGACAACTCCCGTGAGCACACAGGTACCTGCTTGCGGCAGGTACAGGACAAGTTTGCAGGATTTACGTGGACAGTTATGTAGAGAGCATCACAGTTTTCATGTGATGCAGGGATCAGCCAGGACTACTGTGCGCGTGCGAGGCCGGCTGAATAATGCATGTCGCCATGATTATCGATAAGAACAGCCTCGGTATCCGCTATCGAGTCGATCAGTTGCATACCCTTCTCTACCCCGAGAATGAAGACGCTGGTCGAGAGTGCGTCAGTATCAGTGGCTGATTGCCCAATAATACTGGAGCTGAGAATCTCGTGTGTGGATGTACCTGTTTTGGGGTCAAGAATATGATGATATCGAACCCCGTCTTCTACGAAATAACGTTCGTAGTCGCCGGACGTGGATATTGCCGAATTCTCAAGTGGAACCATGGAAACAATGCTTCCTTCATCACGGGGGTTGCGGATGCCAATATGCCAGGGACGATCCCAGCGCTTACCACTGACGCGGGTATCACCACCGGCACTGACAAGGGCAGTAGTAACTCCTGCCTGTTGTAACATATTCATGCCGCGATCAACGGCATAGCCCTTGGCGATGCCTCCCAGATCAATACGAACACCAGGGTGCAGGAATTCTACTGTAGAGGCTGTTTTGTCGATTTTGACATGCCGAAAATTAATTGCCGGTAATGCAGCCTGCAGTAGTGCCTCGTCGGGTTTCTTGTTGTTACGGTAGTCATAATGTTGCCCGGCACTGGCGTAGGTTATATCAAAAGCGCCGTTGGTAATGTCAGAATATTCAAGCGCCCTTTCAATCATCTCCAGCAATTCCTTGCTGACGGTCACGGGGCCCTTGGCCGCACCGGCATTGACTGCCGACAACTCGCTATCTGGCTTGTAACTGCTCATGAGAGCATCAATGCGACGCATTTCACCCATGATCGAGTCGACCTGGTTTTTCCCCAGATTATCATTCTCATGCCAGAGTTCTACCGTAATGACTGTGCCCATGATGGCGGCTTCCTGTTTTTGCCAGTCTGCGTTGAGGCAGGTCGGCAATAACAGGATCAGCAGGTAAATCAGGTGTAATAATGCTTTCATTAAGCGTAACCGGTCAGAGACATACAGCAAGAGGCTGTGGAAGATACGTTTTATATCGTCCCGGATACAATATTATTGAAAGCAGTCAGGCTGTTTCGCAGACCAGGATTGCCGAGCCCATGATTGGGGAACAGTCCCGGGAAGTTAGCTTCTTCACCGTGTAAAGCCATGTAATTGAGAATTACCGTTTCCACCAGCAGGTTGACCTGGTTTGCCGCCGGTGTTGCATTGGTTTCAACGGAGCCGTCAGCACGGAAATAACCGAGCTGCTGGTGTCGCGCCTGCTCAAATGGATCGGAACCACGGAGAACAGCAGGTGAACCGGGGTTGTAAACCAGAAAGAATGACGAGCCGGTTGATGAGTTATCACCGGTCCATACACCCTTGCCACCGCCCATCATGGTGTCGTCTGTCATGCCGTTGCTGAAAACTGATCCGTCACTGTATACGTAGATCATCAGGGGTAAGCCGGCACCGTTGTTGCCGCGAGCAGCATATTCAAGGCAGGCACCGATACAGCGTCCGGCACGCAGGTCACGCATTTCACCGGTCGCACGATCACCGGTGTGATAGTCATAGCCACCCATGGTGATGGTTCCTGCCCCGGCAAAACCGTTGACGACCATCTTCATCACGGAAGCAGTTTTGCGAAATTCACTGTCATTATCAAATTCTGACTGTGAAAAGATGCCGGAAGCGCCGACAATGTCAGTATCCAGCGCGGGGTCGAGTGTCGACGGGTCTCCAAAGCGATCGGCAATATCGGCTGCCTTCACATAACCACACTGCACCAGGTCCTTGATGACGGCATCTGCGGACACCCGGGTATCGACATTATCAAGTTTCATCTTGCTGATACGCTCAATTGATTCCATGACGGCAACGGCATCATCCTGGCTGAGCACGCCTATCAGTTTGCCTGTATCGACCATGCCGGTTACATCGGTTGGTCTGTCAACCTTGGTGGGCCGTATACCTGGATCAATCATGAGACCCGGCGCCATGGAATTGCCACCCGAGTCCGAGCTGCGGGATCCAATCAGTGTCAGCAGGCTGCCATCGGAACCGGCTCTTGCGATGCCATACATCGGGTTATGCGGGTTATTACCGGTGTCATTATCTGATCTTGACGGGATAACGGCACCGTTTACCAGCCCGGCGCGGTTGCCCGCTTTCTCCTGCATGCCTTGTAGCATTGCGCTGCTGGCATGGAACGCCAGACCGAAATCGGTATTAATAAAGTTGCTTGCTGTCATTGGATTAATCGAGTCAGGTAACATGTCGCCGGGTAAACCGAGCTTGCTGTATCCCGCCGTACTGAGCGGGTCCAGCTGTCCGCCCGCCTGCCCCACCAGTACATTGGACCCTGAGAAGTTGGCGCCACCGGCAAGGTCAAAGCAGATGAAAGGGATCTTGCCGGCACCCAGCGAGCGGATGCCACATGACAGTTTCAGCGCTTCAAGGTCGGATGATAATGCGGCGGCGGCCGTACGCGGGTTGGCAAACAGGCCGAACAGGCTGGGTGCTGTCACCAGTCCCAGTCCTGCGGTCAGGCCCTGTGACAGGAAGTCGCGTCGGCTGACAGGGCGACCATGATCATTGATACGTAACGGTTCATTCAGGTCGCGGAAGTTTCGTTTTCTGGCCATGCCTTACTCCTGGTGTCAGTACTATTGAATCAGCATGGCTGCACTGCCCAATGCGGCGGCACAGGTTGCCTTGACGATTTGTTCGGTACGCAGTGTGGTATTACATGAAGGCTGTGGCGCGCAATCGGTGGTAGTGCCGAGGATCTGTATCAGGTTGTCCAGTTCGCCACGAACATTGCCGAGGTCCGGCTGCGTGGTTAGCCCGGTGCCGATAATATTCTCCAGTAGCGGCGAGATTACCCGATCACGTTTCTCCCGGGTATCGAAAGCAGACGTTGCTGTTGTGCCAAAATCGAAGCTCTGGAGACCGGCGCTGTCCTTAAAATAGTCATCCCGAAGTACCTGACCGTTGTTGTCTACCAGCGCACTGCAATATTCAATTGCCAGTTGCGATACGGCCATCTGGTGTGCTGACAGGAAGCCCTCAATGTTTTCCACCGTTGGCAACTGTTGCTTGATGGTGGTAAATACGCCATCCACATCTAGCTGGTTTCTCGGCACAGCGGTAACGGCCGACATGGTGGCATCAATCTCGTCAAAGTTGCGCACCCCGATGTCCGACGCCTCTGGCAAATCAGGTGGCGTAGCCGGGGTCACCGGCGCTGCTTCAAGTACAACATTGGTTTGTGTTCCAAGTACCTCGAAAGTAAGGAAGAATTCATCTGTCTCTTGCCCTTTTTCCAGTGGTATCACGGTGCCGAGACTGGAGAGTGACTGGCCAATCCCGGGCATGTATGAACTGCTGTTGATAACCGTGTTTAGGTTCTTGTAGGCCTGTCCGACGCTAGCCTCTTTGCCATTGACACCGATGCGCATGCCGGCAACCGGAATATTATCCGGGCTGATTGCCGAATCAAGACTGATAAAAAACGGCTCGTTAAACAGGTAGCTGTAACTGTCGAATTGACTCACCTCGAAGACGATATAACTGTCTGCGATGCCGGTGTGATCGGCAACACTGAACAGCAGGAAGAACTTCTCGCCAACTCCGACGGAGAAATTTTGCGCAATTTGATCCTCGGTTAGCGCTCGATTATGAATGGCTACCAGGCGGAATTTGCCCTGCCACTGCAGGTCCCCTGATACTTCGTTACCGAGCACGAAGGCAAAATTATTAACCCAGTCAGCGAGATTTTCGGCTGGTTCCGGATCGATATCACCGGTGAAATTGCCATTTACATAAATTCGTCTGCCATTGACAGGATCATAGGTAACCATGACATGCTGCAGGGTGGCCTGCAAGTCCTCGTCAGCATCTGCTGTCGTTAGTGAACCGCCGCTGCGTTGCTGGGCATCATAGTTGTAGAGTATCTGTCCGATGGTAAAGTTTCGTTCGTCCTCACTACCTGCATAGCTGATAATGCGTGCAGGTCCTTCCTGGCTGACATTTGCAGGTACAAGCCATGCTTCAAGTGAATATTCCCCGGTTGCTGTAATCAGGTCGTAGAGCTTCGAGCTGGTGGCTGTTGTTGCCTGTGCCCGGCCGCTGATGATATCGATACCCCAACCACCGACCCACTCGACGTTGCCGCTGAACTGAAGGTGCATGCCGGGATTTACGCCGCTGGTATCGAAGGCAGTCGAACCTTCTCCGGTCTTGAACTGATAGAGTGCAATGAGGTTATCCTCAAAACGGCTGCCGCCACTGGCGACAATCCCTTCCAGCAAAGACAGCGCCTTGCTGGTTACCAGTGACCTGTCAACGCTGGTCGGATCTATCGGGCCTGCAAATGCAGTAATGGCAGCTTCCATTGCGTCAGCCGAGGCATCACAATCATTGTTGCCGGTGTTGTTCGGATCCCAGCAGTTGTGGGATTCCTCGCGCAATCGCAAGACAAACCTCGAATTGGCCGGATTATCCAGATCAATTTTTGACCTGGCGGCATCATAGGCAGTGTCAGGATTGCTGTCGGCAAAGAATGGAGACTGTGCGTCCATGGCGGAATCAACATGGCAGTCGACACAATTGGCTGTCAGCAACGGGTGTACTGTGCTGGCGAACAGACTGGAATCGTCCGGGAAGTTTTTACTGTTACCCGGGTCCCTGAGCACTGGTGCCTTTAGTTCAATGATATTACCACCAGCACTTGCACCACCGGCCCAGGCGGCTATATAGGCTGTAATAACGTCACCGCAAGCGCTGTCACTGTCGAGCCAGCAGTTATGGCCGCCGGCAACCTTGGTCACCATGCGTGAGTCAGCTGGCCTCGACAGGTCTACAATTGTATTTGCCTCGGAATAGGCAAGGTTTATGTCATCCATACGTACAAAATTCGGAGACTGACCGCCGCTGCCATGGCAGGCACCACAACGGTTCTGGTCATTGAGGTTTTCCCAGACATTTAACCTGAAGGCTTGTACGTCCGTGGTCGCGGCTGCAGGGCCGGCATAGTTAACCTGGGCCGCTGAATTCGTGGTAACCGGGTTGCGCTGGGTATCTTCACCGCCGCATGCGACAAGCAGGGTTGTCAGCAGGCTGACAAGCAAGGCCGTGGCGGGAATCATGTGGTAGCGGTTACGGGTAGTGCTCATGGCTAGATTCCCTTGCAGTAGGCAGCGGTTTCGGCGAATACAGTCTTCATGTTGTAGTTGTCCGCCTTGAAAGCTGCGGTGATGCTGTCGATGCGGGAACGATCCTGGCTGTTACCCGGTTCGCGAAGGCATACTGTTTTGAAGGCCTTTTTGACCTGGCAGCGAGCAAAGGCCTCGCTGCTGGCAAGTTCAACGCCAAGTGATTTTGCACCATCGCCGGAGCCCGGCAGGCCAGGATCCCATCCAAGTAATGCATTCTGACCTGCGCGCCAGTAGTTATCCCAGTGATCGTCAGTCGTCACAAATCCGTACTTGAAGGTGTTTTCGTTGATGTGATACTTGGGCTGCGTGATCCCGGATGTGAATTGAATGCGTTGAGAACCGGAGTCAAAATTGTAGTAGGCAAATGCCTGTGCCATTGGATCCATGCCGCTGTGGCAACCAACACATGAATTATTGAATATCCTGCTGTCACCACCAGGGCTGCGTGACACATCCTGTCTGATTCTGTCGGGTGAGCGCGTAATATCTTTTACCTGCTCGAGGTCATTACAGAGATGGTTCAACAGGGTAAAACGGAACATCGCACGATTGGTTCCATCAACAAAAAATTCCTTTGCAGCAGCACGTGAAGTCAGTACACCGGCGGTAGCTGTTGAAGGTATGCCGTAATTTAGAGACTGCAGGTCGGGAACGAGGTTGTCTTTCAGGTCAATACCCTGTTCTTCCATCGCGATGTAATGATCATTGCTGGCCTGAAGATTACCTGGCAGCCCGAGTGAATCATCGCCCTT
>Ga0316191_10000983_pt1 | contig 19527 bp, 17 predicted proteins | sample Eddworburr2cm_MG_FD_204928 | JGI IMG/M metagenome (GOLD analysis project Ga0316191, IMG submission 204928) | Coastal sediment microbial communities from Maine, United States - Eddy worm burrow 2 cm | ecosystem: Environmental > Aquatic > Marine > Coastal > Sediment | place: USA: Maine... | reverse complement strand
CATCTGAGGGCAAGCCAGAAGCTCCGGTGGTGCCAACACCGAAACCAGCAGGTCAGCTCCTGCCCTGGGATAAAGACTAGGATTGATTGAGCGTCCCGAGCAAGCCTCGGGACGCTTCTTCGACGAGGTCCAGAACTCTCTCAAAACCTGCCGCGCCGCCGTAGTAAGGGTCGGGTACTTCCGTTTCCGGTCTTGATGAGAACTCCAGAAACAGGCGGATCTTGTTGTGATGCGCCACGTCCGACTGATCTATAAGCATGGCAAGATTGTCTCGGTCCATCGCGATAATGTAATCAAAGCGCTCGAAATCGCTCTCATGAACACGGCGAGCGCGCATATCTGACATTGAATAGCCGCGCCGCTCAGCCGCCGCCTGTGCGCGCCGGTCAGCGGGTTCGTTAACGTGATAGGCATGCGTGCCGGCTGAGTCAACGACGATCCTGGCGCCTAATCCGGCCTCCTCTACAAAATGCCGGAAAACGCCCTCGGCGGTTGGAGAACGGCATATGTTGGCCATGCACACAAATAGAACACTAACTTCGTCTTTCATTACCCAATTCTACCGTTGAACTACCCGTTAATCAGCATGTGTACCCAGATGCTCGCCGCATAGCCAGCGGCAATCGCGGGAGTCCACTTCAGGTGCGAGAAGAAGGTGTAGGAGCCGCGCGCCTGGCCCATCAGCGCAACGCCGGCCGCAGAACCGATCGAAAGCATGCTACCTCCTACGCCAGCGGTAAGGGTAACGAGCAACCACTGAGTCGAGTCCATTGCGGGTTCCATCTCCAGTACTGCCACCATGACCGGGATATTGTCGACGACCGCGGACAAGATGCCGACCAGGCTGTTTGCTACAAGCGGCCCCAAGTCTCCGTACATCGCCTGCGATAAGTGCTCCAGATACCCGATGAACCCAAGCCCGCCCACTGAGAGAATCACGCCGAAAAAGAACAGCAGCGTGTCCCACTCCGCCCTCGCAACCTCGCGAAAAGAATCGAAAGCCTGAATATCTCCGGCATTTAGCGTATCTGTGTTCCGGGTCGCCGCCGCGACTTCCTGGCGCTTGAGAAAATAACCATAGATTTTGAGATATCCGAGCCCGGTCATCATCCCAAGAAATGGCGGCAGATGCAGGACGTTATGAAAGCTAACTGCCGTTACGACTGTGCACGCGAACAGCACGACGATGACTTTTCCGCCCGGCTTGACCCCGACCAGTTCGCCACGTCCTTGCAGTGACTTTGCAGGCAAGGTTAGAGACATGATGGTTGCGGGCACCAGGAAGCTGACTACGGCAGGGATGAACAAGGCAAGAAAATCCATGGTCTGCAACTGGCCACTTTGCCAAACCATCAGGGTCGTTATGTCGCCAAACGGGCTGAACGCGCCACCTGCATTCGCAGCCACGACAATGTTGATACATGCAACGGCAATGAATTTCGGGTTGTCCTTTCCTACGGCGAGTACAACAGCGCATAGAACGAGTGCGGTGGTCAGGTTGTCAATCAGGGGCGAAAGAAAGAAAGCTACAGCCCCGGTGATCCAGAACAGCTGCCGGTAGCCATAGCCTCTGTGCGTCAGCCGCGTGCGCAATGCGTCGAAAACACGTCGCTCTGTCATAGAGTTTACGTAGGTCATCGCCACGAGCAGGAACAGGAACAGTTGGCTGAATTCGACCAGGTATTCTTTTACGGCTTCCTCGGCCGCATGTGTTGCCCCGAACTGGGCATAGTGATAACCGATCAGGGACCAGATAACCCCTGCCGCAACGATGACGGGAATCGACTTCCGAAAATGGGTAAATTCCTCGGTTATGACCAGTCCGTACGCAAGCACGAAAGCGGCCAGTGATACGAAACCAATCCAGCTGGTGGTGAGATCCATGGGGGTGCCCGCCCAATTTTGCTGTCCGTATATTGGGCGCATCCTGACTAATCGTGTCGATCACGTCAATGCGTGATCGACACCTTATTTCGATGCGCCCTGAATTGACTCTAAGTACCCTGCGGCTGATATGATACGGACTCGAAAAACACTGGTATTACGATGTCGAATCGAACAAAAGCACTACCGCCTCTTTCCGGACTGGCCCATATGGTTAGGGAGTTGCGTTATCACGAAGCATCTCGCCAAATACTTGGACTGGTGTTAACCATTTATTTTGCCGTCATCGCGCAGCCTGTTGAGTGGCTATTTTATTCTGCCGCGGTGATTATCGTACTCGGCCTCGTGGTCCGACTTTGGGCGTCCGGTTTCATTATGAAGAATAAGGAGCTCGCGACAAATGGCCCTTATGCTCTCGCCAGGCATCCGCTTTACGTCGGTAACATTCTAATACTGATTGCGTTTTCGGCCGCATCCGGCTTGTGGTGGACTGCGCTAATCGTTGTTGCGTTTCTTTGGTTCTATTATCCGACGGCGATTGAATATGAAGATCGCAAATTACACAAGATATTTGGAGACGCTTGGCAAGCATTTGCAGATCAAACCCCCGCATTGCTACCAAATTTTGGCGGCCGTACCCGCGACATCAGCGGTCAATGGTCATTCAAGAAAAGTATGATGGCCAATCTGGAACCGGTTATCGTCCTGTTCCTGCTCGGGCTCTTCGTGTACATCTACTACAAGATGTGACAGATCTAAAGGTCACCGAAGCTGACGTTCTCGCCGGCATCAAGTCTGGCGAACCAATAGCCACTAATGGAAACCAGGGCAGCATCCATGTATGCAACGTGGGTGACCAGCGGGTAATCATCAAGGAAGCAACTGGTTGGGGTCTTGCCGGCGCGCTGCGTCGGTGGACGCTGCGCCGCGAGTACAATAATTATCAACGCTTACAAAACGTCAACGGAATTCCGCGCTGCTACGGACTAATTGGCGGCCGCTATCTCGTGCTCCAGTTAATTGACGGGCAGACATTGCGTCACGCAACCATTGAGGACCGGACGGTTTTCTTCGAACAGTTGTTGGCGATAATCGCGTCCATACATGGACACGGAGTCGCCCATGGCGACCTGATGAGAAAGGAAAATACACTTGTCTCGCATGATCAGCGGCCCTACCTGATCGATTTCGGCGTGTCAGTCGTGCGCAAACCTGGCTTCCATCCGATCAATCACTTTTGGCATGGTTTCTTGCAACAACTCGATCTCAATGCCTGGGTCAAACACAAGTACCAGCGCAAGCTGGAAAATATGTCGCCCGAAGACGCCAGACTGTATCGTCCAACGCGTTTGGAGCGCATGGCCCGCGCTGTCAAAGCTCGCTGGGTCAAATTGAAGAGAAGCGTCGTTGGTTCGGGCAAGTCGACCTAGTACAGTTCGCTTAACCTGCGAATCTCCGGCAAGGCACTTTGCACACACCGTTCGCCCTCCGCTATTGCTTCGGCTGCGCGATGAAACTCGAGCATCCCGATGTGCGAGACCCTGGGTGTGAGCACGACGTCAGCAGGATCGCCCGCGAGTCTGCTACGCGTAATCCTATCCTGAAAAATATTGATCGAATTTGTAATCGCGTGAAACAGGCTGGGCGCTTCGTTTGTTTTGTCGCGACTGGGGAAAATGGCGTCAGTATATTCCTTCGCCTGTTGTTTCATGTTGCTCAACACGCCAGTGTCCCGCGACGGTGCTACCTGCATCTCGTGGCTACTGCGTTTTCCAATGATGCCAGCATTCAGGTTTACGGCGATAACGATGTCCGCGCCTAAAGCGCGGCACACACTGACAGGAACGGGGTTTACCAGACCGCCGTCGACAAGCCAGCGCTGCTCCATACGAAACGGCGGGAATATTCCCGGCATTGCCATTGATGCGCGCACTGACTGGGCAAGCGGACCCTGCATTAACCATACTTCGCGGCCACTATCCAAATCGGTCGATACCGCCGCATAGTTCTTCGACAGATCTTCTATGCGCTGTTCTTCCATCGCAACATATTTATGCAAGAACCAGTTCAATCGGTCCGTGTCGACAAAACCGGATTGAGAAAACTTGATATCGAAAAATTTTAAAACGTCACTACGACTCGAGCCGAGCACCCACTCTTCCAGTTTCTTGAGGTTGCCTGCCACATAGGAGCCGCCAATCATGGCGCCGACCGACGTGCCACAGACGATGTCAGGCTCGACTCCTTCTGCCAGCAGCGTCTTTATAATGCCTATATGTGACCAACCGCGCGATGCGCCGGACCCCAACGCAATGGCAATCTTTGGTGATGAACTCGTGTCATTCATAACATTCCATAGAGCCTCGATACCGCATAGAGGTATCTACCGATGCCGGAGATACCCATTGTCACCTACCTCGGTGATATAGCTAGACGTACCTTACGAGGCAACTGACCGACCGCCAAAACCGAATGCAAATTCACTCCGCGAGGCCCGCTTCGGCGAGAACCGTCAGCAAACCAGCCTGAATAGCGATATGACCGTCTATATTTTGCCAGGTCTCCGCTGGCGAGTGCGCATCTTTGCTGACGCCACCGCGGCTCATGGTAATTGCAGGCACGCCAATTGAAATCGGATGATTCGCATCCGTCGACGAAATAGCCAGTATCGGTTCGACCAAGGAAGACCGCAGCGCTGCTGCCGCGCGTTGTACGAGGGGTGACCTGATGTCGCCCCGGGCAGCCGGACGCGTGCCAATGCGCTCAATATCAACAGTCAACTCAGCACCCGCCGTGCGCGCAGCGTTTTCTTCGGCCAGCCCGCGCTGCACCGCGGACTGCAAGACGGCATCAATGTCATCGAGTTTGCCCTGGTCGCCAGAGCGCATGTCGACCTCCATCCACGACTCGAACGGTACCGAGTTGATCGATGTGCCACCGCCGATACGGCCGACGTTATAGCTTGTCTTTGCGCCGGTCGTCATGACACTTGCTGCCTCAGCATCAAACTCGGCGATCGCACGACCGAGTGCGTGATGTGGATTTGCCGTGCCAAAAGCACCCCAGGAATGGCCGCCCGGACCTCTGTAAGTAATCCGATAGCGGTGCGAACCGACACCTCCATAGACGATCCGACCTGTGCTGCCGCCGTCGACGGCAATCAACAGGTCAATTTTCGGACCGTTGTCACTAAACAGCTGTTTGACGCCACGTAAGTCACCAAGTCCCTCTTCACCGACATTGCCGACAAAAAGAATGTCAGCCTCCGTCTGAATACCGGCATGCTGCAGCGCACGCAGCACACCGAGAACTACAACGAGGCCACGAGAATTGTCACCGACGCCCGGGGCCCGCAGTTTGTCACCGTCGATATGGACAGTCACGTCGGTTTCCGCCGGAAACACGGTGTCCAGATGGGCCGCGTACGCAATTATGCGAACGCCCAATGTGCCAGCGCGTCGGCCAATGACGTTGCCGACCGCGTCAATAGTCACATCGCTCAACCCCGCTTCCCTGAGCAACTTGGCATATCGCGTCGCGCGTCGTTCCTCGGCAAAGGGTGGGGCCGGAATCTCGGTGAGTTCGATAAGATCTGCCAGCAGACTAGATTCCTGCTCGACGGTATGGACGAGAGCCAAATTGACTTTCTCATTCGCCTTGAGAGTGGTTATTTCCCGCTCATATTGCGGATCGATAACATACTTCTCATCGTTGTCGGGACGCATCGTTGCCGAACTCGTACAGCCCGCCATCGTGAAAAGGCCGAATGCGAGCAAGAGTCGTATTTGTCGTTGGGGTCGGCGCACGCACAAATGTTAGCAGGAAAAACCAACAAAGCCTTTCAGTTTTGCGGACGCCGTTCGGGCCATCGTCGCGAAAATCTGGTCTAATTGGCATCCGATGAAAATTTCTCGATCATTACGCCTCCTCACCGCACTTTTCGGCATCGTGGTCGCAGCGACGACCTTTGCCCAGGACACACAGGAAGACAATTCACTTCAGCCACCTGAGCTAAGCTCACTGCAATCTGACTGGTGGGGCTTCTTTGAGGGCCCCCGCGACGAAGTCGAACAAAGAGCCAGCGAATATTTAGTGGTCGTTGCTGAGCAGATCGCCACTTTGGCCCCGCAGAATCAGGATATCGCTCAGTCTCTGCTGGACGCCGTGACCAGTAATATCGGCGTGCTCCTCACCTTGAGCGATGACATCGAGCTCACGTATCAGGATCTGCCGCAGGCAACAATCAATTATTCGATTGATACGCTCCTTCGACTTGCCGCCAATGCTCGTGTCGCCCGTGCCGAAGCTACCGAAGAGCTGATTGAGGTAGAACGAGAACAGCGCGTATTCGATGGCGCCAAAAGGCAACGTGACGCGGCGTTCAAAGACTATGTCGACGCCGAGGCTGGTGACGATCGCTGGCTGGCTGGATTGAGCTTACTGCAGGCACGCTCGACGCAGGCCATAACAGCGCGTCGGCTGAAGCTGTTAAGCAGCCGTCAGGAACGCGCAGCAGCATTCGCCACCGCATCCGAGGAGCGTGCCGAGCTGGCAAGCACTCGACTGGCCACCAAGGACGGCGAGGCGGATCTCGACGCGCTTGTCGAGCAAGTTGATAGCAGTCGAAGCGCCGTCGAGAGCGCACAGGAAAAGCTACGCCTTGCCCAGATTGATGCAAGTAGCCTCGATCTCGACACGGCTTTAGGCCGGTCGCAACAGCGCTTACAACAAGAAAAGTTAATTAGCGCGGAAATCGGCCTGGCCCTCGCAAAATCGACGCTCGTCAGGGCTGAAACGCAATACAGGTGGACCGAACTGACGCTTGGCAAGGGGCCTGACTTCGGCGTACTTGGCGACCAATCGTTGGCATGGTCGGAATTTATTCGCGATGTTGAACGACGTTCGCCCGACTGGAAGCGCGAAACGGAAAACGAATTGCTTGCCGTCCAGGGCGCGAACAGAGATAACCTCGACCGTGCAGCAAAGCGACTACTGGATCAACGCCTGGAAACAGCGCAAGAGACTCTCGCGCAGGTTGCGGAATTAAACAATGCGGTCGCTGATATGCGCCTATTAACACGGGTTGTCGATAGCGCTGCGGCTGAATACTCCGGCGCGTTCAAATCCGGGGTGGCCAGTATTAACCGTGCGATGAAAACGGCGTACAGGCGGGTCGTCGGCCTGGCCGACGTAACATTATTCTCCGTCGGCGAAACACCGGTAACCGGCGGTGACATTCTGCGCGTATTGCTCATCATGGTCGTTGCGATGCTGCTGTCGCAAGGCATTCGACTCGCAATCCGGCGCGTCGGCCATGGCGAATCAAGTGGTACCCAGGCCTCCCTGTATACCGTGAGTCGCCTTACGCATTACGTCATCATCATCTTAGCGGTTGTCATTGCGCTGTCTTCAATAGGACTCGACTTTGGCAATATCGCGCTCGTCGCCGGTGCGCTCAGTGTAGGCATCGGTTTCGGCTTGCAGTCTATCGTCAATAATTTCGTTTCGGGACTCATCATCCTGTTCGAGCATTCCCTGCGTGTCGGTGACTATATCGAGCTGGACACAGGACTGACGGGTACGGTTAAGTCAATCAATGTGCGCAGCACCCTCATTAACACCAATGATAATATCGATATCGTTGTGCCGAACTCAGAATTCGTCAGCACACGCCTGACCAACTGGACGCTGGGCGAGCGAATACTACGTGTCCGTATTCCATTCGGCGTCGCTTACGGGAGCGACAAGGACCTGGTGAAAAAGGCCGCGCTGGAAGCGGCAGCGGACGTTCAATACACACTGACCCACATGAAGGGCCGCGAGCCGGACGTTTGGCTGGTCGATTTCGGCGATAGCAGTCTCAATTTCCTGTTGTTGGTTTGGGTCAACCGTCAAGGTGCCAAACGCCCTACTCGAACGCGTTCCTCCTACCTGTGGGCACTGGAAAGCAAGCTAAGCGAATACGGCATAGAGATCCCATTCCCGCAGCGAGACCTCCATTTTCGAGCGGGTTGGCCGCTAGCGCCAGCGCCAGAGGTTGCAGCAGAAGTCGCAGCAGAAGAGTAAATTCGTATCGGCCGCGATTGGTAACTCTCGAGATCACGACTAAGGTAATCCTATGGACGAACAACAACGTATGGAAGGCGTCCTCGCCGCACACCGTAAGGTTATTCGCAAAGTATTGGCAAGAATAACTGTCTACTACGTCGTATTGGCTACGATCGTTGCCATTGCAGTTAGCGCTTTTCCAGGCATCATCGACGAATTGCCGCTGGGCGGCGTCGGAGATATCGCCAACTACAGCAGCTCAAGCGTCTATGACCTTGAAGAAGCGTTTCTCAGCGCTGACGACGAAGAACTAGGAGACATCGTCACCGAAACCTCACGAGCAAGGATTGTGCGCGGACCGACATGGTTGCAAGGCGCAATCTCATTGTTATACGCAATGATGGCTACGCTATTACTGATGTTACCGGTGTCCTGGGTTTATAAGTCCATTCATACAGACAGCATTTACGACCACTCCATCGACACTACAACATTAGTTCTTCCGGCCGTCGTTGCAGGCATTGTTACCGTTGTACAGCACAGTCTTGCCCTCGCGTTCAGTCTTGCAGGCATCGTCGCCGGAGTAAGATTTCGGCGGGCATTGAGCGATACTTTCGACGCACTGTTCATTCTCGCCGCAATTGGCGTAGGCATTTCGGCAGGCATCAAGTCGATCGAAATTGCAATCGTAATTACGGTGTTCTTTAACTACGCTGCCGCCCTTGTGTGTGCGTTTGGAGACGGGCTGGAATCACAATATGTCGTACAAGAGGCACACCGTAAGAAACGTGCGAAAGCGCAAAAAGCTATCGAAAAGAATGCGAAAGCAGGCCCGTCCGGGCCTATGTCGGACCTATAGTTTTCTGTAGCATCTTGTCCATCAGGTTTTTGCCCCGGCAACGCCCGACGATCTCGGTCTCAACCCGCTGGCGGTCATTGATAAGCTCGTAATATTCTTCTATGTACTCGATGGTCTCGGATCTCAGCTTTTCATTGAGCTCGGCCGTGTTTCTATACAAAGCCATTATTTCTTCACGCTTGGATTGCACATGTGCGATTGCTTCGTCGAGTATATTGCGCGGCTGGCAAAGCCCATAAAAATAGCGGTTGCGAACGTCGCGAATCGGAATCTGGCTTGGTGGCGATGCATACCGAGCATGAACAAGTCCGGACATATCGAAATCGAATGGCACGGGTAGCCGGCCCAACTCACTATCCTCATAGCCCAGCGCCACAACGTTATGGCAACAATCTTCGTCATCTGAGCCCTTAATGACCGAGTAATCGTTATTGGCAACCATCAACTGGAATAGTTGCACCAACGCTGTTTTCGGATGATCCAGCGCATCATATCGAACGGACTTGACTTTAAGGCGCCTCATGCCAAGACGCCTGGCGAGGTCCGCATCGTCTTCGATGACGAACGCGACATCGGTCCATGAATCGAGCTTCTCGTCCCGGTCAACGTAGGTAAGCCGCACGAGCCGCGTGGAAAAACTCTGATCCGTCAGAATCTCGAATGTCTTGTAAGCCAGGTATTCGAGGATCACGTACTGCTGGTAACGCTTATGCTCTTTGCAGGGCGCCACCAGTTTCAACTTGTCCTGACCAGCAAACAAGGTTCCTTTAACTTCGGATTTCTTGAAATTCAACAGTAGTGGTGACTTGTCACAGTATTCGCGCCGGAAGTGGCCACGCACACGAATCGAAACCTCCAATCGTTGGGTCTGGCCACTCTCATCCAGGTATGTCCATTGCCCTGGATAGTAGATACGTTCGTCTTGATGCCGCTGCGAATAAGCCTGCGCGATTGGTGCGGTAAGTACCGCTTTAAGTATCGCGTCGTTTTGGAACAGCGGATGTCGCTCTGTTGAGGTCAGCTCTTCGGCGAGTGCCAGCACAGGAAAAATCAGGAAAAATAGGGTTAATCTGGCGATAATCGTCAACCCACTTTTTTAAAGTGATGTGGTTGTTATACGTGAGCACCGCGTAATTGTTATACGCGAAAACCGAGTCGAAATTCGAGTTATCCTCTATTGGCGACAAATGGCCGAACAAAGAGAGCGAACAGCAGCGCCGCAATAGCAAGGCACCAAACAATTACCGCTCCTGCCGGAAGATCCGCCGTGACGGATAAGACCAGTCCGGCGATACAGCCTGCAATCCCAACACCGTAACCACAGAGTATTCGGAGACCACGGTGCGCAATCTTACGCGTGGACAATGCCGGGATAATTAGTGAAGCGAAGACAAGATATATGCCGACCAGCTGCACTGAGGCCGTGACCGCGAACGCGAACAGCGCGTAAAAAACGAAGCCGCGGAGTTTCTCGCGAAACGCATACCAACCCGTCAGAACCAACACACTAATTACCGCTGCCGGCAGCAGCTGTGGAATATTAACCCAGAGCACTTGACCGACCAGAAGTTCTTTCAAATGTTCACCGCCATGCGGATTGCCCGCAAGAATCAGGACGCCCGCCGTCGCCGCCAGGACAAATGAGACGCCGATCAATGCTTCTTGTATTTCTGGCCAACGTTTGTCGGTCCAGCGCAAGATGAAGGCTGCCAGAAGTGCGGCCGACACTGCTGCAATCTGGACCATCCATCCTTCTGCCTCCCACCCCATAGAGTCGGCCGCAATTACGCCCAGGCCGGCTACCTGCGCAATGGCAAGGTCTATAAATATGATCCCGCGACGCAGCACCTCGATACCAAGCGGCACGTGAGTGGCCAGCACGATCAGGCTGGCGAGGAATGCAGGCGCTACAATGCCTATCTCGAGATTTGTCATTGCACCTGCTCCTCGAGTAGCTTCAACGTTTCATCGAACAAACCAAACAGATCCATGACCGCCGGGTTAGACCCAGTCGTATACGGTAAACGCAAAGCCGGAATTTCAAGCCGCTCGGACAACCACAAAGAGGGTTTTTCATTTTCATAAGGCGTCCGAATGACGCCGACGGGAGGGTTGGCGTTAAGTTTTTCGAGTAATGCTGCGAGTTGTGCGCCGCTTGGAGGAACGCCCGGCTTGGACTCCAGGTTTGCCACAATGTCGAGATCCAGCCAGTTCGCGAGATAACTGAAACTGCGATGATGCGATGCCAGTCGCAGGCCGGCGAGCGCCACCGCGCGCTCCTCCCACGAATCAATCGCAGACGACCAGCGCGTCTGGAATTCTGTCAGGCGCGTTGCGTAAAATGCCGCGTTGGGCGCGTCGAACTCTATGAGTCGCTCGGCCAGTGCGTTTGCAATGCGACGTATGTTGCGCGGGTCCAAATGAACATGTGGATTCCCCTGCGGGTGAATATCGCCCTGGGACCGGTCGATCACTTTGGGAATCTCGAGCTTGCGGACAAAATCTGATGCCATGAAGTGGCCAGGATTACCTGTCTGTATCTGCGCGTTGCCGGCACGTCGCAGCAGCAGCGGCAGCCAACCGATTTCCAGGTCCGCGCCCGTACAAACGACAAGATCCGCCTGACGTACGGCCGCGATTAAACTCGGAATCGCCTGCAGTCGATGCGGATCCTGAAATGCCGTAGTGGCTACCGTAACTGTAGCCGCGTCGCCCGCCAGTTCCTCGAGCAATGCGCCCCACTCCGGCTCACAGGCAAAAACGTCAATTGCCTGAGCCGTTAGCGGGCAAACAATCAGGAGGCTAAACAGTGCATAGATTCTCATTATCGCGGCTCCTAGAATTGGTGCGCACCATGAGCTCCCAGGCTCATGATGTACTGCAGGTACCACTGCTGATCGGCTTTTGACAACACACGATCGTCAGTAAATTGCAGACGCAGTCGTCCAAACTCGCTCGGCGCCCAGTCCAGCATCAGACTGTCCCGACTCGACTGCCGACCAGGGTCTTCGAGTTCGGTGCCTGCCAGCAATGGCCCGCTATCCGCGTCGACTACATCGTGCCTGAGTCCAACCCGCCAACCTGGACGGAATTGCCAAACTCCCTGAATGTACCAACCGGCCTGATCGCCATCATAGTCAATAGTATCGAACACGCCGGATTCGGAACGACTGAAGTACTCCCCCTGCAGTTTGAAACTTCGTTGGCCAGAATTGCCGTTGGGCGCCCATTTCCATACAAAATCAACGACAGCCAGATCACTGTCGCCCGTAAACGTTCCGGGATCAGGCTCATCCTGATGATGGCCCGCACCACGCTCGACCGCATCGGCACTGAGCCAGGAAACGCCCACCTGCCAGTTATTGCTTACGCCAACACTTCCTCCCAATTTCGCAAAAATAGAGTACGCACCAGGCGCATCCTCGGCATTTGCGCTAGCTGGAAAACCGCTACCCCAATTCATCTCAGCGCCCAACTCGAACAGTAACGGTGTCGGCGCAATCCAGCGTGCCTGCAGGCCATCAACGATGTATTGACCGCCAAGGAATGCCTGGTAAGGCAATGGACGATCGGCGAAGTCATCGGCATGCCGATGAAACCCATTCAGATAGCCATTCGCCGAAAAAAACCGACCGCCAGTCAGGGTCAACCCATTCGATAATCCCGTCGTCTGTAGCCAGGACTCCTCCAATTCCACCTCGACCTCGCCGCCCTCATCGTGAATAGCGAAGGTCAGATTTCCAAAGAACCGATTGTCGACGTTTGCTTTTAGATTGACCTCGACTTCGCCAAGGCTGAAGCCTGCATCGCCAGTTCCGATCTCGCCTGCCGGCAGGAAACCGGGTATCTCCTCCCAGCCCTGGTCGATACTGGCATAGCGGCCGGATAATGTAGCTCCCAAAGCAGGGTTGAAGGTATTGGCAGCGGATGCGCCCGAAGACTGTCCAATGGCGGTCTGCTCAGCTATTTCGAAGGCTTCATCGGCATCCTGTTTCGCCCCGCGGGCTAATTGCTCCGCACGTGCAAGACGCTCTTCAAGATCGCTGATACGCGCTTCGTAATCTTGTTGCATTACGCCGAGCAACGCTCTCAATTCAGCAAGTTCATCCGCGATATCTTGAGCATTTGCTGTCGAAACGATTGCGCTGCAAAGCAGCAGTGAAGCTACTACTGGTATAACTCTCATCGGTATTCACCCTGACAGTTGGGGCCACACGCGTGGTGGCGCCGTTAGCCTAAATATTAAGTTTTTATCAGGTTGAATCAGGTGGGCCGCGTTGCCGGGGATGAAGAAGGCGCATGGAGTTAACGCACAGCCGCCGCCCTACGTCCGGAATGCTACTGCGACAATCGAGATCGAGGGAGGCGCTGGCAGGAACGCAGACTGACGACAGTTGTCCCGATGTAACACACGATGCGCAAATCGAGTCTTGGTAGGTATCGGCATCATGCGCGTAGACATGCGTCAAAGCCCGCGCCTGCGCGGTGACCAGCAGCAGCATTAGTGCCGTACTGAAAAGCCTAAAAGTCTGTGCGCCAAGTTTAAGCATACTCAGCATAGTATGACATTTGCGCACGAACTTAGTGCCTCAATTGTGCCGCCGCTGCCGCCAAATCACCTTCGGTGTCGACGCCCGGCCCAGGCCGCTGCGCCGGTATCGCGACACGAATGCTCATGCCGAGAGATAGCGCCCGGAGTTGCTCCAGTTGCTCGCAGATTTCCAGCCTCGATGGCTCTGCGCCGACCAGTTGCCGCAGTACACCACAACGATACGCGTAAATACCGTGATGATGCAGGGCCACATCCCTGGCCTTCGTCGGACATTCACTATTGCGCGCATACGGAATTGCCGTACGACTGAAGTAAATCGCATTGCCATTGTCCGCAACGACTACCTTAACGATATTCGGGTTTTCAAAGTCTTGTTGCGATTCGATCGGCGACGCGAGCGTCGCGATATCCGCCGCACCATCACGAAGCAACGCTGCGCACTGATCAATCAGCGACGCGGGCATCGTCGGCTCATCGCCCTGCAAATTGACCACTATCTTGTCATCCGGCCAGTCCATCAGGTCGCAAACTTCGGCAATGCGTTCGGTACCACTGCGATGATGATCGCCGGTCATACAGACGCGGCCACCAAACCTTTCTGCAGCGTCGGCGATTCGCTCATCATCAGTCGCAATGATGACTTCTCCGGCACGACTCTCGGTAGCACGTTCGAATACATGCTCGAGCATCGTCTTGCCATTAATCTCGCGCAATGGTTTTCCGGGCAATCGTGTTGATGCATACCGTGACGGTATGACGATGACAAAATCGCTCATTAACTTTCCAGCTCGCTACGCAACCTGGATTCTATTTGCTCCAGCCACGGCGCGGATTGCATGGGATCGATTTTCAGATCCACGGGGACGGCCCAGAACTTGTCCGAACTTAATGCATCAAGTTTTACTGCATCTTTTTCTGTCATCAACACGTCGAATTCGTCTCCAAACCTCAGATCACCGCTGCCGAGCCGTGCGTGATCCTGAAACGCATGCTCAATAACCTGAATGCCGTGCTCCCGCAACAGGTCAAAAAATCGAGTGGGATTTCCTATCGCCGCAACGCCATGCACTGTCGAACCCGCGAAACCTTCAATTGGCCTGGTCAGAGAGCCATTAAGCCGAATCGCCTCAGTGGCAACAAGCTCGAACTTAATCCCGTTTTGCTCTACGGCAGTTTGTTCCGCGCTCTTTTCTTTCCTATTACCATTAATCAGCACCTGATCTACTTCACTCAATCGATCTATGGTCTCGCGCAACGGCCCGGCGGGTATCAGGTGGCGATTACCAAGGCCTCGCGAGCCGTCGATCACACATATCTCGTAGGTGCGTTCCAGGCGGTAATGCTGCAATCCATCGTCGGCGATAATGACATTAACACCGTCGTCCACCAGCATCTGTGCTGCTCTCGCCCGGTTCGTATCGACAACCACCGGGCAATCCGTTCGCCTGGCGATCAAGACCGGCTCATCGCCGACGATGCCAGCGTCGCTTGCCGAGTCAACGCGCATCGAGGTCGATGCCTTGCTGCCGCCATAGCCGCGGCTGACAATACCCGGTATGAAGCCGCGCCTGCGTAACTCGCGAGCCAGCCAGATCGTTACCGGCGTTTTACCCGTGCCGCCTGCTGTGATGTTGCCAACAATAATGACCGGAATCGGTGCCCGATGGCGGCCAAGTAAGCCGATGCGGTACAAGAACCGGCGCAGCGTTATTAGCAACCAGTACAGGCCGCTTAGCGGCAATAGCAGCCAATAAGACGATGCCCCTTCATACCATATGCGATGCAACCATTTGTACATGAGCCCAGCTGCTATTCCTCGGTAAACTGCATGCGATACAGCGCCGCGTAGCGGCCATTGCGGGCCAACAATTCCTGGTGCGTGCCAGTTTCCACAATTTGACCTGCATCAAGAACGACAATGCAGTCAGCACTCTCTACCGTCGACAGGCGATGTGCGATGACAATCGTCGTGCGATTCTTCATCAGCTCATTCAACGCCTCCTGAATTCGACGTTCTGACTGCGTATCCAGAGATGAAGTCGCTTCGTCCAGAATCAATACCGGAGCATCTTTGAGCAAGGCCCGTCCGATCGCGATGCGCTGCCGCTGACCTCCCGACAGCAATACGCCCCGATCTCCGGCCATGGTCTGCAGCCCGTTCGGCATATCATTCACGAACTCGAGAACGTGGGCCGCTTCGGCCGCCTGCATCAATTCGCTGTCGGCGTGTTGTCGTAATTCCCCGTAGGCAAGGTTATTGGCAATGGTGTCATTGAACAACACAACATCCTGGCTGACGAGACTGATGTTATCGCGCAGACTTTTCAGTTTGAAATTACGAATTGGCGTGCCATCAATAAAGATCTCCCCTTCGTCGACGTCGTAAAAACGGGGCAGCAATGCCGCTAACGTCGATTTGCCACTGCCGGAGTGCCCCACAATGGCTAGCGACTTCCCTGCATCGACAGAAAAGCTGAGATTCTTCAGGACCGGCGACGCACCATCACCGTAGGCAAAACTGACATTGCGAAACTCGACGTCACCCTTCACCCTGCCCGCCTCGATGGTGCCACTATCCGTCTCGTCCTCTTCATCGATGACTTCGAAAAGGCTATCGCCGGCCGCAACGCCTCGTTGCAGCGTGGCATTGACGTTTGTGATGCGACGAATCGGTTGCAGCATCAGCATCATGGCACCAAAAAAGGAAATAAATTGACCTGCAGAGAGATTGCCGTCACTCGATTCAATGCCAGCCAAATAAATAACGCCCGCAATCCCGATACCAAATACGGTTTGTGTCACTGTCGCCCCAAATGCTCTTACATTGATCAGCTTCAGGTTTTGCTTCTTATTGCGCTCATCGACTTCGTCGAGACGATCCTTTTCATATTCGTAACCACCGAAAATCTTCACTACGCGATTTCCCGTAACAATTTCCTCGGTTACCTGCGTTACCTCACCAATCGTATTCTGAATACGTCCACTGTAGCGTCGAAACGCAATTCCGAGGAATCGTACGATCAGTGCAACAACGGGAATCAGGATGCCAACGGACATCGCCAGCTTCGGACTTTGTATGATCATTACGGTGATGGCGGCAATCACCGTCAGCACGTCGCGAATGGCAATGGTGACCACACTTGTCACCGACTCCGCGACCATTTCGACGTTGTAGGTCAGCCGGGACAACAATGGTCCCGTACTCTGCTCATCAAAATAACGTGTCGGTAGCGTCAGAAACTTACGAAATACGCCACGCCGCAACGCGCTAATTACGCTTCGCCCGATATAACCGAGAGAGGCTTCCGTAGCAAATCCAGACACTCCGCGGGCCGCCAAAATGCAGGCGAACGCCAACGGAATCCATCGAGATGTTTCGAGATTTCGGGCGACCAGCGTTTCGTCCATTAACGGCTCTAGCAAGTAGACGAGGCTTGCCTCGATAACGGCCGAAGCCGCCATGCCGATGACGGCAATCAGGCCGATCAACTTGTGTGGCAATACGAATTGCCACAAGCGCTGATATACGTCGCGGACTCTGGGATTTTCAGTATCGTTCACGGAGTTACTGCGCTTCCGGATCGTTTACTGTTGCAATACTAATGCGTGTGAACCCGAGGCGGCCGGCAACATCCATTGCCGTCACAACATCCTGATGCTTCGCATTGGCATCCGCGCTGATTGTTAACGGCAAACTGTTATTACCGCCTGACACTTTTTGCAATGCATTACGAATGGTCTCGACACGACTGTTAATCAGTTCGCGGCCGTTCACCAGAAATGTTCCGGTTTCCGTGATCATTACGTCGATCTGCTCGGGCACGTCTTCGATAATGGCCGTGCTATCCGCCTGCGGCAAACTGATGGCAATTTGCGACTGTTTGACGAAACTTGTCGAAACCATGAAGAAGATCAACAACAACAGAACAACGTCGATCAACGATGTCAAATTCACTTCGGGCTGCGTTCTCGGCCGCAGGCTGAGTTTCATTACTTGGCCTTTTCCTGGCGCCGATGCAGCGCCTCAACCAGCTTGATCGCCTCTTTTTCCATATCGACGACGAGGGTATCGACGCGGGTACGGTAATAGCGATAGCCAATCAATGCCGGGATAGCGACTGTCAGACCAGCAGCAGTCGTTATGAGCGCCTCTGCAATGCCGCCCGCCAAAACGGTCGGGTTACCGACACCGTGGGTTGTGATTGCGGTGAAGACCTTGACCATACCGATAACCGTACCAAGCAGTCCGAGCAGCGGAGACACCGCGGCAATCGTGCCAAGGGACTCGAGATAACGTTCGAGTTCGTGCACCACATGCCGGCCGGTGTCCTCGATGCTGTCTTTCATTACCGAGCGTTTGCGGTCACGGTTTATAAGGCCGGCAGCCAGTATCTGGCCTAGCGCGGATCCCTGATGCAGGGTCTGGATCTGTTTTTGATCCAACTGGTCCTTCTTGACCCAGCCCCATACCTTGCTGGTCAGGTCCTCAGGAATAACCCGTTTTTGTTGCAGGGTCCAGAATCTCTCGAGAATAATCCCCATCGCGATGATCGCGCAGAGGATGATGGGCGCCATCAACCAGCCGCCAGATTTAACTATCTCAACCATACAAGCCGACTCAGGGGAAAAATGGAATATACAGTTTATTCGTGCCAGATTCGATGCTGTAGCACCCTGTTCTGCCGCATCGACACCACACCTCCATCCGCGCAAAGGCGCATGCGTATCGCTCCGACCGCCGCTGTCGTATGCACTCTGGCCCCTGCGCCCCGCCAACGCGCAACCACATCCTGCTTGGGAAAGCCCCAGCGGTTGCCGTAGCCAGCCGAAACTATGGCCAGCGACGGTTGTAGCGCCCGGACAAACGGAGGGCTTGATGAAGTACCGCTGCCATGGTGCGGTACGATGACAATGTCAGCCGTTTGCAGATCGCCAATACGCACCAGCGCATCTTCTGCGGGCCGCTCGATATCGCCGCTAAGCAACGCACGATGCTGGCCTGCCGAAATTTGCAGCACACAGGAAGAATTATTACCGTCACGTATGGCGTTACTTTGCGGATGCAGAAATTTGAATTCGAGGTCGTCTGCGCGCCAGACCTCCCCCGCGTTGCAGAGTTCGTCGTCAACTGACGTTCCCGCCAACGGCTCGCCAAAGCGACGAGTACCGACGTCGATACCTCCCAGCAGCGCGGCTACCCCGCCGGCATGATCGAGATCGGCATGGGAGATCACTATCGTATCCACCCTGTCGATCCCGCGCGAGCCGAGAAACGGCAAGATGATGCTCTCAGCGGTACTCCCGCCATTTCGAAACGCGGGTCCGGTATCAAATACGAGCACGTTCTGCTGACTCGTAACGACCACTGCCAAGCCTTGCCCAACATCCAGCACATCAATATCGGCACATCCTGACGGTGGCCGCGCTGGTGCATAAAGCAGCAGTGAAGCCAGCGCGACCCAGGCAATGTTTCGAGCAGGCCAGCCTGGCGGAAAAATGACCCAGGCAATGGGCAGGAGCAGATAAAGCCACGCGCGGCCCTCAATCGACGCAATTGCCGCACTCGACGCCCGTAGTTCAGCCGATTTCTCGATTAGCGCCTCGATTACGTCCAGGCTCGAGGCCGCGATCAGCAGCGCGCGGTCGCCCAGCGATGCGACGACACCGTCAAGGAGCAAGCCGGCCAGCGTCAGCGGTACTGTCACAATGCCAAATACCGGTACGGCGATAAGATTTACGACCGGAGCAGCGAAAGCGACGCGTCCAAAGATCAGGACAGTAAGCGGCATTAGCCCGAATAACAGCATCATTTGCATCGTCAGCATTTGTCTTGCCGCGAAAACAACCCGCATGATTCGGCCGGCATTGGCGTGGCCCTGATAACGAACCGCAAGCCAAATCAGGACGAGTACCGCCGCAAATGAAAGTTTGAATCCCGGTGCCATTGTTGCAGGCGGAGACGCAACAGCGATGATTACCGATGCCGCTGCGACAACGATAACTGGCCGCGCTTTGCGCCGGCATAGCAGCGCCACTGCGACAATTGTGATCATCAATGTAGCTCGCTGCGCCGGCACGGCTAGCCCGGAAAGTAATGCATAAGCAACTGTCGCAACTACCGCACTCATGGTCGCAAAGAGGTGCTGGTTGGACTGCCGCAACCACAGCCCGGCAACGACAGCGA
>Ga0316191_10000982_pt1 | contig 19527 bp, 18 predicted proteins | sample Eddworburr2cm_MG_FD_204928 | JGI IMG/M metagenome (GOLD analysis project Ga0316191, IMG submission 204928) | Coastal sediment microbial communities from Maine, United States - Eddy worm burrow 2 cm | ecosystem: Environmental > Aquatic > Marine > Coastal > Sediment | place: USA: Maine... | reverse complement strand
CGGCCTCAACCGCGGCGCCACAGGACGCCATACCGCCACCGAGAATCAAAAGATCAGTTTCGACTTTGACAGTTTCAAAATTAGCCATGATTCCCCCTACTTCGTCCACACGTCGCAGCCGAGGGAGTCCGGCTCGGTGAAGAGAACTGGACCTTCGAGGTCCGGGTCGGTGTTCCAGCCGCCGTTCGGCTCAGCCTGGCCTTCCGGGGTGGTGCGGATCGGGAACTTGAACCGCTTCACCTGGCCACTGCGGAACTTGACAGTCCACATGATGGAATCGGTAGAGCGCAGCGGCACCACCGACGCACCCATGGGCACGAAATCCGCGTAACCACGGACGTCGACGGCCTGGGTCGGGCAGATTTTTACGCAGTTGTAGCACTCCCAACACATTTCGGGTTCACGGTTGTACGCCTTCATGCTCTCCTTATCGAGAACCATCAGGTCGTTTGGACAGATGTGCTGGCACGCGGTCTTATCGAGCGCCTTGCACCCATCACACTTTTCCACATTCACGAAACTCGGCATACAGGGTTCCTCCTTTCGATCTCGAATGATTTGTAAGCCGGAATAGGTACACATTTCCTCATCGGGGCCATCCGAAGCAAGAGCTGTGCCTGTTTTCACAATCGATTTTGAGATGATGTATATTTTGAGGGGAAAGTCTTGGTTTGCAGTCACTTGAAGAGCACTTTGCGAGGGTAGTGGGTGCTTGGCGATTGAATGCTCCCTCAACTGTCATTTCTCTATCAGGTGGGGGCAGATGAAGGTGGATTCTTGACTGACCGGAACAAAGGGGGTTGAAAACGGACCTAAGTCGTGACGTTGGAGACATTACGGGAGGAAAACTCGACCTTGGCTCTAGTTCTGTGAAAATTTTCACTTGCAATAGCAAGAATGACTTGCGGTTCCTCGAGACAGCGTCGTGTTACCAGTACGTTACGCAAACGCAACGCTTTGATCCTAAGATCTTGCGGCTGTGTGTTTTCCGCGGATTCCAACGCTGTTACCCGAGTGGAACAGCAGAGTTCCCGGTGCGCCATTCGTAACTCTGTTGGGTGGTGGAGGAAACGTCGGCGAGCACGGTCGGTTCAAAGAGACAGAGGCTTCGCCGGGTAGATCGAGCTGCAGTGGTTCGCCGAAACAACTATGGAGCAGTCATTTCCGCGTATTCCCTGGCTGACCACAGCCCGCGATCATGATTCGCTGGGGCGAAACGGTCGGTGAAGAAAACCGGCATTGATCGTGCAAAGCTGGGTCGGCATACAAACGCGGTTCGCCGCGGCTCAGGAGGCTTTGCATGCGATTGATTCTTCTCGGACCACCGGGTGCCGGCAAAGGGACCCAGGCCAGGTACATCTGCGAGCGGTATGGAATCCCACAGATCTCGACCGGCGATATGCTGCGGGCTGCGGTGGCGGCCGGCACCGAGCTTGGGAAACAGGCCAAAGTCGTAATGGACAGCGGAGGCCTCGTATCTGATGACATCATCATTGGTCTCGTCAAGGAGCGGATCACCGAGCCCGATTGCGAGCTGGGATTCCTCTTTGATGGATTTCCACGCACCCTGGCTCAGGCCGAAGCGATGCTCGAAGCCGGAGTAACGATTGATGCCGTGGTCGAGATTGCGGTACCCGACGACGATATCGTCGCGAGGCTGTCAGGCCGGCGATCGCACCCGGGGTCGGGACGGGTCTATCACGTGACCTTCAACCCTCCGAAGGTGGAAGGAATCGACGATGAAACTGGCGAGCCGCTGGTCCATCGCGATGACGACAAAGAGGACACCATCCGCAACCGGCTGGCCACCTACCACGCCCAGACCGAGGTCCTGACTTCCTTCTACGGTGAATTGGATGCCAAGGGCGAAGCGGGTGCGGCAAAGCTCATCAAGGTCGACGGTACGCAGTCGATCGAGGGTGTCAAGGACGAGGCGTTGGCGGAGTTGGGAAAGATCTGAATCCGCCAATTTAGAGCGCAAAACGGCATCGATGATACTGGTGCCATCTTTTGCATTGTTCGAATTCGTCGCCCTACAATCTGGTGACGCATTTCAGGCGAACAATGCTAAAGGTGGCTCCTCACACGACGAAACGAGAAGCGCAGAAAAGCGTCGGGGCGCCTCCCTCATCGAAGCGAGAAGCGATTCTATTCTTCGGCTTCGAGCTCGAACGGCACATCCACCCGGCTTTCTTCCTGCTCGATGATCAGCCGCCAACGCCCGGGCTGGATTCCTCCGGGCACCTTGAACACCAGCGGTCCCGAACACAACTGAAATGTGTTGACGGGGACCTCGTCATAGGCGAATCCTCCGAAGGGGCCGACGAAAAACCAGCGATCGCAGGGCATCTGGCTGCGATCGTACCTGCCGAGGATGGGTAGGGATCGAAGGGCGCGCTCGACCGCGACGCGGACTGCCCCATAGTTCTCTCGGAACTCCTCCTGGCTGACGAGGACGAGGCGGCGGCCGTCTGGACTGATGACCGAGATATCAGAGTGGTTGACGATTACTCTCCCGCCTCCCGCGGAGGCCGTCAGCTCGACGGCGATGATCAGCCACTCGTCGCCGATGCTCCTGGTGGCCTGGTAGAAACCCAGCGCCACGGCGAGCTCGGGACCCTCGTGGATCACCGCGTACCTGCTCACTTCGCGTGTGCCCGGCTCGGTGGTGCCCGGCCCGGATGATGTCGCGCACCCTGTAACGAGGAGAAGAACCAGCGGCAACGTCTTTGCAGTCATGGTGGTATTTTGACCTCCTTCTGGAGCATCTCATGCCGTCCTTTAGTTGTCATTTTGAGTTTGCGGCATAGCGATTCGCCGAGCCGCGAAGCGGCGACAGATATCTAGCCTGGGGCGTAAGCCCCAGGTACTCGGTTACAAAAATATTGGGAAGCCCCGAGGGGGCGACAGATATCTGTCGCAGCTCCGCAGCTCGTTCTGAAATAAAATCGACATACCCTGGGGCTCACGCCCCAGGCTAATCGTCTGTCGCGCCTTTGGCGCTTGGCGGCAACTGCCGGGCAAGCTCTTGGAGTAGGTAAAGATTCTTGCCGCCTGAAGCCTCGGCAATCGCAGCAATTCTCGCCGTTTCCTCCTCGGTCAGCAAACCGCTCTTCGTCAGCCTCTTGAGAATGCGTGCGAGGGAGTGCTCGACGAGGTAGCGGCCGAACCGAAGGCTGAGGATGTGGAGCCGATCGCTGTGGCGGTCGCGGATATAGATCAACTCCAGATTGAGGTAAGCAGGCTCACCGGCGAAGAAATGGTTGTTGAGATCCTGGTAGACGGACCGCAGTCTGGAAATCATCTCGGCGTCGAACTCCAAGCCGTTTCCGGCCGTCACGTCGAGAACGAGCCGCTCCTGGTTCTCCAGCCGGAGCTCGATCTGGTTCGGGCTTTTCGGAGCGAGAGGTCGATCGACGATCACATACGGGCTCCCGACAATCGAGGCCGATTCCCGCTGAAGAAGCAAGTCCCCTTCCGCGAGACGCTGTGCGCCGCTCGAGATTTCCTGATCAACGGTCGCGATCACGATGTCGATAAATGTCTCGGCCTCGGACGGTTTGGCGAACCGCTCTTCATCCGTCTTGCGCCGGTTGAGAAATATGTCCGAGGTTCGGCGTGCGGTCGTTCCTTCGAGTCTGATTGTCGGCTTCACCGGATAGAGCAGCATGCGGTCGTTGAACTGGATGTAGGCCGCCTTTTCTTTTTCGATTGCCGTGGTTCCCGCGAGCGTTGGATCGGCCACAAACCAGTGCAGTTCGCCGCTTCGCGTTGGCAGCGCCACTTCGATCCAGGCGTGGGCGGAGAGCGTGTCGAAATCGTATAGCCAGCCCGTGGCGCGGCGTGCCGGGATCCCCATCGCGCGGAGCAACGCCACCATGACCGTGGTGTATTCACCGCAATCGCCGGCGCGGTCCTCGAGAGCCTCGACAGCAGAACGGGTCACCGGGCTCTCCTGATACTGCAGCTGGCTACTGACCCAGCTGTTGACAGTGGTCACCCGCCAGTAGGAGGTTGGCGATTTATAGGCAAGGAGCTCTGCGATTTCGTGCAGCTGCTCCTGCTCAGCCCTTCCGGCAACGTCCCGCCCCACTTCCAACCGTGCGAGTCCGGCGATTTCCGGGTCCATCTCGTACGCTCCGAGATCGGTAAATCTGCCGGCCGCAACCCATCGGTACGACCCTAGCCTGAGTTCACCCTGAACGATCACGTCAACCGGGCTCGCGAGGTTGGCGGGCGGTTCTCCATCAGCATTAGCAAGAGGGACCCGAACCGTGATCATCGATTCCTCGAAAGACCTCTCGACCGAAATCTGTGTCGGGTTGGGCCCGACCCACGCCTGGACGCGGTCGAGGCGAGGGTTGAAGATCGGCGGCGCCGGGAAGGCGAGGGTGATCGCAGCGTTATCCGGGATTGCACGTTCGGGAGTGACGACGACCCGGACCAGGAACGGGATCACCTGTTCATCATCGATGGGTCGGATCTTGAGCACCGGAGTCTCGATCGGATCGTAGACATGGTCGCGGTAGGAGAACACCCTGCCACCAACGACCGTCAGCGGGGGTGCCGGAAGCTCCTCGTGGATCCAGATGGCGGTGCCCTTGGTCAACACCGGGTCGATTGTCCGCGCGTGCTCTGCGTCAGAGGTAAACGGCGGGCTCTGTCTTGTTTCTCTGGTGTCGAGGATGTCGCCTGCCAGCCGATTCGCCGCCGCCTCGGTGTCATATGGTCGGGGATTTGAACGATCCTGTCCGATCGCCGGAGCAACCACTGCCACAAGGATGGCCGCGAACGCAATCGAACGACGCTGCTTGCACGCACCCTGGAACATATCGAGACTGTACCATCCGGCGCGAAATCGGTGACCGGGAGTTTCGCGAGTTTTTGAATTGCGTCGGGGCCGTGGCGCTGAGATACTCGCCGGCGACAGCTACGAATCAAGAATTGATGGACAGGAGGTCGGGAGACCATGAATACACGTCGCGGTGTCGTCACTATAATTTCTGTTGGAGTTGCCGTTCTGGCATTGTTCTCGACCGCTGCGAATGCTGGCGTAGGCGGTTTGGTGGTCGGCGATCAGGCACCAGCCTTTGAACTTCCCGGCAGCGACGGTGTTACCCACAGCCTCGTTGATTACCGTGGCAAACAGGTCGTGGTCCTGGCGTGGTTTCCCAAGGCCTTCACCGGTGGTTGAACCCGCGAGTGCAATTCGCTGCGTGCCAGCGGACGCGCTCAGTCATTTGTTGTCGAACTCGGAAGTGGGAAGGAGATGGACCTTCCGGCATCCGCAGGGTCAGGTCTTGACAGCTACGACATCGCTCTCTTTGCGGCGAGCTGCGACTCGGTCGAAACGAACCAAAGATTCGCCAAGGCTCTCGATCTCGATTATCCGGTGCTGAGCGATCCCGACAAGAAGGTCGCCACTGCGTACGGAGTGGTGCACGAGGGTCGGGCGTACCCGGAACGTTGGACCTTCATCATCAGCTCCGACGGCACCATCCTGGACATCATCACCGAGGTCGACACCGGCGCTCACGGCGCCCAGATCGCCGCAAGGCTCGAGGAACTCGGCATCCCCAAGCGTTGATCGCTTCAGCGAGGGAACGATTGAAGCTCGACAGCGGTCAGTGGAACGCCTGCGCCCAGGGTGTACTGCCTTGCGGCACGTGAAAGGTCGTTTTCGTGAAGCTGGATTCTTGCCGATCGCTCTCCCTCCACCCGCAAGAACAGATCACTCCCTTCAAATACGCGGGCGCCACTGATGGTCACATCTCGGCTGTTGATGATCGTCATGACCGGATCGATGTCGGTACCATCGCCAGAATTGGGCAGAATATTGACCCTTTTCAGCGTGACTCCGGTTGCATTCTCGAGGATTAGACCGAGATCCGCCGAAACGAAGACATTCTCGAGGGTAATGTTCTCCGCCGGTTGCTCGGCGTAGGCTCCGATCTCGATTGACCGGACGCCACCCCAGCTGGCCAGGTTTTCGACGTGGATGTTTCGGAACTTCGTCAGGTCCGACGCCGCGGGCTGCACGGTGTGCGATGCGTAGAGGGCGTCGAGCCAAAAAGCGGGCTTGTCTCTGAGTCCGGTAACAACGATGTCCCTGAACCATATGTCTTCAATAAGGCCGCCGCGGCCGATTTTCGATTTGATGCGGAGCGCGGTGACAGTGTCTTTGAAATATATGTCGTGGAACAGCACGTTGCGGGCGCCCCCCGAGAGCTCGGAGCCAATGACTGCGCCGCCGTGGCCGCCGATTGAAGTGATGTGGCGAATGACGATGTTTTCGCTCGGCCGGCCGACCCGCCAGCCGTCAGCATCACGTCCGGACTTGATGGCCACCGCATCGTCCCCGACGGTGAACCTGCTGTGTTCGACAAGCGAGTTCGTACACGAGTCGAGGTCGACTGCGTCGTTGTTGACCCCGTGCGAAACCACCGTCACGTCGCGGACGATAAGCCGGTCACAATAAACCGGGTGGATGACCCAGAAAGGGCTGCGCGTAAATGTGGGCCCCTCGATGAGGACGTTGGTGCAGTTTAAGGGCTGGACCATGGCCGGCCGCAGCGCGCCCTCCTCGCTGCCGTAGACTCGTTCCTCGACCGGGATGCCGTTAGCTTCCGAGTTCCACAGCTTCTCGCGGTCCACCTTCTGCCAGATTCGCATGTTGAACCAGACCTCGCCCTGGCCGTCGAAAGTGCCGGAACCCGTAATAGCGATGTTGTCGGCACCATTGGCGTAGATGAGAGGCGAGTAGTTATAGACCTCGACACCCTCCCAGCGAGTGAGGACCACAGGCAAATAGTCTTCGAAGCGGGTGCTGAAACGCACTGTCGCCCCTTTAGCAGCGTGAAGGTTGATGTTCGACAGCAGGTGAATCGGTCCGGTCAGCCAGAGGCCCGAGGGCAGGAGTACGGTTCCTCCGCCAGCTGTTGCACAGGCCGAGATCGCCTCGTTGATTGCGGCGGTATTCATCGTGGCCCCGTCGGCCACAGCGCCGAAATCACGGATGTCGAAGACGCGATCGGGGAAGGTCGGCCGCTCGAGTTCCGGCATTTCGAAGGGTGCCTCCAGCGGCGCTATCAGATCGCTCGGCACATAACTGATTGTGGGTGAGCCCTTGCAGCCAGCCCCGGTCAACAGAATCAGTACCGCGCTCACGATTTCCAGACGGCGACGATGACCCATCTTTGATTTCATCGGTCTTCCCTTCCAGGTGTCGGATCAATCCGTGACGAGATTACAACCTCCATAGAGGACACGAAGAACCTCGATCGAAATCGCCGCTGAAAACAAAACGGCAACGATGGACGAGAGAAGAACGGTGAACACTGTCTTCACGATCTTCACTCTCCGGAAGAGTCGCCATCGAGGAAGGCAAGGAGCTCCAGCGGATGGTTGATGACGTGATTCGCGCCTGCGTCGACAAGTTCGTGCGCCTCCCGGAACCCCCAGGTGACGCCGACCGATCGCATACCCGCGTTGACCCCTGTTGCAATATCGACCGCTGTGTCGCCTACGAAAATCGATTGCTGGGGTGATTGGCCCAACTCGGAAATGATGCCGAGCACGGAGCTCGGGTCCGGTTTGAGCGGTACATCTTCGAGAGCACCACGAACGATTGCGAATCGGTTGTCAGCGAACAGCTCGCCAACGATTTCTCGAGTCGCGAAGTCAGGTTTATTTGAAAGCACCGCGGTGCAGGTATTAAGAGCGTGGAGCTGGACCAGGAGCTCAGGGATCTCCGGGAATGGACGGGTCGTTGCCGTCCACCGCGTTGAGTACTCCTGGCGCATCAAACCGACGACATCAGGGATATTCGTTTCGTCGACGACCTCTGGCGGGAGCGAACGGCGCACCAGGATCTCGATCCCATCGCCGACAAGAAAACGATAGTTGTCCCGTGGATGGGCCAAGTAACCGAGACTCTCCAATACAGCGTTCATCGCGTCTGCGAGATCGCCGATACTGTCGATGAGGGTGCCGTCGAGGTCGAAGACGACCAGCCGGGTCAGCATCTGGTGGAACCCTTCCCTACATCGCCTGCTCGGAAGGCAGAACCATCATCCGGGGAATCGACACGTGTGGCGGTTGCTCGAGCATGAATCGGACGCATCGGGCGATGTCTGCAGGTTCCAGCGGCTGCTCCATGCCGAGCATGTCACGCGGGTGGACCTCGAAGTGGTCCTGGAGCTCGGTGTTGACCAGTCCAGGTTCGATGCAGCCGACCCGTACGCCGGAGCCCGCTACTTCCATACGGAGCGCCTCGGTCAGCGCCTCGACGCCGTACTTGCTTCCCGCATAGACCCCTGCGGTTGGCCGGACCTTGGTGCCGAGGATGGATGAGGTTGTTATGAGATACCCACTTCCCTGGTTCTTGAAATGTTTGAGGGCCGTGTAGGCCATCCGAACAGCGGCCTCGTAGTTCACGCGCGCGTTGGCGCACAACTTCTCGATGTCGGCTGAGTCGATGGGCGCTGTGTCCATGATGCCGGCGTTGTTGAAGACCACGTCAAGTTGACCGAAACGACCGATTGCGGCGGACACCAGTTGTTCGGGCATCGACGAATCCGTCAGATCACCTGATACCGGCTGTGCCTCATTCAACTCGCCGGCGAGTTCCGCGAGTCGATCGGTTCGCCGTGCGTTCAGCACCAGCTTCATGCCGGCTCGGGCGAGCTCGCGCGCCACGCCACGCCCAATACCGCTCGAGGCGCCGGTGATGATCGCGACCTTTCCCTGAAGGCTCATATCAGTCTCCCTTCCCGGAGTTGTGACGATACCAAAGCTATCCGATCGTTTTCTGCGATAAACCGATGTAGGATGCTCGGCGAACAGGAGGCGGATCGAATGAAAAATCAGATGATTCGTATCAGCATGAGGTATTTCATCGGCGGCGCCATGGTTTTTGGGTTCTGTTTGGCAGCGTCGTTTGGCGAGGATCCACCCTCCGTCGCGGAGTCCAATAGCGGGTCTGCTCAGGAACAACCCGCCGCAGACGAAGATGGGGAGGCCAGTGAGGCACGACAGGAAGCGATCCCGGTTTTCAATGAGGGTGTTACTGCCCTCGAGGCGAATGACATGCCGGCTGCTCTCGAACACTTTTTGAAGGCTTCCGAGATCGACCCGGACTTTCCTGAGGCCCATATCGCAACTGCTGCGCTAGCGATGGAGCTCGAGAATTTCCAGGTTGCTGCCGACGCTGCTGAGGAGATCCTCCGACTCCAGCCGGACAATCCGGATGCCGTGGGCACCGCGTATTTCGCGGAGCTCATGATTGGTGATATCGAGAGGTTGATTCCGTCGGCGCGGCGACTCGCCGATACAAATCCAGAGCTCGTTTCCAACCAGATGTTGCAGCACGCTCAAGTCCTATTTGACGACAATGAGCTGGTTGGATCAAAGGCGCTGCTGGAGGTCATCCTCGAACGAGAGCCGGAGCTTGGCCCGGCGTATTTCCAGCTCGGTCTGACCTGCAACATGCTCGGCGATGTGGAGTGCGCCAAGCAGGCATTGGCGAAGTTCATCGAGGTCGCCCCCGATGATCCGGATGCCGCAACCGCACAATCCCTACTCGACTACCTGTAGCAGGCTGCATCGTCACTTGCTCACCCGAATCCGCGGGACTATTCTCGATCAGCTCATGATCCACTTGGATAAAGAGGTTCGAAGGTGTGGATGAACGAGGAAAGATCCGCTCGAAGCGGCCAAGTTGCCAAGCTTGTTTCCCGACTGGGTGAAGACTCTTCGTTTGACCGGTCCGAGGCATTCCTCGTCGAATCACCACTTCGGATCTGCCCACTCGGCGCACACGTCGACCACCAGGGCGGCGTCGTGACCGGGATGACTATCGATCGCCAAGTCGTGATGACCGCCGTTCCCGAAACGGATGCGATCGTCAGGGTGGCGAGTCTCGATTTTCCGGGCGAGGTTGTTGTGGAGCTCGGAGAACAGGTGCCTACAAGGACGGGAGATTGGGGCGACTATGTCCGTGCTGCTGTCGCGGTCCTTTCGCGCGAACACAGTCTCCGGAGCGGTTTCCGGGCGGCGATCAGCGGAGATCTTCCGGGTGCGGGTCTGAGCTCATCGGCCGCCGTGCTCATTGCCTACCTGTTCGCTCTGACACGGGTGAACGAAATCGAGGTCGGCCGCGAGGAGATCTCCAGCCTGGTCCAAAAGGCCGAAAACCAGTATGTGGGTGTTGCGAGTGGCCGCCTCGATCAGAGCATCATCCTGTTCGCGAAACATGGGTATCTGACCCGCGTCGACTGCTCGGATCTGAGCATCGAGCAAGTGCCCCTCCCAACAGGATCGAAAGACTTTCATGTCCTTGTGGCCTTTTCCGGCGTTGGTCGTGCCCTGGCCGGATCCGGGTTCAACACCCGAGTCAGCGAGTGCCATGAGGCCGCACGACTCTTGCTGGAACTCGGAGGCGAGGCGCCACGAGAGGACCCTGTGCTGTCTGATGTTCGGCCCGAGGTTTTCGAGCAGTTTTCCAATCATCTGCCACAGACCCAGCGACGTCGGGCAGCGCATTACTTCGGTGAGCAACGGAGGGTCATGAGTGGGATGGAGGCGTGGCGCACGGGCGACCTCAATCGGTTTGGAGCACTCATGAATGCCTCGGGTGCGAGCTCGATCCACAATTTCGAGAGCGGCACCACCGAGCTGGTGACGTTGTATGAAAGTCTGCGGGATGCCCAAGGGGTGCACGGTGCGCGCTTCTCGGGCGGAGGATTCGGAGGGAGCTGCATAGCACTGATTGAACCCGAAGCCGGTGCATCGGTCATCGACGCGGTGAAGCGGCGGTATGAAGCTGCGCATCCTGCGGCTGCCGCCGATGCATCCTTCCACATCTGCTGTCCAGGAGGACCTGCACGTGTTGCGGAGTTGGAGGGCTGATGCAGGCAGTGATCCTCGCCGCAGGGATGGGGACCAGGTTGAGGCCGGTGACCGCGAACCGTAGCAAGGCAATGGTTCCGGTTCTCGGGCGCCCGCTCGTCGAAAGGGCGTTGGTGCCCTTTGTCGAAAACGGCGTCCGCGATTTCGTATTCGTGATCTCTCCGGATGACACCGAAATTGCTGGGTATTTTACCGAACGAACGTCTCTCGAAATCACCGCTCGATTCGTCATCCAGGAGGAACGGCTTGGAATGGCACACGCACTCAGCCTGGCCGCTCCACTCGTGGAAGGCCGGTTCGCGGTTTCAGCGTGTGACAGTTTGTTGGATTCGTCCGACGTTCGAAAGCTCCTCGAGGCAGGATTCGATGCGGATGCTGCTCTGAGCCTGCTCGATGTCGACCTGGACCTCGTCTCCAGGAGCGGGGTCGTAGAATTGGATGGCGTACGAGTTCGCCGTATCGTGGAAAAACCGTCTCGTGAGAAAGCGCCGTCAAACACGGTGAGCCTCCCTCACTACGTTTTTTCTCCGGTTTTTCTGGACCTCCTCCAGTTGGTTGAGCCGTCGATCCGGGGGGAGTACGAACTCCAGGATGCGATCCAGGGGCTCATAGAAGGTGGTGGGACGGTGATCGGCGTCCACGCACATCAGCGATTCCAGGTCTCGTCGCCAGAGGATCTCTTGAAGCTGACACGGCGGTTATTCTTCGATCGTTCGGAACCGAAGCAAATCGACCCGGCCGCAGTCGGTCGTCGAACAACAATCGTGGAGCCATTTCTGGTTGAGCGAGGTGTCGCGCTCGGTGACGGTTGCGAGATCGGGCCTGAAGTCTTCCTCGAGTCCGGTTGCCACATCGGCCGCGGAGCGGTGGTCCGGAGATCGATCGTTCTGCGGGGTGGCCGCGTCGACGACGATGAGACGATCGAGGATCAGGTGGTGGTCTGAACATTCCGACTGTTCAATCTGCGAATACTTCTCTCCAGTCAACCTTCAGACGCGCGTACCAGTCGCTGAGCACGAAGAAGGCCAGCTTCTTGACGCCGGTCTCGCTCACCACTCCTTTGCGATTCCAGAAATCCTGGTATTGGCCGTGGAATCGTCGCGGTGAGCGGAAGTCTTTGAGAATCCAGGGCGATGTTCCGCGCAGGAAGGGAATTTCCGCAGCCATCGCCAGGGTCTGCTGGTAAAAAAACTCCTGGTACTCCTCCGTCCACCGATACTGTTTGGGCCCGTGGTTTCCGGCCTTCGCGCCGGCGCCGAACTCCGAAAAGATCATCGGTTTTTCGTAGGGCGTTTTCCACGTGATATCGGTAATATTGTCGATGTGACGGTCGCCGTACCAGCCCTCGTACTCGTTCACAGCGAGGATGTCCAGGTGTTCACCGAGCGGATCGTCGACGATTATCACGTCGCCCTCCTTGCGGGTTCGGTCGAGGGCGGCGGATACCAGACGCGTTGGATCCAACTCGCGCACCCTGTCGATCATCTCACCCAGGAACGCATTGCGGGAGTCGTTGATCGGCGTTTCGTTGGCAACCGACCAGACGATGATCGAAGCGCGGCTGCGGTCGCGGAGAACGTTCTCCGAAACCATCCTGACGGCTAGCTCTCGTGTAGGTTGATGATCGTAGGCAATCGCCCAGTAGACCGGCACCTCTGACCACACCATGAGGCCGAGCTTGTCGGCCAGGCGGGTCATGCGTTCAGAGTGGGGGTAGTGGGCCAACCGGACGAAATTGCAGCCGAGCCCTTCTTTGGCCAGGCGAAGCAAGGCTTCAGCCTCCGCCCAATTCATTTTTCGGGTCCCCACCGGGCCGAGTGATTCCTCGTGGATGGAAATACCGCGCAGAAACGTGGGCTCACCGTTTAGCAGAATGTCTTGCCCCGAAACTTCGACGGTACGAAAGCCGATCTCCTCCTCGATCTTATCGAGAGGGCTTGTGATCACAACCCTGTAGAGCTTTGGACTGGATGTGGACCACCGATCGAGATGGTCGGGAGCAAGGGTGAGACTCGCAGTGCCGCCCGGACCGGTCGTCGCGGTTGCCTCGAGCGCCAGCTCGGGGATAGAGACCATGACCTCGGAGCTGGCGGCCTTCGATCCGTCGAGGCGGAGATCCACCGCGATCTTCCGGTCGTCGTCGGCCAACCGGATGAAATAACTGTGGACGAACGTCTCGGGGACCTCGACGATCCACACGGGTCGGGTGATCCCGCCATAGTTCCACCAGTCGTAGGCGACTTCAGGCACCGTCAGCGCTGTGTGGGTGTTGTCGACGGCCACGGTAAGGGAATTCCGACCCGATTCGGAGAAACGGCTCGTAATTTCGAAGGCGAATGGCGTGAAACCGCCTTCGTGCTCGCCGATTTGCTCGCCGTTGAACGACACTCGCGCGTGGTAGTCCACGGCCTCGAAGTAGAGAAAATATCTTTTGTCCGGATTGGGGACCAAATCTAAAGTGCGCCGGAACCACACCATCCCATCGTAGAGTTCGAGCCTCGCCTCTGCCGAGTTCCAATCTGAGGGTACCTGCATCACTCGTTGCTGATCCCAGGCGAACTCGAGCAGTGGGCCGCCCGGCTCCTGGCCGCGCTCACAGGCGAAGAGGAAGCGCGAGGACTCGTCGGTGGCGAGCCCCATTTGGAGTGGATCGACGATGTAGCGCCACTCACCGGAAAGATCCGTTCGCTCCCGTCCGAAGAGGTTGCCGAGAGATTCGTCGATCCCCGTGCTTTCAGAAACGGACCCAGAACCTAAAACCAGAGCAAGGATGAGGAGAAGAACTCGTTTCATGGGAGACCTCCGTCGATTCGGGGATGAGTATGACATCAGCGATGTCTTCAATCGGGTTCGAGATGTATTTGGACTGACCAATTTGTGTGGTAGGAAGACATCTCGATCTTTTCGCGTCGAGAAAGGCGAAATGCCTTGAAATAAAATAATTATTGAAATAATGTCGTCCGAGAACGAGGTGACAAACGTGCTTCTCTGAGGCGATCTTCGAAGTTTACAATCTGGCATTTTGGTGGTAAATTTTCGAAGTGGTCAGACCAATAGAAGAACAGACGCAAGCTCCGGGCCAAGGCTCAAACGCGCAAGACAGGGAGAATCCGCCTGTTGCCGCAAAGCTGGTTGTGGACTATATGCGGCGGCTCATCGAGAGCGGCAGGTTCAAGGCCGGCGACAAACTGCCTCCGGAAAGGGAGCTCGCTCAGCTGATCGGTGTCAGCAGAGCGACCGTACGTGCGGGTCTGCAATCGCTGGCCACCGTCGGCGTCGTTGACTCACGGCGAGGCGCAGGAACCTTTGTCGCCGAGGGTCCGCCACTCTTGGATGTGAATCCGCTGTCGCTCTTCTCCGCCCTCCACGGCATTCCCCGGGCCGAGCTCTTTGAGGCCCGGAGGGTCATTGAAATCGATCTCGCGGGATTGGCAGCGGAGCGCGCGCATGGCGACGAGCTGGCGCTCATTTCAGAGGAAGTGATGGAGATGTTCGCCTCGATCGACGACGTGCACAGATTCCTGGTCCACGATATTCGATTCCATCGGGCGGTCGCGACGGCGGCGCGAAACCCCCTGCTGGCGGCAATCATGGAGATGGTGGCCGACCTCTTTTACGACCAGCGAAAGAAGACCGTGGACCGTTGGCGGGATGCCCCAGAGGCCGCGGAACAACATCGCAGGATCTATCAGGCCATTCGCGCGGGGGACGTCGAGCGGGCGCGGAAGGAAATGGACACACATCTGCAGTGGGCCCAGGAAACGCAGGAGATCGAGGTCAAGGCGACGCATGACCGAGATGAAGGAGAGAAGTAGGTGCGTAGGGTGGCGTCTCGACACGGTGCGTCTGAGATCTCCCTGAAGGCGGTCTACTCCGTATTGCTCTTGACGCTCATCGGGTTCGCCTGCAGCGACGGAAGTGGCACGACCGTCATCAAGCTCGCGCACGGTCTCGATGTCTCCCACCCGGTGCACCTGGCAATGATGCGGATGGGTGAGATCGTGGCCGACGATTCGGGAGGGTCCGTTCGCATCGACGTTTATCCCTCCGAGCAGCTCGGTACGGAGCGCGAGTGCGTCGAGCTCTTGCAGATCGGGTCCATCGGTATGACGAAGGTGTCGGCGAGCGTCGCCGAGGCATTTATCCCGTCCTTCAAGGTCTTGAGCCTGCCCTATCTCTTCCGCAATCGGCAGCATCTTTTTGCCGTGCTCGAAGGTGATGTGGGAAGGGCGCTGCTGCTCGATGGCCAGGAGTCGCGCTTGCGTGGCCTGTGCTATTTCGACGCCGGCAGCAGGTCGTTCTACACCCGCAATCAGCGGGTGAATTCGCCGGCGGATCTCGTGGGCCTCAAAGTCCGCACCCAGGAGAGCGCCACCGCGATACGTATGGTGCGGGCGCTCGGCGGTTCGGCGACGCCGATCTCGTGGGGCGAGCTCTACACGGCCTTGCAGCAAGGGGTTGTGGACGGAGCTGAAAACAACCCGCCGAGCTTCTACCTCTCTCGCCACTATGAGGTCTGCAGATACTACTGTCTTGATGAGCACACGTCGGTCCCGGACGTGCTGCTGATGAGCACCCGCGTGTGGGAGAACCTCGATCCAAAGGTGCAGGCCCTGGTTCAGGAGGCCGCCCTCGAGGCGGCCGAGTACCAGAAGGTGATCTGGGCCGAGGCATCCGACGAGGCGCTGGCGGCGGTAGAAAAGGCCGGTGTCGAGATCATCCGTCCTGACAAGGCTCCCTTCGAAGATGCGGTGACCGAGCTGATCGAAGAGTACCGGGACCAGCCCGAAATCTGGGAGTGGATCGAACGCATTCGCGAGGTCGAGTCGCCTGTGGTGGAGGAGCAGCCGTGAGCGCCGCCGGCGTTCGCCGGGTCGTCGACCGTGCTCTCGAGTGGCTGCTGATCACCTTGATGTCCCTGATGGTGGTCAACGTCCTCTGGCAGGTGGCGACCAGGTTCCTCCTCCGCAACCCGAGCTCCTTCACCGAAGAGATCGCCCGCTATCTGCTGGTGTGGCTGGGAATCCTCGGCGGCGCCTATGCGGTCGGGAAAAGGATCCACCTGGCCATCGATCTCCTGCCAACCAAGCTCGAGGGACGCCGCAAGGCGATCCTGGAGCTTTTCATCGAGGTCTGCATCTTCGTCTTTGCAGCCACGGTTCTCGGGTTTGGTGGCTCGGGCCTGGTGTGGCTGACCCTCGATCTCGGTCAGACATCGGCGGCGCTGCAGATTCCCCTTGGCTTCGTCTACATGGTGTTGCCGCTGTCCGGGCTTCTCACGATGTTTTACTCCGCGCTGCACGGGGCTGAGGCTCTCAACCGGTTTCGTGCTCCGGTTGAAGCGATCGACGATGGCGGGACCGTCTGATGGAATGGCTCCATGTCCTCGTCCTGATCGTGGTCTTCGGCGCGCTGCTCCTGCTCGGTGTCCCTGTGGCTTTCGCCATCGGCATCGGCACCCTCGTGACCATGCTTCTCGGGATGGCGGCCGACCCGGCGTTGATCACCGTCGCGCAGAGGATGGCAACCGGTCTCGACAGTTTTGCGCTCCTGGCAATACCGTTCTTCATCCTCGCCGGGCAGCTCATGAATCGCGGTGGTATCGCCCGCCGCCTGATCGACTTTGCCAAGGCGGTGATCGGGATGCTGCCGGGCGGTCTCGCCTACGTCCACATCCTCGCATCGATGCTCTTCGGCGCCATCTCCGGGTCCGCGGTCGCGGCTGCATCGGCGATTGGCGGCGTGGTCGGCCCTCGGATGGTCGAGGAGGGATACGATAAGGACTTCTCGGCCGCGGTAAATATTTCCTCGGCAACGACCGGCCTCGTGATTCCACCGTCGAATATTCTCATCGTCTACTCGCTGGCGTCGGGTGGCGTGTCGATCGGCGCCCTCTTCCTGGCGGGATATTTGCCGGGCATCCTCGTCGGACTGTCCTTGATGGTCGTGGCGGGTTTCTTCGCGGTTCGGATGAACTACCCGGTGGCCGGCGCCTTCCGTTTCAGTGAGGCGATCAAAAAGTTCTTCTCGGCGCTGCCCAGCCTGTTGTTACTCGTGGTGGTGATCGGCGGTATTGTCGCCGGTATTTTCACCGCCACCGAGGCGGCCGCGGTCGCGGTGCTCTACGCGGGGATCCTGGCCTTCCTCTACCGTGAGGTTCGTGTCCGAGATTTGCCGCAGATTCTGCTCGCAACGGTGTCGACGACCGCCATCGTCATGCTTCTGATCGGAACTTCGACTGCTATGTCGTGGCTACTGTCCTACGAGAACATCCCGCAAATCGTCAGTGCGGCGCTGCTTGCACTGACCGACAACCCGGTGGTGATTTTGCTCATCATCAACGTGATTTTGTTGGTGGTCGGCACCTTTATGGACATGACCCCGGCGGTGCTGATTTTCACGCCGATCTTTTTGCCGGTGGTGACCCGGCTCGGGATGGACCCGACCCACTTCGGCATCGTCATGGTCCTCAACCTCTGTATCGGTCTTTGTACACCGCCTGTTGGCAGCGTGCTCTTCGTCGGTTGTGGTGTGGCGGGGACCAGCATCACCCGGGTCATCCAACCGCTGCTGCCGATGTATGTCGCGATGGTGGCGGCGCTGATCGTGGTCACATTCGTGCCGTGGCTGAGCCTGTGGCTGCCCGCGGTCTTCGGGTTCTGACGGAGGAATTGCTGACATGAAGATCATTGTTGCGGCAGACAGCTTCAAGGGCAGCATGAGAAGCGACGAGGCGGGCTCGATCATCGCCGACGGGATCCGCGAGAGTCTGGGAAACGCCGAGATCAAGGTCATCCCGGTGGCCGATGGCGGTGAGGGTACGACCGACGTAGTGGTCCGAGCCACAGGTGGAGAGATCAAAGAGGTCGCCGTCATCGGTCCCCTCGGTGATCCCGCGACGGCCCACTACGGACTCTTACCCAATGGTCAGACGGCGATCATGGAGATGGCCTCCGCCAGCGGCATGGAACTCGTGCCGATCGATCGGCTGGACCCGATGAAGGCCACCACCTATGGTATGGGTGAGCTGATGCGAGCCGCGATGACAGCCGGTGTGCGCGAGATCATCCTCGGTATCGGTGGCAGTGCAACCGTCGATGGCGGCACCGGGATGGCCCAGGCGCTGGGTTATCGGCTGCTCACGGCCGACGGATCCGAGTGCCGGAGGGGCGGAGAAGCGCTCTCGACGATTGCGTCGATCGAGACCGATGGAGTTCTCCCGGCCCTCGCTGAGTGTCGGATCCGAGTCGCCTGCGATGTCACCAATCCATTGTTAGGCGAACATGGCGCGGCGAGAGTCTTTGGGCCCCAGAAGGGCGCGACACCCGAGATGGTGGAGCAACTCGAAAATGGCCTCGGGAGACTCGCGGAGGTCTGGGTTCGTGCGGGTTTGCTCGAGGGAGTCGACAGCCCGGGTGATGGCGCCGCTGGTGGTCTCGGCGCGGGTCTGCGCGCCTTCTGCAAAGCCGAGATGGCGTCCGGCGCAGATTTGGTGGCGGACATCACCGGTTTCGATGAGGAGATCCATGACGCCGACATCCTGGTGACCGGCGAGGGACGGACGGATGAGCAGACCGCCGGGGGTAAGCTGTGCGCGGTCCTCGCCGCCAAGGCGAGGGAAGCCGGCGCGAGTACAATACTCATCTCGGGCGCCCTTGACGGCGATCTCGGGGAACTCGACGGTCTTTTCGACGCGGTTTTTGCCGCGGTTCAGGATGTATGTTCGCTCGACGAGGCGATCGGGCGAGGACGAAGAAATCTGTTTATAACTGCAAAAAATGTGGGGCGGATCCTGGCCATGGGCCGGGGTCTGGTGGAGGCGAAATGAAGGTACGTGATCAAATCGAGGCCCTTCGGACGATCGAACCAAATGACGATGGCGCCACCATGCTCGTTGACCTCGGTTCTGACAGCGGAGTCGAGGTCATACGACGGTCTGTTCGCTGGGTGCCGGGGGGAGCCTTGATGATAGCGCTGGACAGGGGTCGACGAAAGGTCCTTGCGGTCGATCTGGAGGAAACCGGGGTGGCGGCGCAATTCACGGGCGAACGCCGGCAGGTGGGACCGGACATCGAGACATGCCTCGGCGACCTCGACCACGCGAACGCGGCGGCGGTGCGCGAGAAGTGTGATGCCGCCCGGCCTCAACCCCTGGGCCTCGAAGACTCCTTTGGACTCGGCGACCGGCTCGGGATCGCCGGCCAGGCACATCTACGATCAATGGTTGGCAGCGGATTCAAGGTGGTCCTCGCCCAACAGTCGATCCGCGAGCTCGAGCGCACCGAGCGGACCCCGGACGAGGTCATGGACGCTGCCACCTGGGCGGTGCTCGAAGAGGGATGGACCGAGGCCTGGGGCGCTGACGCCGATCACCTCAAGACGGAAGCCGACGTCGAACTTATGGCGGCGGCCGGCTTCACGATGTTCACTATCGACCCGGGCGATCACGTGGTCGATGCCGCTGACGAGATGTCGGTTTTGGAGTTGCAGGATGCGGCTGCCGACCTGCCGTGGGCGGAACTCGAGGACAGGCTGGGTGCGGCCCTTCGTAGGTATGCAGGCCAGGTCATCGAGGTAGGGCCCGATCTGACCCTCGTGCCATCGGCCGAGGATGTGCTG